>Ga0206679_10000441_pt1 | contig 34152 bp, 27 predicted proteins | sample M110012015metaG_FD_155464 | JGI IMG/M metagenome (GOLD analysis project Ga0206679, IMG submission 155464) | Ammonia-oxidizing marine archaeal communities from Monterey Bay, California, United States - M1 100m 12015 | ecosystem: Environmental > Aquatic > Marine > Intertidal zone | place: USA... | reverse complement strand
CGAGCGGCGAACCTTACCAGATAGAAATCCATTCGCCAAGCCTATTTCCGGCGACCCTAACCCTTGTTTTTTTAGGGTAATATCCGTTTCTTGATATCCTCGGGATACGGTTTTGAAAGTAGCAAAAAGGCTGAGCAAAATAGCGCCATTTCGGGTGATGGAATTGCTTGCTCGCGCCAATGACCTCGCGTCACTTGGCCATGATGTGATCCACCTTGAGGTAGGGGAGCCGGACTTTGATACACCGGCCCCGATCCTTGCAGCCGGTGTGCGATCTATTTCAGAGGGTAAAACAAGGTATACGGACGCCAGGGGTACGCCTGAACTCAGGCAGGCTATTTCAGGCTTCTATAAGTTCAGCCTCGGCATTGAAGTGAAGGCAGAGCGGATATTTGTGACTGCAGGTGCCTCGGGCGGATTGCTGATGCTAAGTGCTTTGTTGCTGGATCCGGGCGAAAACCTGTTGATGCCTGATCCAGGTTATCCCTGTAACCGCCATTTTCTATCTAGCTTCAATGCCGAGGGATTGCTGGTGCCCGTTGATGCTGACCAAAATTATCAGCTAACGCCTACATTGGTTGAGGAATACTGGACCCGGGCAACTCGGGGGATTTTGGTTGCATCTCCGGCTAACCCTACAGGCTCAATCTTGAGCCAAAAGGCCATCAGGGAACTGGGTGAAGTCGTACGAAAAAAAGATGGCATTATGATCGTGGATGAAATCTATCAGGGGTTGGTCTATGAAAACCACACCTCGGGGTCTGCGCTGGCACAGGTGCCCGAAGCGATTGTTATTAACAGCTTTTCAAAGTATTTCGGAATGACTGGGTGGCGTCTTGGCTGGGTAGTTGTACCCGAAGAAATCGCCACGGATCTTGAAAAGCTCGCCCAGAACCTCTTTATTTGTCCCTCATCCATCGCGCAGGAAGCTGCGCTATCGGCCTTTGATCCAGAGTCGATTGCGACAATGGAGGCTCAAAGGGCCGAGTTTGCAGTCCGTAGAAACTACCTTGTGCCAGCGCTGAAGGAACTCGGGTTCGAGATTCCGCTAATGCCAGCAGGCGCGTTTTATGTCTATGCCGGGTTACCAGACGGGGTGCCGGATAGTGAACAATTCTGTCACTGCCTACTCGAAAACTATTTCGTTGCTGTGACGCCAGGCACTGACTTTGGTTTTCACAACGCCGATAGATCGATTCGAATTAGCTATGCAAGAGACTTATCGCAACTGAAAGAGGCTGTTTATCGTATTAGGAAAATGCTGGGATGAAGGGCTTGGTTCATGCTCGATTGATCAAAAGATATAAACGTTTCCTGGCAGATGTAAGACTGGACAATGATGAGGTCATAACTGTCCATTGTCCCAATACTGGTTCAATGAAGAACTGTGTCGAAGAGAATGCTGAAATCTGGTTGTCAGATTCATATAACCCAAAAAGAAAGTACCGATATACCTGGGAGTACCTGATGACATCGCGTGGTCATCACATCGGAGTCAATGCGGGGAAAGCCAACCAACTGGTTCAGTCTGCGATCCGGGATGATCTGGTCGAGTCGTTGGCGGGGTATGAAACGATCCGGCCTGAGGTGAAGTATGGAGATGAAAACAGTCGAATCGACTTGCTGCTGCAGGACAGTAAAAGGCAGGACTGTTATGTTGAAGTTAAAAGCGTGACATTGCTTGAGGATCCACCATCACGTGGTATTGGCTATTTTCCGGATGCGGTGAGCCAAAGAGGGGCCAAGCATATAAGGGAACTCATTAAAATGTCGCAGTCGGACGCCAGATCAGTTTTGTTTTTTTGTGTGCAGCATACGGGCATACAGGAAGTCAGGCCCGCCGACCATATTGATCGTGAATACGGTAAGCTGCTTCGAGAAGCGCTGGATAATGGGGTTGAAGTGTTGGCGTATAAGGTTAGGAAATCGAACAAGGGGTTTCGGTTGTGGAGAGATCTCCCGGTCATCGTATGAAGATAGCAGCTCTTGCGCTGGTGGTGAGTATTCTTGCCGTTGCATCCCTCCTGTTCGGCAGCGCCGATGTTAGTCTCAAAGATCTATTGCGCTTGCTTAGCCAGAATGACGACCCAGGACTGAGCACGATTGTGTTTGATATTCGACTGCCCAGGACGCTCCTGGCGCTACTTGTGGGTGCGGGTGTGTCGGCATCTGGCGCGGCAATTCAAGGAATGTTTCGTAATCCGCTGGCTGATCCAGCGCTAATCGGGGTGTCTGCGGGTGCGGCGTTGTTTGCTGCTATCTATGTTGTGCTGGACGGTAGTCAGGGATTGTCTCTGATAGGCATGACCGGTAGCGCTTTTGTAGGCGGGCTTCTTACCACCTGGATAGTCCTCGTTGTGGGAGGGCGCGGTGGTGGGTTAGCAACAATTTTGTTGGCTGGCATCGCGATCAATGCGATAGCGCTGTCTGGCGTGGGAATGCTGTCGTACCTCTCGACGGACATGCAGCTACGCTCTATCTCGTTCTGGGCGTTGGGTAGCCTGAACGGAGCGACCTGGATTTCGGTGCTGCTGGCGCTTGCCATTCCAGTCGTAGTGTTCCTGATCTTTCTCGAATCTAGAAACCTGAATGTGATCACCCTGGGCGACGAGGAGGCAGAGCATCTTGGTGTATCGCATCAAAAGCTCAGGGTCCGGATAGTATCTTTGTGTGCAGTCGCGGTAGGTATTGGAGTTGCGCTAACGGGCGTCATTGCTTTTCTCGGTTTGGTTGTACCACATTTGGTTAGAATGACGCTCGGCTCCAATCACAGGACGGTGGTTCCTGCCTCTGCCCTGTTGGGAGGGATGCTGCTGCTGGTGGCTGATGTGATCAGCAGAACTATTCTTGCGCCAACTGAGCTCCCCGTGGGTATTTTGACGGCGCTGGTTGGAGGTCCATTCTTTATATATTTGATTATGGTTGAGCAAAAGGGAAGGTTAGTGATATGAACCTCTCTGCACGCAATATTTCGTTCGCAATAAAAGACCTGACGATCCTTCGTGACATAGACCTTGAGATCCAGGGGGGCAAGACCACAGTACTGCTTGGCCCGAATGGCGCTGGTAAATCAACTCTCATGAAGATTTTGAGTGGCTACCTGAAGGCTACGAGTGGAGAAGTTATGATTGACGGTTGTCATCCGGAAAAGATATCCCTGAAGGCTCGGGCGAGGATGCTTGGTGTTTTGACGCAAAGGAGCTCGCTGGAATTTCCGTTTACCGCCCGAGAAGTCATCGCAATGGGGAGGATGCCATTTGGCGTAAGCGACGGCGTCGATGAAGTGACACAGGAACTACTCAGCATGTTCGGTGTGGCGGCCGATCAATCGTACCTCACCATGTCTGGTGGTGAGCAGCAGCTGGTTCAGCTTTGCCGTGTATTTGCGCAGGTGTGGGGTCGCGGCTCTGAGGCTTTTCTCCTGCTGGATGAGCCCATGACTGCACTTGACCTGCGACACCAGTCGAAGATTGCTTCAACCTTAAAGAAATTGTCTTCGCAGGGGCTGGGTCAGCTGGTAGTGATGCATGATATTAATCTTGCTGCTGAACTGGCGGATGAAATCGTACTAATGTCGCATGGCAAGGTGGTTGCAAAAGGGTCCGCTGCAGAAGCACTTCAGGTTGATCACCTTGAGCGCACTTTTGATACTGTCATCAACCAGTTAGGCGGGGGTCGCGAACGCTACTTTCGAGCAGAACTTGAAAAGTGAGAGCACAACGCTCCAGGGCTTGATTCTTACCAGGCAATGGCGCGACTCTGCTAGTGGGCAATCGCTCGTTTATTGGTTAGCAACTCACGAAGGTCCCGTGAGAATTGAGTTTCCTGGCCAGGAATCGGTGTTCTTTATCTCTGCGTCCAGTATTCCCCGAGCCGAGCCGGTTCTGGCGGCCCAACTCAAGTGGCGAAGCGCACCGGTAGAGCTTCGCTGTTTCAGCGAGACAGATGAGCCTGCAATTGCCTGCTATTTCAGAAACCAGCGTGATCTGGGACTGGCAAGAGCGCTCTTACAAAATCACCATATCCCCACGTATGAAGCAGACATCCGGCCTACGGATAGATATCTGATGGAGCGCTTCGTACAGGGAACACTGGACGTGTCAGGAGATTTCAATGTTGCAGAAGGTTACCTGACTGCTGTAAACCCAAAGATTCGGAAGGCTTCGTATGAGCCCAGACTGTCGGTAGTTTCCCTGGATATTGAAACGTCAATCTCTAATGGCAACATTCTTAGTATTGCGGTGGATAGTGACGATGTTAGGAAAGTTTTCATGTTGGGCAAGACGCGACCATCGTCACTTCCTTATCTCGAATTCATTGATGACGAGACCACATTACTTCGACGGTTTATGGTTTGGTTTGCAGCGCTGGACCCCGACGTAATTATTGGCTGGAGCATCGTTTCCTTTGACCTTAAGTTTCTCCAGGATCGGGCAGACACCCTCGGATTGGAATTCAATATTGGTCGTGGCAGGTCTCCGGTCAGCTGGCGCTTTCCGGATCGAGACCAACAGCGAGTTTACGCTGTGGTTCCTGGCAGAGTGGTCCTCGACGGGATAGAACTTCTTCGAACCGCGACTTACAGTTTCGAAAGTTTCTCTCTTGAGAATGTTTCCCGGGAACTGCTCGGAAGGGGAAAACTAGTGCACGATGTCGATTCGCGTGCTGTTGAAATTGAAGACATGCATCGCACTGACCAGGAGAGCCTTGCCAGATATAACCTTGAAGACTGCGCGCTTGTTTTGGATATTTTCAAGCACGCGGGTCTTATCGATTTCGCGATAAAGCGGTCGTGCCTGACTGGATTGGAAATGGACCGACAGGGCGGGTCGGTAGCCGCCTTCGATTTTCTTTACCTGCCGAAACTGCACCGAGCGGGGTTTGTCGCGCCTGTCGTCAATCAGGAAACCATCGTGCATAGCCCTGGCGGTTATGTGCTTGATTCTTTGCCCGGTTTGTATCGCGACGTCATCGTGCTCGACTTCAAGAGCCTGTATCCCAGTATCATTCGAACATTTCATGTCGACCCGCTTGCCATGATTAAGGCAGGTGGAGATCGCATCCCCGGGTTTCTTGAGGCGAGCTTTTCGAAGAACCATCACATTCTTCCAGACATTATTAAAGCGCTGTGGCAGGCTCGTGATGAGGCAAAAAAGGACAGTGATGCCGCAGGTTCCCAGGCGATTAAGATCATCATGAACTCGTTCTATGGCGTTTTAGGTACACCGGGTTGTCGGTTCTTTGATTCAAGATTAGCGAGTTCTATTACGATGCGCGGACACGAAATCCTCCAGAAAACGAGGGATTTGATTGAGGACCAGGGTTACTCCGTTATCTATGGCGATACTGATTCAGTATTCGTTTTACTGGATCAGGTCGAAGGTGAGGTGCAAGCCGCAGGTTTGCGGCTTGCAGATTATCTCAACGATTGGTGGGCCAGCGAACTCAAGAACCGGTATGACATTCCCTGCTATCTGGAGGTCGAGTTCGAGACTCATTTTGAAAGGTTTTTTATGCCAACGATCAGGGGTTCCGAAAAAGGAAGCAAGAAACGGTATGCGGGTATGGTGAGGGACAGCGGTGGAAAATCACAGCTTATCTTTAAGGGACTTGAAAGTGTTCGAAGTGATTGGTCACCGCTGGCGCGGGAGTTTCAAATAGAGTTATATCGTCGAGTATTTACGGACGAGCCCCATTTGACTTACATCAGGGAGACCGCTGAACGACTCTTGGAAGGTAAGATGGATGAGAAGCTTTCACTTCGAAGGAGGCTTCGGCGAAAGCTCAACGATTACACAAAGAACGTTCCGCCGCATGTCAGGGCCGCAAGGCTTGCAGATACTGAGCGGCTCAGGCGGGGTTTAAAGCCGACCTATGAACATGGCGGGTGGATTGAATACCAGATGACTCTGAATGGTCCTGAACCTTTGCCCTATGTTAATTCAGCGATCGACTATCATTTCTATATGGACCGACAACTGGCGCCGATCGCTGACGCGATTCTTGGTCTTCAGGGGAACTCATTGGCACTACTCATGGACAAGCAGATAGGTCTATTTGATTAGGCTATCGACCTCTTCCTGAGGAAGTCGTGCGCCGAAGCATGAAACCACTTTTGAGGCAAATTTGTTCGCGAGTTCGTTAGCTTCACTAAACCCAAGGCCTCGACAGAGGCAATGCAGAAACGTGCCGGCAAAAATATCACCTGCGCCGGTTGTATCCACTGCCTTTGCGGGAACACCGGTTGCGGTCGTAAGAACCCGGCCATCAAATGCTACCGAGCCCGCCTTTCCACAGGTGATGACAAAGGTTCGACATATTTTTTTCAACGCAGCGACACAGTCTTCGACAGATTCTGCACCGGTTAATAATCGGGCTTCGTCGTGATTGCAAAACAGGAGATCGACGCCGTGGCTTAACAGTTGATTGTAGTTTGCCCTGAAGTTCTCGATCATCGCCGGGTCCGAAAGGGTGAGGGAAATCAGGACATCTGAGGTGCGAGCTATCTCCTGGGCCTTAAGTGCCGCATGGAATCCTGTTGTGGAACTGACCAGGTAACCTTCGATGTACAGGTAAGATGAATTTTTAAGAGCCTCCCGGTTCAGTTCATGGGGCGACAGGAAGTTCGTAATGCCGAGGCAGGTGGTCATTGTTCGTTCTGCGTCCGGAGTGACCATGGAGATGCACTGACCGGTGGCGCCCTGCTCACGGTCATCGTTCAGGTTGGTATCAACCCCTGCATCGCTGAGATCTTTGACAAAAAAGTCCCCAGCGGAATCGGCAGCGACTTTGCAGCTATAGAAAGCTGGGCTACCAAGCTGGGAAGCAATGACCATGGTGTTTGCAGCGGATCCGCCGCCAGCCTGTTTGACGGCAAAATGCTCATAATCATGTTCGAGAAGTCGAATTAATCTTTTCCTGTCCTCTTCTTCTATCAGAGTCATAATGCCCTTGGTGAGTTTCGCATGATCAAGAAAGGCGTCGTCCACTTTATACTCTGTGTCGACCAGGGCATTTCCAATTCCATAGATATCGTACTGTTTCATGTATCTAGTTCCATGAATGCTATTTGCGCGGCGTCCAGTGTGTCTTTGATTTCCTTGTCTCCGTGCGCTGCCGAAACAAATCCGGACTCAAATGGGGAAGGCGCAAGGTTAATACCCTGGCGCAACATCGCATGAAAAAAGAGATTAAACATTTTGCTGTCAGCGTTCATAACCCGGGAAAAACTTGTCACAGGCATCGCGTTAGTGAAGAAGAAACTAAACATGCTGCCGACCCGATTGGTCGTAAAAGGGATGCCAGCGGCTTCGGCGAGCACCTGAAGACCGTCGATGAGTTTGCCGGATTGCTGCTCCAGACTCTCATAGAACCCGGGTTCGTCAATAAGTTCCAGTGTTGTTAAACCTGCCTGCATCGCGATCGGATTGCCGGACAGGGTTCCCGCCTGGTAGACGTCGCCAAGAGGCGCGACCACTTCCATGACTTCACGCTTGCCGCCGAATGCCCCTACGGGCATACCCCCGCCGATGATCTTGCCGAGCGTAGTGAGATCTGGGTCGATGTTGTAAACAGATTGCGCGCCGCCCTTTGCAACCCGGAAGCCGGTCATGACTTCATCAAAAATAAGTATTGAGCCGTGACTGTCGCATGCATCTCGAAGACCCTGGAGGAAGCCTGGTGCTGGCGGTACACAACCCATATTTCCAGCGATAGGCTCGACAATTATGGCGGCGATTTCGTTTCCTTTCTCCCGGAAGACCTTTTCGATCTGTTCAAGGTTATTAAATTCGAGAGTGAGAGTGTGACGTGCAAAACTTTCCGGAACGCCGAGTGAGTCTGGCTCGCCCAGAGTCAGCGCCCCTGATCCGGCTTTGACCAGTAAGGCATCTGAATGCCCGTGGTAGCAGCCTTCGAATTTGATGATAGTGTCTCTGCCGGTATATCCACGGGCAACCCTGATGGCCGACATGGTCGCCTCGGTGCCTGAATTCACCATTCGAACCAGGTCCATGGAAGGGACTAGCGAAATGAGCTTCCTGGCGACCTCGGTTTCTATTTCAGTGGGCGCGCCGAAGCTGAGCCCATTGCCCATAGCTTCCTGAACTGATTTGACAACCTTGGGGTGGGCATGCCCAACGATCATCGGCCCCCAGGAGCCTATGTAGTCAATGTATTTTTTGCCGTCTTCGTCAGTCAGGTATGCGCCGCTGCCACTTTTGAAAAAAACTGGTTGCCCGCCCACCCGAGCAAAAGCCCGAACGGGAGAATTGACCCCACCGGGAATGTATTTTTTGGCGTCCTCAAAGAAACGCTTCGATCTTGTCATGACTTGCTCCAGGGTTCTGCCGCGGGCATTCAAGCATTACTTGTGAGTTGATTCAAATGAAATACCGGAGCTACCTTAGGATTGATAGAAGCTTTCTATATCTTCTCGGGTCAAGATGCCGACTGGAGAATCCAGCAGTGGAGCGCTGATGCGGTTGACAAAGAGTGCCTGTACGCCGGATTGATTAAGTGAATCCAGCGCCTCACTTAACGTTGCCTGGAGGAAAATGCCGGTGACATCCTTTCGAGTCGCCGGAATGGCTGTTAAGTCAATCTGTTCCTCGGGTTCGGAGGAAAGATACTGGGCGAGGTCTTCAGTCCTTAAGATAAAAGCCGGTCTTTCTTCTCCATTGACCAGCAGCCAGTAAGGTTTCTGTGCAACCAGCAAGCGGGCAGCTCCGAGTTCCATCACAGGCGCTACCCGTTTGAAGCTTCTGGTCATAATGCTCGCAACCGATGCTCTGTTTAGCGTCATCGATAGTGGGTTCTGTCGAAACTCAAGTCCGAGTATCTCCATTTGAAGGACGAACAGTGAGCGAACCCCGAAGACCTGGCTGGCAGTCATGTTTGCGATAATGATGACAAGCATGGCAGGCAGGATAATGCCTGGACTATTAGTGAGTTCGAGAACTGCCATCAATGCAGCCAGCGGCGCTTGAAGCACTGCTCCCATCATGGCGCCCATACCGAGCATTACATACAGTGCATCCTCAGACAGGCCGGCATCAATGTATCGGGCAAAAAAGGCGAACATGCCGCCCGCCATCGCACCAATAAACAGTGTTGGACCAATAAACCCTACGGGCACTCCAAGGGCAATAATTGCAGATGAAAGTACCAGCTTCAGAGTGAACGCGGTCAGCAGTAATGCCAGTGTGAGTTCTCCTATAAGCGCCAGATTGACCGTGTCGTAACCGATACCCAGGACCTCGGGAAGGATCAGTGCAGCGCTCCCGGTAAGTAACCCGGCGATCATAATACGTTGCCACATGGGATCCGGTGATATCTTGTAGAACAGGAGCATGCATCGAATATAAGCGGCGGCGATGACACCGATAAACGCCCCTTCCATTACCAGGATAGGGATATCTATGAAGGAAGACATTGCTACCGGCGGTACATTAAATGCCGTCAGCGACCCGAACACAATTTGCGTCATCACTGCGGCGACAACCGAAGCCAGGATCACCGGTATGAAGCCAGCCATCGTGTATTCCATGACGATGACCTCCATTGAAAATATGACCCCGGCTACCGGTGTATTAAAAGAGGCAGAAATTGCGGCAGCGGTCCCACACCCCACTAGCACCCTTACACTGTTGTTAGGCAGCTGAAGGTATTGCCCAATCAGGCTGCTGCCTGCTGCACCCAGATGGATGGCGGGACCTTCCCGGCCGCCAGGCTGTCCCGAAGCCAGAGCGACAACGCCGGTGATGAATTGGGCTACCGCATTCCTGAGTGGCATGTGGCCCTGGTGCCTGGCAAGTCGTTCAATGACGTGAACGACCCCGACACGCCGATTCGTCTTGGATATCGCGGCAAAAATTAGCACCAGGAGTATTGCTCCGGCGACCGGCAGCCAAAAGGCTGTCACTGGATCCAGGGTTTCAAAGCTTTCCGGGCCATCTTCGAGCAATTGGTCCAGCGGCCACTCAATAGCGAGGCGAAAGGCGATAATAACCAGGCCTGTCAGAAACCCTGAAGCGATGCCCAGAATGGCGAATTGAGGTGCTGAATCGATGGAGGCGAGCCGTCGACGGAACGTCCTGATGGAAAGTTTGAACAGTTTCATAACCAGTCTACAAATCGGTGTTTCATAAAAGTGTGCAAAAGCAGAAGGTTGAAGTACAGCATACGGGAACTGAAAAGTATTGATGAAACACAACCAGGACTGATTTTTAACGAATTGTGCTAAGCTACACGGCCCATTTTGTCACTGACCTCGCGGCAGCTATGGCAGCAGTAAAAGGCAGCAAGCTACATCAGATGGTCGTAGTACCCTACCGGCCTTTATATAAGGCTATGAACTTTATAGCTTTTTTATTCGTGATGGCCGTATTTGGCTGGTTGACCTACGAATTTGGGAATAATCAGGGTCTCGAATTGAAAGTCGAAGTGGTCCGGGAAAAGGACCTGATCAGCAAGGAGTTGGGAGAGGCCAAGGCTCTGATCAGCGAAATGAGGCAGGAAATTGCAAATCTCACGGTGGGAGGTGAGATTGATAACCAAGCCAATGAAGAAGTTAGGCAGACGATTGAAAACCAGCAGAATCTGCTGGCAGCGCAGAATGAAGAAATCAGCTTTTACAAAGGCGTCATGCTACCAAATGTCGCGAACAAGGGGCTTCGGATTGAGCGGTTGGATGTAAGCTCAAACGTGCCAGGCTGGGTGAGGTACTCGCTGTTGCTTACCCAGATAGTGGACAAGCAAGATTATGTGCAAGGTGGGGTACGGATATCTCTGCTTGGCCAAAATAATGGTCAGGAAGAGACTATTCAGGTCAGTGAATCGGGTCAGGTCAGTGAATCGAGCCCTAATAAAGCTGGGGCAATTAGATTTCGGTTTCGCTATTTCCAGAACATCACTGGCGAACTGGAACTGCCCGAAGGGTTTGTACCCCGAGAGGTGATGGTTGTGGCGCAGTCATCAGGATTAAATGCTCAGCGATTGGAGAAAACGTTCGATTGGCTGCTAAAAGGAGATTAGGCATGTTTAAGAAAAAAGGACGAAGTGAATCAGGGACAACTCTGCTTGCAGCCAACTGTGAACTGGTAGGTGACGTGCATTTTAGTGACGAACTGTTGGTGAACGGGATTGTAAAGGGGAATATCTATGCCCAATCCGGATCTAAAGCCGTTGTTAGGATCAGTGAGAAAGGTCGTGTCCAGGGTGAAATTCGAGTTCCCAGAGTAGTTGTAAATGGCGAAGTGTTCGGTGACATTTGGTCGGACAAACACATTGAACTTGCAGCAAAAGCCGAAGTAAAAGGTAATGTCTACTACCATTTGATTGAAATGGTACAAGGCTCGAGAATTGATGGGCAACTAGTTTACCTGCAGGATGGTAAGCAGGAAGTGGCAGAGTCGAAACCTGCGAAGGCTGCAGAGAAAGCGGATGAAAACGCCGCGGCACTTGTACCAGCGGTTAAGAAACAGACTGCCTAGCGCTTGTAGACTAGTATCAGAGTAAATTTACCTTGAAACTTAACAGCAAAGGCGCAATCTAAGAAATTATGGAAGCAACAACATTTGACCCAATCTCAATGACCTTTTCAGATGCCGCCGCCGGTAAGGTAAAGGCGCTCATAGAGGAAGAGGAAAACGAGCATCTTAAGCTGCGAGTATTCGTCACGGGTGGAGGCTGTTCTGGTTTCGAGTATGGTTTTACTTTCGATGAAGATGTCGAAGAAGACGATACCCAGATCAGTAAAGCGGGTGTGGCGCTCCTGATTGATCCTTTGAGCTACCAGTATCTGGTTGGCTCAGTCATTGACTACCAGGAAGATTTACAGGGATCACGGTTTGTCGTGACAAACCCGAATGCCGCGACAACCTGTGGTTGTGGGAATTCTTTTTCTATCTAGCCGCCAGTTGAGCGATCACCTGGGGGTAGCGACGCGTACCCCTTGCCTGAAATAGATTCGAGTCGGGCCAGTAGTGGCGACACACTATCCCTGAACCTTTCCAGCTCGTCCCTGGCGATGGGCGATGCTTTTGGCAATGATACGGTCCTGGGGTTGCGATGTACGCCGGTGACCAGGAACTCGTAGTGCAGATGTGGCGCAGTCGCCCATCCGGTAGCTCCGACGTAGCCAACTGTCTGCCCTTGTTTGACCGACTTGCCAGGCTTGATGCCCTTGCCAAACGCCGACAGATGGAGGTATTTAGTTGTGTATTGCTCTCCGTGCTGAATAACGATGTACTTGCCCGATGCGTTGTTTTCTCTTCGAATAGTGACTTTACCATCACCGGAAGCCAACACAGGTGTACCTCGTTTTGCAGCGTAATCAATTCCACGGTGAGGCATGACCTTCTTGTGAATTGGATGTAAGCGGCGCAGGTTGAACGAGGAGCTCACATAGGAAAAATGGACCGGGTCTCTTAGAAAAGCCTTACGCATACTGAGACCTTCCGGGGTGTAGTAGTCGGAGTGGCCCTCTATATTGGTGTACTTTACTGCTTCGTGACGTTTACCCATATTGGTAAAAACAGCGGCGATGATACTGCCTTCCTTGACGAGTTTGCCATCAACGTAGATCTCTTCGAACATCAGGCTAAACGAATCCCCGGCCCTAAGGTCCAGTGCAAAACTGATGTCCCACTGATAGATGTGGCTCAGCTTCATGATGATATTGTCGGATAGCCCTACGGCCTTTCCAGCATGATAGAGGGAAGGGTTTTCCTTCGTGATTTTCGCTGATTCAACGGCGACAATCGTTTCTGGCGTCGCAGACTGCCAGCTGGCAACGAAGCGCTGGTCTTGCCTGTGAATCAACAGCGTATCGAAAGCATTCTTTTTGTATCGAATGGCAAGAAGCTCACCGCTGGAGGTGATCTTGAAACTAAGTTTCTGCCCGGGGAGTATTCTCCTGAGTGACGAAACTGGTTTTCCCAAATTGACAATATTTTGCAGGTCTGCGGCAGGCAGCTTGTTTCGCTCAAAAATACGCGCAAGGTTATCGCCTGGTTGGATGGTCATGTTGATCCAGCGACTGTTGCTGGCCTTCATCTGCGCCTTTTTTACCAGCGGTTCGTTTACGCCGACAAAATCCGCGACTTCTGCTACTTCCAGTTGCAGGGAAACCGGAGCCTCAGAGGGAGATTCGCTCTGGTGGGCAGGTAATGTCGTAATCACGACCGTCAGGATTGCGATGAGTAACAGGGCAGCTTTCACATGTGATTTAGGATAACTATGCATAAAGGCCGAAATGTAGGGTGTTTTTCTACAGTTAAGTCTGAGAAGCTAATGCTAACCATATAAAATATATAGAAATAATGGAAGCTTTCGCTGCTTGATGAGGGCGAGATCAGTCGAAAATGAGCCAAATGGTCGCGTCGCCGATTGAGGCTTGCTTGAATTTGTTGTGATATACGGTATGTTGCGCGCGTGTTAAGGAATGGCACCGATACTCAGGTGACCATACAGATGGAGTTTGTTAGAACTAGTGGTTATTAAATGAACATTATTGAACAGTTGCAGGCGTTAGGGCTTGTCGCGCAACTCAGTGCGAACGAGGAGCTTGTGAACCATCTGGGTTCATCCATGAGAACGGTTTATTGCGGATTTGACCCGACGGCTGACAGTTTGCACATCGGAAACCTGGTTCCTCTGCTGGCGCTCAGAAGATTTCAGTTGGCGGGGCATCGGCCTTTGCTGCTCGTTGGTGGTGCGACGGGAATGATAGGTGATCCCGGTGGTCGGGATAGCGAAAGAGAATTACAGTCTGCTGAAGTGGTCGAACGCCAATTGACTAGAATTCGGTCGCAGGCGAGCCAGTTTCTTGATTTTGAGTGTGGAGAAACCTCGGCGGTGGTGGTCAATAACGCGGACTGGACGCGGGATCTGTCGGTCATCGATTACCTGCGTGATATTGGCAAGCACTTCTCTGTGAACGCGATGATACAGAAGGAATCCGTCCGGCGGCGAATTGAGGATGTATCGCAGGGCATAAGCTACACAGAATTCAGTTACATGATTCTTCAGTCTTATGATTTTGTTGTGCTGAATCGTGACTATGGCTGCACTATCCAGATGGGCGGCAGCGATCAGTGGGGGAACATGACGGCGGGTATCGATCTTGTTCGCAGGATGGAAAGCAAGCAGGCATACGCCATAACATATCCGTTAGTGACGAAGTCAGACGGCACAAAGTTTGGAAAGAGTTCCGGTGGCGCCATCTGGCTGAACCCGGAAATGACATCACCGTTTAGTTTCTATCAGTTCTGGATTAATACAGCGGATTCAGATGTGATGAGCTATCTCAAGATCTTCACTTTTCTTGCCGATAATGAAATTGGTGTATTGGCAGCATCGCATGAATCCGATCCGGGCCGGAGGGCGGCGCAGGTCGCGCTTGCGCAGGCAATGACGCGGCATGTACATGGCGAATCGGGATTGGAGGCCGCAGAGAGGATTACAGGCGCGCTCTTTAGCAACAGCCTTGGCGAGCTTTCCGAAGATGATCTTGGGCAACTCGCTCAGGATGGGATGCCATCATCAGCGGTGACAGACGGCGCCTCTTTGATCGATGTATTAGTGTCGTCTGGCCTTGCTTTGACGCCCAAAGGAGAGGTTACCGTCGGTCAGGCCAGAAAGCTGATTCAGGGAAACAGCGTCTCAGTCAATGGAGAGAAGCAGGTTGATGTTGATTTGACGCTAACTACCGATGGGGCGCTATTCGGTCGGTTTTTTGTCATTCAAAAAGGCAAAAAGAATCACCATTTACTGGTCCTTGGCCTCTAGCGTCTTGTTACGGGCAAAAAAAGGGATGCATTTGCATCCTTTTTTTGTTGGTGGAGCCAGGCGGGATCGAACCGCCGACCTCCTGCGTGCAAGGCAGGCGCTCTCCCAGCTGAGCTATGGCCCCATGGTCACTTGGCTGGTTTCATCAAACTCGCACAAGATCTGGGTTCTTACCTGGTGGGTCTGGGAAGATTTGAACTTCCGACCTCACCCTTATCAGGGGTGCGCTCTAACCAACTGAGCTACAGACCCGGGTAAGTTTCTAACCTGATGCTTTGCATCCGGTTGAGGGCGCGTATTATACGCAGAGCGTTACTTTTTACAAACGACCCTAATGATTAAAAGCACACATCCTGAATTTGAGAAAATGATCGCTGGTAACACGGTGAATTCAACGCTTGAATTGCTGGGTTTTCTTGACGGTATTGGTGTTCCTTATACCAGGCTGGGTTCAGTTTTAACGCTTAATCCTGGGATGGAGCTTCTGGACGAAGCTGCCATTCGCTCCGAATTACAGCATTTAGTTTCGGAATTGCAGATGTCGACATTGGATCTGGAGATCCACCGGGTAACGCAATCAACAAATGATGTAGTGATGCAAAGGCTCGTTGAAAGGCAAAGTACCGCGATTTTATGTGCCGCAGAGATGCAGACCGCGGGCAAAGGCAGGCGTGGCAGGCAATGGATCTCTCCGTTCGGCAGGAATGTTTACCTCACATACGGTCGATTCATCGGCCGCCAGTTGTCTGAACTGGGTGGACTATCGCTGGTTGTCGGCATGGTGGTGGTGGACGTTCTTCGGGCCATGGGTTTGGAGGGGGTTGGGCTAAAATGGCCAAATGACATTCTGTTAGGCGGTGGAAAACTTGGAGGAATACTATTGGAAGTCCGGGCTTCTGATGATGGTGGTATCGGTTTAGTTGCGGGCGTGGGTCTAAACCTTGCGCTCAACGTGGAGGAATCCTTGAGCATTGATCAGCCCTGGAGTGCTATCGGCTCTCAGCTGGAGATGCCGCGAAACATTTTGCTTGGGGCGCTTGGCGGGAGGATAGTGAATGCCATTCAGGCTTTCGAGGATTTGGGGTTTGATTCCTTTGTGGAGAAGTGGAGTGAATATAATCTCTATACGGGCCAGCAGGTCAACGTTATTCGTGGCAGCGAGATAATATCTGGAATCGATAGCGGCGTAGATCAGGAGGGTAATCTGTTGTTGCAAACCGGCGCGGGCCTGGAAGTATACAATTCCGGAGAAGTCAGTGTGAGGCCGTTCACCAGAACATGAAATGGATTTTTTATTCCTTGTTGTTCGCTAACCTGGCTTATTTGGCACTGAACCTCTGTGGCCAAGGGGCAGCCCGGGTTGGCGCGAGCGGCAATGCTGGCGATAGTGTTGTTAAAAACGCGAGTCCCTGGGGTTCTGGCTTTGAGCAAAAGGGCACCAGGGCTCTGTTCCTATTGGAAGACAGCCAGCCTGGCAATAAATCGACCCCAGTGGTGGTGATGGAACAGCCCACGCTGGTGGTTGCGGCGGATGAACTTAGGTCCTGCATGCGTCTGGGACCTTTCGAAAACGTTATCTCGGCACAGGATGTCGCTGAACGACTAAAGGTTATTGGGTATACCGTTGAGATGACCGCTGTTGATAAGCCCACCGGAGAATCTGATTACAGGGTTGTGATGCCTCCCCTGAGTTCCCGACAAGAAGCATTCCGCAGGCATCGTGAGTTTAAATCGCGAGGCATCGATAGCTTCTTCATTACCAAGGGCGTGGATGCCCAGGGAATATCATTGGGAGTCTTCTCATCCATTGGCGCAGCTGAGGATTATCGACAGGGACTTATCAGTCTGGGTTACGACGTACTTGTGAAAGTTATACCGAGAGTCAACCGGGCGTACTGGGTTCAGATTAGTCAGGGAATATTCCCCGAATCACTGCTTTCAGAGATCGCTGCTGAATTTATTGAGGTTGAAGTGACAGAAACTGGCTGTATGAATGAGTAGCAGCTTCACATTTAGTGCCATTACAATTGATAGCGGCGTCACAATCGCATACAATCCGCTTCGCTCCCGAGGCTGGCTTATTTGGCCATTGACAAAATCTGTCTTAACTTATTGTTTTTAAAAGTTTTGCGCCGCTATAGCTCAGTTGGTAGAGCAACTGATTTGTAATCAGTAGGTCCCGAGTTCGACTCTTGGTGGCGGCACCAAATTTTCTGGCAGTGTTACTGGCCAAGGTTTAGCGAAATATAATTTCAAAAGGCACCCGGTGGTGCTTTTTTTGTCGATTAAACCGGCAAAACAATAATAAGAGATATCGGCTCAGGAATATTATGAGCGGTTTGACGAAAAACGTATATTAATCAGGCTTTTCGGAAAAATAGGTTTGACAAGCACTAGACTCGAAGGCAGAATTTAGCGCCTCTTTTTGGAGGGGTTCCCGAGTGGCCAAAGGGATCAGACTGTAAATCTGACGCGTAAGCTTCGGTGGTTCGAATCCACCCCCCTCCACCAAGGTGGGATGGATCGTTGGAACGTTATTAATAGCAGGATTGGCGGGTATTGTTTAATGGTAGAACCTCAGCCTTCCAAGCTGATGATGCGAGTTCGATCCTCGCTACCCGCTCCATAGCGAAGGAGAAAGATATACACGCTCATATAGCTCAGTCGGTAGAGCACTTCCTTGGTAAGGAAGAGGTCACCGGTTCAAATCCGGTTATGAGCTCCACTAATAATCGGCGAATACTGGGTTTTCATATCAATTCAGGTGTCATAGTAAGGAGAGGGCTGGAATGTCCAAAGAAAAATTTGAGCGGACAAAGCCGCACGTAAATGTAGGAACCATTGGTCACGTTGACCATGGTAAGACGACGCTGACAGCGGCGATTACCAAGGTCTGTGCAGAGACATGGGGAGGCGAGTTTCAGGCGTTTGACTCAATTGATAATGCGCCGGAAGAAAGAGAGCGTGGTATCACGATTTCGACGTCACACGTTGAATATGATTCGCCGAACCGGCACTACGCACATGTAGACTGTCCTGGTCACGCTGATTATGTGAAGAACATGATCACGGGTGCGGCGCAGATGGACGGTGCGATCATGGTCTGTTCAGCAGCCGATGGTCCGATGCCGCAGACACGAGAGCACATTCTGCTGTCGAAGCAGGTAGGTGTTCCTTACATCATTGTGTTCCTGAACAAGGCGGACATGGTTGATGACGAAGAGCTGGTAGAGCTGGTTGAAATGGAAGTACGAGAGTTACTGGACCAGTACGATTTTCCGGGCGACGACACGCCGATCATTATCGGTAGTGCGCTGAAAGCGCTGGAAGGTGACGATTCAGAGATTGGTATGCCGGCGATTGTTAAGTTGGTAGAGACTTTGGATTCTTATATTCCGGAGCCTACGCGAGACGTTGACCGGCCATTTTTGATGCCGATTGAAGACGTATTTTCGATCTCAGGTCGTGGCACCGTTGTCACGGGTCGAATTGGTCGCGGTATTGTAAAGGTGGGCGCGGAGCTTGAGATCGTTGGTATCCAGGATACGCAGAAGACGACTTGTACGGGTGTAGAGATGTTCCGCAAGCTGCTTGACGAAGGTCGTGCAGGCGAGAACGTTGGTGTTCTGCTTCGCGGTACCAAGCGAGAAGAAGTAGAGCGTGGTCAGGTACTGGCGGCGCCGGGGTCAATCACGCCGCATACGAATTTTGAAGGTGAGGTTTACGTTTTGTCGAAAGATGAAGGTGGTCGTCATACGCCATTCTTCAAAGGCTACAAGCCGCAGTTCTTCTTTGAGACGACAGATGTCACAGGATCTTGTGAGTTACCTGAAGGTACCGAGATGGTGATGCCTGGTGATAACGTGACAATGGCAGTTGAGCTGATTGCTCCGATCGCGATGGAAGAAGGCCAGCGTTTTGCAATTCGAGAAGGTGGCCGGACAGTTGGTGCAGGTGTTGTAACGAAGATTAGTGAATAGCATCGCTATTCGCTAATCCCAACCGAAATATAAACGAAGCACTAGGCCAGTAGCTCAATTGGCAGAGCAGCGGTCTCCAAAACCGCAGGTTGGGGGTTCGATTCCCTCCTGGCCTGCCACATGCTTCGGTTCCCGTAAGGGGGCAGGAATTCGAGAAAAGTTTGATAGATGAGTAGCAAAGCTGAAGCGGGTGAGTATCAACTGGACGGACTGAAATGGCTGGTGGCGCTGGCTATAGTAGGAGGAGGCATATATGCCAACTCTTACTATGCTGCGATTGAGCCTTTGTTCCGCGCAATCGCGGGCGTTCTGGTGGCTGCGTTTGCAGTAGGTATTGCGTTGCAGACCGAGAAGGGTGCCTGGGTTTGGAACCTCGCCAAGGAAGCGCGAGTAGAAGTCAGAAAAGTTGTTTGGCCAACAACGCAGGAAACAACTCAGACCACGTTGATTGTGGTAGGTGTAGTCATTCTTGTGGCGTTGATTCTCTGGGGGCTGGACTCAAGTTTAAGTTGGGGCGTCCGGGGCGTAATTGGTTAGGGAGTAGAAGTTGAGTAAACGCTGGTATGTGGTGCACGCTTACTCGGGATACGAGAAGCAAGTGATGCGTGCGTTGGGAGAGCGGATTGAGCTTTCCGGTTTCGCTGAAAAATTCGGTGAAGTGATCGTGCCGGCAGAAGAAGTAGTCGAGATGAGGGCCGGAAAGAAGCGCCGCAGCGAGCGAAAGTTTTTCCCCGGTTATGTGCTTATTGAGATGGAACTTGGTGACGACACGTGGTACCTGGTGAAAGAAACACCGCGGGTAATGGGTTTCATTGGTGGTAAAACGGATAAACCTGCACCAATTAGCGATGCAGAAGCTGCTGCAATTCTTCAGCGAGTGCAGACCGGCACAGAGCATGCCACGCCTAAGACAGTATTTGAACCGGGTGAACTGGTTCGAGTGGTAGATGGCCCATTCAACGACTTTAGCGGAGTGGTTGAAGAGGTTAATTACGAGAAGAACCGCCTGCACGTTGCGGTAACTATTTTCGGTCGATCCACGCCTGTCGAGCTTGATTTCGGGCAGGTAGAAAAAGGCTAGATCTATAGTTGAATTTTAATCTGGCAGGGACTTTAGTCGGGAACTGTCATTTATGGGGAGCATGAAATGAGTCATGCGTCAGCACCCGAGGAGAAAACTAATGGCTAAGAAGGTTAGCGCCTATATTAAACTGCAGATTCCTGCGGGGCAGGCAAATCCAAGTCCACCTGTTGGCCCGGCGCTGGGACAGCATGGTGTGAACATCATGGAATTCTGTAAGGCATTCAATGCGGAGACTCAATCACTGGAACAAGGTATGCCTGTTCCCGTCGTGATTACAGTCTATGCAGACAAGAGTTTTACTTTCATTAAGAAAACGCCGCCAGCATCTGTCCTGCTGAAGAAGGCCGCGGGTATTCTTAAGGGTAGTCCAGAGCCTCATGTAAATAAGGTTGGCAAGGTTACCCGGGCGCAACTCGAGGAGATCGCGACCACCAAGCAGCCGGACCTTACGGCTAAAGATATGGATGCTGCGGTCAGAACAATTGCCGGTACCGCTCGCGCTTCAGGTATTGAGACCGAGGGAGTTGTGTGATGGCTAAGCTGACGAAAAGAGCAAAGGCTTTCAAGGAAAAGGTTGAGGAAGGCAGATTTTACGCGATTGATGAGGCGGTTACCCTACTGACTGAGCTGTCAACGGTGAAGTTCGAGGAATCAATCGACATCAGTATTAACCTTGGGGTTGACCCAAAGAAATCTGACCAGGTTGTGCGAGGTGCAACGGTCCTTCCCAACGGAACCGGCAAAGATGTACGCGTAGCTGTTTTTGCGCAGGGTGAGAAAGCCGATGAAGCAAGTGCGGCTGGTGCTGACATCGTTGGCATGGATGACCTTGCCGAGGCAGTGAAAGGCGGTGAACTCAATTTTGACGTAGCAATTGCCACCCCGGATAGCATGAGAGTCGTGGGCCAATTGGGTCAGGTCCTTGGCCCACGTGGTTTAATGCCAAACCCAAGACTTGGAACGGTCACCATGGATGTAGGCGAAGCGGTCAGGAATGCGAAAGCAGGCCAGGTGCGCTATAGAACTGACAAGAACGGTATTGTTCATGGTGGTATAGGAAAAGTTGGATTTGAATCTGCTGCCATCAAGGAAAATATAGAGGCGTTGATTGCCGACCTGAAAAAGGCGAAGCCAACCAGCGCTAAAGGTACTTATGTTAAGAAAGTCGTACTGTCGACGACGATGGGTGCCGGTATCCCTATTGATCAGACTTCACTGGAAATGTAAGCGAAGCGGAGCCGAAGGGCACGCTTCGAAAAGAATAATGACCCCTCGACTAACGCTCGGGGGCTGAGAATTTCCAGGAATTTTTCGATGAAAAATTCAAGAAATTCTAAGCTTTTGAAGGGTTCGAGTGACTTTGGTCACTTGACTCGTCAAAGACCGCAGGCCCGGATGCTCGAATGAGTTGATGGTTAAAACGAAAAGCCTGCGCAGACGGTGAGCCCGATTCAGGAATTGAATCCATCGCCGTGAGTAGCGTTGCAAGCTGTGTGACAGGCGGGTTGTAGCAATTTTAAACAAGTCGGGAGTACGTAACTGTGCCAATAGGACTTAAAGAAAAGCAGGCGATTGTTGCTGAGGTGAACGATACAGCGAGCAAAGCCCTTTCTGCTGTTATAGCTGACTACCGAGGAGTTTCGGTAGACAACATGACTAGCTTAAGAAAGAAGGCGCGCGACGTTGGCGTACAAGTGCGCGTTATTCGTAACACGCTGGCAAAGAGGGCTTTTGAGGGTACTGATTTTGAGTGCATGAAAGAAGCGCTACTTGGTCCAAACATTGTTGCTTTTTCACTGGAAGATCCAGGCGCTGGCGCCAGGGTTTTCAAGGACTTTGCCAAGGATAACGAGGACTTTGAAATCAAAGCCCTTTCTGTGGGTGGGAAGCTACTTCCTGCTAATCAGATTGATGCCCTGGCCAAGCTACCTACACGTGATCAAGCACTCGCAATGCTGATGGGCGTTATGCGGGCGCCGATTACCAAGCTGGTAAGAACGTTTAACGACGTGCCGGCGAAGGTAACACGCGGTGTTGCAGCAGTACGAGATCAGAAACAAGAAGCAGCTGCTTGAATTTTATTACTACTAATTGGAGATAGGACTAATGTCATTATCTAAAGATGATATTTTAAATGGGATCGCTGAGATGAGCGTCATGGACGTTGTCGAGCTGGTTGAATCGATGGAAGAAAAGTTTGGCGTATCCGCCGCGGGCGTAGTTGCAGCAGCACCTGCTGCAGCTGGTGGTGACGCTGGCGCTGAGGAGGTGAAGGACGAATTCGACGTCATCATCACTTCTCCGGGCGAAAAGAAAGTAAGCGCCATCAAAGTTGTTCGTGCGATCACTGGCCTGGGCCTGAAAGAAGCCAAAGCCCTTGTCGATGAGGCGCCTTCTAGTGTTAAAGAAGGTGTTACGAAGGACGAAGCGGAAGACTTCAAGAAACAACTCGAGGAAGCAGGCGCATCTGTTGAGCTCAAGTAACCCAGGAATTGTTTATTCTGGATTTAGGTTCAAGAAGGCTGGCAACAGTGATGTTGCCCAGCCTTTTTGTGCCTAAAAAAATATTGTGACCCTATGACCCGCTGGGAGGCATGAATGGCCTATTCGTACACTGAGAAGAAACGTATCCGGAAAGACTTTGGCAAGTTGCACCGTGTGATGGATATCCCCTACCTGCTTGCAACCCAGGTGGAGTCCTACAAGAAGTTTATGCAAGATAAAGTTGATCCAGCTGAACGAATTAACAAGGGTCTGCATACCGCGTTCCAGTCAGTTTTCCCGATCACAAGTTATTCGGGTAACGCGTCACTTGAGTACGTTAGCTACCGGCTTGGAAAGCCCACGTTTAACGTCAAGGAATGTCAGCTTCGCAGTGTGACTTACGCGGTACCGCTCCGGGTAAAAGTTCGATTGGTGATCTACGATAAAGATTCATCGAACAAAGCAATCAAGGACATCAAGGAACAGGAAGTGTACATGGGCGAGATTCCGCTCATGACCGACAATGGTACCTTCGTGATCAATGGTATCGAGCGAGTTGTCGTTTCCCAGCTACACCGATCGCCTGGTGTGTTTTTCGATCACGACAAAGGCAAGACTCACTCTTCAGGTAAGTTACTGTATTCCGCGCGGGTAATCCCAATGCGAGGATCATGGCTGGATTTCGAGTTTGACCCTAAAGACTGCGTATTCGTACGGATTGACAGACGAAGAAAGCTGCCCGCGTCGATATTACTGCGTGCGCTGGATTTCACGTCAGAACAGATTCTCGACATTTTCTTTGAAACGGACAGTTTTGAGGTAACAGAAGAAACCTATACGCTAGAGCTGATTGCAGGTCGTCTCCGCGGTGAGACAGCTAAATTCGACATCGTTGATAAGAAAGGCAACATCATTGTCGAAGAAAGCAGCAGGATCACTGCCCGGCATATCAGGGAGATGGAGGCTGCTGGTCTTAAAAGGCTGAATTGCCCATCCGAGTACGTCTGTGGCCACGTGCTGGCAAAAGACATCGTCGATACTGAAACCGGTGAAGTGGTTATTCCATGTAATACGGAGATCACCGAAGAAGTGCTGGATCAACTGGCTGAGGCTGGTATTACAGCCTTCAATACCATTTATACAAACGACCTGGATTGTGGGCCATTTGTCTCAGACACGCTGAATGTCGACAGTACAACCAATCGACTTGAAGCGCTGGTTGAGATCTACAGGATGATGCGTCCTGGCGAGCCGCCAACTAAAGAGGCCGCTGAGAACCTGTTCACTAACTTGTTTTTCTCTTCTGAACGTTATGACCTGACTGCAGTTGGTCGAATGAAGTTCAATCGACGTCTTGGCCGCGAAGAAGAAGTCGGCGGAGGTACGCTGTCAAACGATGACATTATTGATGTGATGAAGTGCCTGATTGACATCAGAAACGGTAAAGATACCGTGGATGATATTGATCATCTGGGTAACAGGCGGGTTCGTTCTGTTGGGGAAATGGCAGAAAATGCCTTCCGCCTTGGTTTGATCAGGGTAGAGCGTGCCGTGAAGGAGCGATTGTCACTGGCAGAAAGCGAAGGTTTAATGCCGCAGGACCTGATTAATGCGAAGCCCGTTGCAGCAGCAGTAAAAGAATATTTCGGTTCTGCGCAGTTGTCGCAGTTTATGGATCAGAACAATCCTCTATCTGAGGTGACGCATAAGCGTCGTGTCTCAGCGCTCGGTCCAGGTGGCCTGACGCGGGAACGTGCAGGTTTCGAGGTTCGTGACGTTCATCCAACTCACTACGGGCGGGTGTGTCCGATTGAGACGCCCGAGGGTCCGAACATTGGATTGATCAATTCATTGGCAACCTATGCGCGAACTAACGAGTATGGGTTTCTTGAAAGTCCGTACAGGAAGGTTAACAACGGAAACGTCACCGATGAGATCGAGTACCTGTCCGCAATTGTCGAGAGTGATTACATTATCGCGCAGGCCAGCGCGGCCATGGATGATAAGGGTCGACTGACGGAAGATATGGTGGAAGTACGTCATCTGGGTGAATTCACCAAGATGCCGAGAGAGTCTGTCAACTTTATGGATGTATCTCCCCAGCAGGTTGTCTCAGTCGCCGCGTCCTTGATTCCGTTCCTGGAACACGACGACGCAAACCGAGCATTGATGGGTTCCAACATGCAGCGTCAGGCTGTTCCAACACTGCGTAGCGAAAAGCCGCTGGTTGGAACGGGTATGGAACGTAACGTGGCCCGAGATTCGGGCGTTTGTGTCGTTGCCAGGCGTGGTGGTGTTATCGAAACCGTCGATGCCGGCAGGATTGTCATTCGAGTTAACAACGCTGAAACCGAAAGTGGTGAGGCTGGCGTTGATATTTATAACCTCACGAAGTACCAGCGCTCTAACCAGAACACCTGTATTAACCAGAAACCGCTGGTCAAGGAAGGCGAAGTAGTCGCTAAACAGGATATCCTTGCAGACGGCCCTTCTATTGATATCGGTGAGTTGGCTCTTGGCCAGAATATCCGCATCGCGTTTATGACCTGGAATGGCTACAACTTCGAGGACTCGATCCTGATCTCTGAAAAGGTCGTGAAGGAAGATCGGTTCACTACGATTCACATTCAGGAGCTGACCTGTATTGCTCGTGATACTAAATTGGGATCCGAGGAAATAACCTGTGATATCCCGAATGTTGGTGAAGGAGCACTGTCCAAGCTCGATGAGTCCGGTATTGTTTACATCGGTGCAGAAGTAGACCCGGGCGACATTCTGGTTGGCAAGGTGACGCCGAAAGGCGAAACCCAGCTGACGCCAGAAGAAAAGCTTTTGAGAGCGATCTTTGGTGAAAAAGCATCGGATGTGAAAGACACTTCGCTGCGAGTACCCAGCAGCTACACCGGCACTGTGATTGATGTGCAGGTGTTCACTCGTGACGGCCTTCCCAAGGATGCACGTGCCCTTGATATCGAGCGCGCTGCACTCGACGAAGTTCGCAAGAACATCGACGAAGAATTCCGGATTGTCCAGACCGCAACTTTTGAACGATTGACCGAGTCATTGGCGAACCAGAAAGTTATTGCTGGTCCTGAGTTGAAGAAAGGCGACAAGATAACCAGGGACTACCTGGCAAATCTTGAACCAGAGAGTTTCTTCAAGCTGCGCATGGAGAAGGACAGCCTTAACGATCTGCTTGAGCAGGCAGACTTAAGGCTCGAGGAGCGTCGCAATGATCTGGATGAAAGTTTTGAAGAAAGCAAAGGCAAGCTTGAATCAGGCGACGACCTGGCGCCCGGTGTACTGAAAATCACAAAGGTCTACCTTGCGATCAAGAGGCGAATTCAGCCAGGCGATAAGATGGCTGGACGTCACGGAAACAAGGGCGTGATCTCAGTCATTAAGCCTGTTGAAGATATGCCGTACGACGAGAACGGTGAGCCGGTTGATATCGTGTTGAACCCGCTTGGTGTACCGAAGCGAATGAACGTCGGGCAGATTCTTGAGACCCATCTGGGGTGGGCTGCTCATGGTCTTGGTATCAAGATCGGTGAAATGTTGGACGCCCAGCGTCAAGCTGCCGACATCAAGGACTTCCTGGACAAGATCTACAACCAGAGCGGCCGGATCGAGAATCTTGACGAGTTTTCAGATGATGAGATCCTTGAAATGGCAGACAATCTGCGTAGCGGTGTGCCGATGGCGACGGGTGTCTTTGATGGCGCCAATGAGGCCGAGATCAGGACGATGCTTGAGCTTGCTGACTTGCCAGCCGACGGCCAGTGCGTGTTGTATGACGGCTGTACTGGCGAGCAGTTTGATCGGCCAGTCACGGTTGGTTACATGTACATGCTGAAGTTGAACCACCTTGTTGACGACAAGATGCATGCGCGCTCGACAGGTTCCTATAGTCTCGTAACGCAACAACCGCTCGGTGGTAAAGCCCAGTTTGGTGGTCAGCGATTCGGGGAAATGGAAGTCTGGGCACTTGAAGCCTATGGAGCGGCTTATACGCTTCAGGAAATGCTGACGGTTAAGTCGGATGACGTTCATGGTCGGACCAGAATGTATAAAAACATTGTGGACGGTGATCATAGAATGGAGCCGGGTATGCCTGAGTCATTCAATGTGTTGGTGAAAGAGATCCGTTCACTGGGCATCGATATTGAACTAGAGAACGATTAGCGTCGTTCTCCGCCAATATTGACTGACGACATAGAATTGAAATAGAGGTCAGGTTTCGACCTGACGTGGAGAAAAGCCTTGAAAGATTTGCTGAACATAATGAAAGCGCAAGGACAGTCAGAAGAGTTTGATTCGCTTCGAATTGGACTCGCTTCGCCTGATTTGATCAGGAGTTGGTCTTACGGCGAAGTTAAAAAGCCTGAAACGATCAACTATCGTACGTTCAAGCCGGAACGTGATGGTCTTTTTTGCGCCAAGATTTTTGGCCCGAACAAGGACTATGAGTGTCTTTGCGGTAAGTACAAGCGACTCAAGCATCGTGGTGTTATCTGCGAAAAATGTGGTGTCGAAGTGGCGCTCGCGAAAGTACGTCGAGAGCGCATGGGCCACATCGAGCTTGCTAGTCCTGTCGCTCATATCTGGTTCCTGAAGTCACTGCCGTCCAGAATTGGACTGCTGATGGATATGACGTTGCGCGATATCGAGCGAGTCTTGTATTTCGAATCATTCGTTGTGATTGACCCGGGTCTGACAACGCTGGAAAAACGCCAGCTACTTACTGATGAGCAGTATTACGAAGCGCTTGAAGAATTCGGTGATGAGTTTGATGCCAAGATGGGCGCCGAAGCGATCCAGGGGCTGATGGAAGATATGGACCTGAACGAAGAGGTCCAGACGATTCGTGAAGAGCTTCCACAGACAAACTCTGAAACCAAAATCAAGAAGCTGACTAAACGCCTGAAGTTGATGGAAGCGTTTGATAAATCCGGTAACGAACCTGAATGGATGATCTTGACCGTTCTGCCGGTACTTCCGCCTGATCTTCGCCCTTTGGTGCCGCTTGAAGGTGGACGTTTTGCGACTTCCGACCTGAACGACCTGTACCGCCGGGTTATCAACAGGAACAACCGCCTGAAGCGGCTGTTGGACCTTTCCGCACCTGACATTATCGTGCGTAATGAGAAGAGAATGCTGCAGGAAGCTGTAGATGCACTGCTGGATAATGGACGACGTGGTCGGGCCATTACGGGTACTAACAAGCGCCCACTTAAGTCGCTGGCAGACATGATCAAGGGTAAGCAAGGTCGATTCCGTCAGAATCTGCTCGGTAAGCGAGTGGACTATTCTGGTCGTTCGGTCATTGTTGTTGGGCCAACGCTACGACTCCACCAGTGTGGTCTGCCCAAGAAAATGGCACTTGAGCTGTTCAAGCCGTTCATTTTTGGCAAGCTAGAGGCAAGAGGGCTAGCGACAACGATTAAGGCGGCGAAGAAAATGGTCGAGCGGGAAACGGCTGAAGTCTGGGATATTCTCGCCGATGTTATTCGTGAGCACCCGGTACTCCTGAACCGTGCTCCGACACTTCACCGTCTAGGTATTCAGGCGTTTGAGCCTGTGTTGATTGAAGGTAAAGCGATCCAACTTCATCCTTTGGTCTGTACTGCCTACAACGCTGACTTTGATGGCGACCAAATGGCCGTTCACGTTCCGCTGACGATCGAAGCACAGCTGGAAGCGCGCGCGCTCATGATGTCTACGAATAACGTATTGCTACCTGCAGACGGTGAGCCAATTATTGTTCCGTCCCAGGACGTCGTCCTTGGTGTCTACTGGATGACTCGGGAACGCGTTAACGACAAAGGCGAAGGCATGGTCTTTGCGGATATTCAAGAAGTTTCACGAGCCTATCGATCTGGTCAGGTTGGCTTGCAGGCTCGGGTTAAGGTGCGAGTTACGCAGAAGCTGTTTAACGAAAATCGAGAACTGATTGAGTCTACTGAAATTATTGATACCACAGTCGGTCGAACGTTGGTTTATGAAATCGTGCCTGACGGGATGCCGTATAGCCACGTAAACAACACCATGAGTAACAAGGATATTTCTCGCCTCATTAACCTTTGTTACCGATCTGTTGGCTTGAAAGAGACTGTTATTTTTGCTGACCAGCTAATGTACCTCGGGTACGAGTATTCAACTCGTTCCGGAGCGTCCATCGGTGTAGATGATTTTGTTATTCCTGATGAAAAAGCCGAAATCATTGTTGAAGCTGAGGAGGAAATCCGGGAAATTGAGTCCCAGTTTGCTTCAGGCCTTGTGACCCAGGGTGAAAAGTACAACAAAGTGATTGATATCTGGACGCGAGCTAACGATATGGTTGGTGCGGCCATGATGGATAACTTGTCCAAAGAAACCGTTAAAAACCGCGAAGGCGAAGAAGAAGAACAGAATTCTTTCAACAGTGTATGGATGTACGCTGACTCAGGTGCACGGGGGAGCCCCGCACAGATTAGGCAACTCTCTGGTATGCGAGGCCTCATGACCAAGCCGGACGGTTCGATTATTGAGACGCCTATTACTGCAAATTTCCGTGAGGGGTTGAATGTAATGCAGTACTTCATCTCCACTCATGGTGCTCGAAAAGGCCTTGCGGATACAGCGCTTAAAACCGCTAACTCCGGGTACCTGACTCGTCGACTTGTTGACGTTGCCCAGGATCTGGTTGTCACAGAAGTTGATTGTGGTACTGACAGAGGCATGCTGATAAGTGCCGTGATTGAGGGTGGTGACGTCGTCGTGGCGCTCGGTCACAGGGTTCTCGGCCGTGTTGTGGCAGAAGATGTCATGACCACCGACGGCAAAGACGTGCTGTTAACCAGGGGCTCATTTATAGATGAGAACCTTGCAGACCTCATCGAGGACTCCGGTATCGATGAAATGATCGTGCGTAGTCCGATTACCTGTGAAACACGATACGGCATATGTAGTAATTGCTATGGACGTGATCTGGGTCGTGGGCACATTATTAACATTGGTGAGGCCATTGGTGTTATCGCTGCACAGTCAATTGGTGAGCCAGGAACACAGCTCACCATGCGTACGTTCCACATTGGTGGTGCGGCGTCCAGGGCAACGGCGATCGACAATGTTCAGGTGAAACACGCCGGTAGCGTCCGCCTTCACAACCTTAAGACGATTACCAAGACCAATGGTGAGTTGGTGGCGGTATCCCGTTCTGGTGAGGTAGCGGTAGCTGATGACGAAAGCGGTAGGGAGCGAGAAAGATACAAGCTGCCTTACGGGGCTGTTTTGAAGAAAGGCGAAGGTGACCACGTTGAATCAGGCGAAATCATTGCAAACTGGGATCCGCACACTCACCCGATAGTCTCTGAAGTTCAGGGTAATGTTGTGTTTGAGGGTATGGAAGAAGGCATCACGATTCGACGACAGGCCGATGAGTTGACTGGACTGACCAGCATCTCGACGATCGATCCCAAAGATCGACCGAGTGCAGGTAAGGATATCAGGCCGGCAGTACGCTTGGTGGACGACGAGGGTGAAGCATTGAATCTCGCGGGCACAGATATGCCGGCTCATTACTTTATGGAAGCAAACGCTATCCTTAGTCTGGAAGATGGGGCGCATATCGAGGCGGGTGACGTTATTGCCCGTATTCCTCAGGAAAGCACAAAAACTCGTGATATCACGGGTGGCTTACCTCGGGTTGCCGATCTCTTCGAGGCACGAAAGCCGAAAGAGGCGGCGGTACTTGCAGAAATCACCGGTACGGTTAGCTTCGGTAAGGAAACTAAAGGTAAGCGTAGGCTCGTGATTACACCGCAAGACACGAGTGAATTGCCGGAAGGTTCAGATCACTACGAGGTGCTGATTCCCAAGTGGCGTCACATGACGGTATTTGAGGGTGAGCATGTAGAGAAAGGCGAAGTTGTATCTGACGGGCCCGAGAATCCACACGACATTTTGAGGCTCAAGGGTGTTGCCGCGCTTGCTAACTACATCGTTAAGGAAATTCAGGACGTTTACCGTCTGCAGGGTGTAGGTATCAACGACAAGCATATTGAAGTGATTGTTTGCCAGATGCTCAGGAAGGTAGAAATTTCGATACCTGGTGATTCGGTCATGATCAAGGGTGAGCAGGTTGAATATAACCGCTTCCTTGAAGCGAACGATGGCCTCCGCGCGGACGGTAAGGTTGAGGTTAAGGGTCAGCGAGTACTGCTTGGTATCACCAAGGCGGCCCTGGCAACAGAATCCTTTATCTCAGCAGCTTCGTTCCAGGAAACCACAAGGGTACTCACGGAAGCAGCCGTTACAGGCAAGCGTGACCACCTGCGTGGATTGAAGGAAAACGTGATTGTTGGACGTTTGATACCGGCTGGTACTGGTCTGAAATACCATGCGGATCGCAAGAAGAGGCGTGAATCAGGTGACGATGGAGGCACAGTTAGTGCTAGCGAAGTAGAACAGGCGCTTGCAGAAGCATTGAACTCCAGCGAGGTGAGCTAAAGCCAGGTTCGGGGTCGGAGTAACACTTTACTCCGACCCCCGTTACGCCTAGAATGCGCCCCTCGCGGAACCAGCCCAATCGCTGGTTTTCGGAAAATATACAGGAGAATACAGAGTTATGGCCAGAATCAACCAATTGGTTCGAAAGCCAAGAAAGCGCAAGATCGCCAAGAGCGACGTACCCGCGCTGCAAGCCAGCCCTCAGAAAAGGGGTGTTTGTACACGTGTGTATACGACCACGCCGAAAAAGCCGAACTCGGCGCTGCGTAAAGTCTGCCGCGTTAGGTTGACCAATGGTTTTGAGGTGACCTCGTACATCGGTGGTGAAGGCCATAACCTGCAGGAACACTCAGTGGTTCTGATCAGGGGTGGTCGGGTCAAAGACTTGCCGGGTGTTCGATATCACACTGTTCGTGGAACGCTGGATACCACTGGCGTGAGCGACCGAATGCAAGGCCGGTCCAAGTACGGCACTAAGAAACCGAAATCTTAACAACCATCGTCATCTCGACTTGCGGCGCGAAGCGCCTCCACGAAGAGATCTCAGTTTTGGAAGAAAGAAAGTACAGACCCTCCAGCTAACGTTGGTGGTTCAACAAAGAGAGAGCCCTCGGCTAACCCCGGGGTCTAAGAGTTTCTAAGATTTTTTCGATGAAAAATTCAAGGAAACTATAAGAGTAAGGCCGGACGTTGTGTCCGATTAACCTGAAGAGGAAGTAACCATGCCTAGAAGAAGAGTCACGCCTAAAAGGGACATTCTCCCTGACCCGAAGTACGGAAACGTTACCCTTGCTAAATTTATGAACCATGTAATGGTTAGTGGCAAGAAATCTGTTGCAGAAAAGATTGTTTATGGCGCGCTGGATCGCGTTAAAGAGCGTGGAGCAGGAGACCCCATTGAAGTTTTTGACGCAGCATTGGAAGCGATCGCTCCATCTGTTGAGGTGAAATCACGGCGAGTTGGTGGTGCAACCTATCAGGTTCCCGTTGAAGTAAGGCCTTCCCGTCGCAATGCGCTTGCCATGAGATGGCTTGTCGATTCAGCCCGAAAGCGTGGCGAAAAATCCATGTCTCAGCGGCTGGCTGGTGAACTGATGGAAGCTGCTGAAGGCCGTGGCTCCGCTGTTCGAAAGCGTGAAGATACGCACAGAATGGCAGAAGCGAACAGGGCTTTCGCTCACTATCGATTCTAGCGACTACCTCTTAGCGGAGTTACCGTGCCTAGAGAAACACCCATCAACCGATATCGCAATATCGGCATTGTCGCGCACGTTGACGCTGGTAAGACAACGACAACAGAACGCGTACTGTTCTATACCGGGATTTCCCACAAAATAGGGGAAGTCCACGACGGCGCAGCAACAATGGACTGGATGGAGCAGGAGCAGGAGCGTGGCATTACGATCACGTCTGCCGCCACCACGACATTCTGGCAGGGCACGCAAGGTCAGTTCGATCAGCACAGAATTAACATCATCGATACGCCGGGCCACGTTGACTTCACGATTGAGGTGGAGCGGTCATTGCGGGTGCTTGATGGCGCGGTCGTTGTATTTTGTGGCACCTCAGGGGTAGAGCCTCAATCGGAAACAGTCTGGCGTCAGGCTAACAAATATGAAGTGCCGCGGCTTGTGTTCGTCAATAAAATGGATCGTGCCGGGGCCGATTTCCTGCGGGTTGTAGATCAGATTGAACAGCGGCTGGGTTCTACGCCGGTATGCCTGCAGCTTGCTATCGGCGCCGAAGAACATTTTAAAGGGGTCATCGATCTCGTCAAAATGAAAGCCACCTACTGGAATGAAGATGATCTGGGATTGAGTTTTGAAGAGGCGGATATCCCGGAAGACCTGGTCGCACAGGCCGAAGAGTATCGTGAAAAACTAGTCGAGGCCGCCGCCGAATCCAGTGACGAGTTGACGGAAAAATACCTTGAAGGTGGGGAGCTCACTAGTGAGGAAATCAAGCAGGGTATTCGGCAACGTACCATTGCTAACGATATTGTCCCCGCTCTTTGTGGCTCAGCCTTTAAGAACAAAGGTGTCCAGACAATGTTGGACGCAGTCGTTGAATATTTGCCAGCGCCGGATGAAGTGAAGGCCATCAAAGGCTTTCTTGGAGATACCGAAGAAGAGGCAGAAAGGCATGCGGATGACGATCAGCCCTTTGCAGCATTGGCTTTCAAGATTGCCACGGATCCCTTCGTTGGTGCGCTAACCTTTTTTCGGGTCTATTCAGGAGTGCTGCAATCAGGGGATTCCGTATGGAACCCGGTCAAGGGTAAGAAGGAGCGTATCGGGCGGATGGTGCAGATGCATTCCAATGACAGAAAAGAGATAAAGGAAGTCCGGGCTGGAGATATCGCTGCAGCCATCGGCCTTAAGCTGGCGACTACGGGCGACACCCTATGTGATGAGGGTAAGGCGATTACCCTGGAACGAATGGAGTTTCCCGAGCCGGTGATTCATGTAGCGGTAGAGCCCAGGACACAGGCGGACCAGGAAAAAATGGGCATCGCACTGGGTAAGCTCGCAGCCGAAGACCCATCCTTCAGGGTTCACACCGACCAGGAAAGTGGCCAGACCATTATTGGTGGCATGGGTGAACTGCACCTGGATATCATTGTTGATCGCATGAAGCGCGAGTTCGGTGTAGAGGCAAACATTGGCAAGCCGCAGGTTGCCTATCGGGAAACAATTCGCGAGACCGTTAACTCAGAAGGCAAGTTTATTCGGCAAACAGGGGGGCGGGGACAGTACGGTCATGTCTGGATCAAGATCGAACCGATCGAAGGTGATGGCTATGAGTTTGTTGATGCGATTGTTGGCGGTGTCGTGCCCCGGGAATACATTAACGCGGTGGATAAGGGGATTCATGATCAATTGTCGAATGGAGTATTGGCTGGTTATCCACTTCAGGGAGTGAGGGCGACTTTATACGACGGTTCTTATCATGACGTTGATTCCAGCGAGGTTGCTTTTAAAGTAGCGGGTTCCATGGCCATGCGAGCTGGTGGTCTGGATGCGAGACCTGTTTTGCTCGAGCCGGTAATGAATGTTGAAGTGGTCACCCCGGAAGAGTACTACGGCGATGTTGTTGGTGACCTGAACCGTCGCCGCGGCATTGTGCAGGGCATGGAAGATGTACCTGCGGGTAAGGCTGTGAGGGCTGAAGTGCCGCTAGCGGAAATGTTTGGTTATGCGACAGACATGAGATCTGCAACGCAAGGTAGAGCCAATTTTTCCATGGAATTTTCAAAGTACAGTGAAGTCCCCGACAGTATTGCAGAATCGGTGATCAGCCGAAATGGCTAACTGGCGGTAATAA
>Ga0206679_10000439_pt1 | contig 34271 bp, 42 predicted proteins | sample M110012015metaG_FD_155464 | JGI IMG/M metagenome (GOLD analysis project Ga0206679, IMG submission 155464) | Ammonia-oxidizing marine archaeal communities from Monterey Bay, California, United States - M1 100m 12015 | ecosystem: Environmental > Aquatic > Marine > Intertidal zone | place: USA... | reverse complement strand
CAGACCCTGTGTTACGAGATCTTTCGAGAGATTCTTCGTGAAGCGCGCGCATTCGAGGCCAAAGGTTACCGGGTCATGGCATCGCAGGCTGTGATCGACATGCTGCTGGACGAGGAGTCGATGGGGCTTGGTGACCTGCAGGAATTCATCGGTAAGCCGATCCATCTGCAGGTCGAGTCGGTGCATAACCAGGAAAGTTACGACGTGGTGCTGATGTAAGCGATGTCGGCGCCCACTAAAGGTAGGCACTGGTCCGGCTTGGCGCTGTTTGCCTGTTGTTTTGCCGCGTTGGCACAAAGCGGTGTGACCCAGGTTCAGGTTGATGCCCAACTGGACCGGGAACAGTGGCCCGCGCAGCCGACAACCCTAGCCCTGTTGGCGCTCAACCCTGTACAGCAGGTTTTGTCGCACTTTGAAAGCACATCAACCTGTCAGATCACCATCCGCTATGCTGCCGGGGATGCCGGCAAGTACTGGGCTCGGGATCTTCGAAACTGGCTGGTGTCTTTTGGTGTTCCGCTGTCCGATATCACAGTTGAGCCAGCCGCAAGCATCCTCGAGGGTCTGCAACTCGTACTGGAGAAGTCGAATCCGTCAACAACCCACTAAGTGTGTCCTGAGGTGAGCGATTCAAATCAGAAACTGATTTTTGCGGCCATACAGATGAATTCGACCGCGGTGCTCCAAGAGAACCTCGATTGCGCACGAGGCCTTATTGAACAGGCCGGGGCGGCAGGTGCGGACATCGTGGTGTTGCCCGAGAACTTTTCATTGATGTCTGCCACGAGCAGCCAGCGTCGCGATGCGGCTGAGCGAGCTAATGAGGTCGAAGCCATGCTCTCGCGGGTCGCACGGGACCAGGGCGTGGTGATTGTCGGTGGCTCGACACCCTTGCCTGCTGTCGATGGGCGAGTAACCAATACCTGCCTGGTATTCGATCGTTCAGGCGAAAGAATCGGCCGGTACGACAAGATGCATCTATTTGATGTTAGTGTCTCAGCCGAGGAGTCCTATCAGGAGTCGAGCTATATTGCACCGGGCGACAGTCCGCTTGCCGTGACCACTGAAGGCCTCACGCTGGGCATCACAATCTGTTATGACCTGCGCTTTCCCGAACTGTACCGATACCTGGGAGAAGCTGGGGCAGAAATTTTTACCGTGCCTTCCGCTTTTACCGTACCTACAGGCCGCGCACACTGGCACACCCTGTTGCGAGCCCGGGCCGTGGAAAACCTGGCCTGGGTGATTGCTCCGGCTCAGGTCGGTACGCACTCGGGTAAACGCAAGACTTTCGGCCACAGTCTCATCATTGACCCATGGGGCGATATTCTCGCCGAGCATGCGGGTGGCCCGGGCGTGATCCTGGCCGAGGTTGACCGGGATCGGGCACGTAAAAAGCGCCACCAGTTTCCGGTATTGGACCATAAAGTGATGAAATGACGTATTTGGTTTGTGATTTATTCGGACGTTAGCGCTTCGAAGCAAGAAGCTTCTCACGATGGGAGACTCCCTTACATATGAATCGGAGTTTTATTACGTCTTAATAGACAGTGTTAAAACGGACACCTTGGACGGATTTTGTTGTGTCAGATGAAAAGGTTGATATTGGACTCGCCAGCATGTTCGAAATAGGTTGCCGCCCCGCCCAGATCGATCTCGTCGATCAGATCCTCGTGCTTAATATCAAAAAGATCAATCGTCATCTGGCAGCCGATCATCTTGACATCCGCTTCCAGACACAGGTTACGCAGTTCGGCCACGCTGGCTACACCTTTGGATTTGATGGTGTTTTTCATCATGCCGGTCATCATGGCTTGCATTCCCGGGATCGCCGTACCCATCACGGGGAACCACTTGTCCATTGCCATGGGCATGGGCATGCCCGGGTTACCCAGCGGGCTGACCGAAAGGCTGAGATCCTTTTTCAGTAACTGCAGCCCGTAGAAGGTAAAGAACATGGTTACGCTGTATCCCAGCGCCGCTGCAGTAGAGGACAGAATAAAAGGGGGGTAGGCCCAGTCAAGGGTGCCCTTGGTCGCAATAATTGTCAGACTTTTTTCGCTCATAGAAAATCCTCCAAGAAGTTCGAAAGCGCCAGCAAGGTCTGTTACCAGCAGGCGCCCCGACGGCCAGATAGGCCGCTTGATTTAGTCGCCTTTTTTCAAGAAAAAGTGGAACTCTCTGTTAACCTCCGATGAGTCCAGCAGTTGGTTGCCGGTTTGGGTTGCAAAGGCCTGAAAATCCTTTACCGAGCCGGGATCTGTGGCTATGATTTTGAGTACTTCACCGGCCGCCATACCGTTCAGCGCCTTTTTGGCACGCAATATTGGTAGCGGGCAGTTCAATCCACGGGCGTCGAGTTCCTGATTAGAGTCGGGCATAGCTTTGTTTCCTCACGGTTGCAGTAGATTCAATGATATCCGTTCAGCGCTGATCTTCGTTGGCAGGTCGCGTACCCGGTGGAGCTGGGTTAACTGACTGAACGATGTTCCCATAACCAGAAGGGTCGCTTTGCAGTCCGCGGCCCCGATCAAGAACAGCCGTTTTAGGGAACGGGGTTGTACACAATATATTAGTAGATAATAAAATTTAAACCATATTCCGATACAAGGTACAAATTCTTTTTAGTTTTGCTCGCAATCTCAGGTCTGGCCCAGTTGTTGCCGGATTGCTGCGAGCTCCAGGCAAAGGGTAAAAACCCCCATGGCCTGATCAATATCCTCAAGCGGAGGGAAAGTAGGCGCTAGGCGTATATTGGCGTTCCTTGGGTCGAGACGGTAGGCAAAGGGTGCCCCCGCAGGGGTGAGTTTCACCCCTGCCTGCGCTGCCATTTCAACTATTGTTCGGGCGCATCCATCGGGCCCATCGACACTGACAAAGTAGCCGCCGGCTGGATTAGACCAGGTTGCGATGCCCTTGCCGCCAAGATCGCGCTCAAGAATTTCCTGGACCAGTGCAAATTTGGGCTTAAGAATCTCGGCGTGACGGGCCATGTGAGCGCGAAGTCCATCGATATCGCCAAGAAACGCCAAGTGGCGTAACTGGTTAATTTTGTCCGGGCCAATAGTCTGAACGGCCAGGTGGCGACGGGCATCGTCAAGGTTGGCGGCACTGGCGGCCATCGCCGCGATACCAGAGCCGGCCAGTGTCATCTTCGAGGTCGAAGCGAACATCAGTACTCGGTCCGGATTACCCGCGTCACGACATTCACCTAGGATATCCGGTACCGGTGTACGTTTTTCGCTCAGGTGGTGTTCGGCGTAGGCATTGTCCCAGAAGATGCGAAAGTCCGGTGCAGCTGTCATTCGAGCAAGCCGTCTAGTCACAGCCTCACTATAGGTAATCCCCGTGGGATTACTGTAACGAGGTACACACCAGATTCCTTTTACTGACGGGTCGGTCCCAAGCGCTTCAACTCGGTCCATATCAGGTCCTTCATCGGTCATATCGACATTGAGCAATTCGAACCCCAGGTGGCTGGTGATCTCGAAATGGCGATCATAGCCGGGCGCTGGGCACAAAAAGCGTACAGTGCCCTGTTGACCCCAGGGTTTGTCACCGCCGGGCACACCAAAAAGAACGCCTTGGGCAACGCTGTTATACATCATGGTCAGGCTGCTACTACCGCCGACAATGACATCTTGGGCCTGGCACTGAAGAATGGCAGCAAACAGGGCTTTTAGCCCGGGCAGTCCGTCGATACCTCCGTAGTTACGACAGTCAGTGTTGTGGGGATCACGGAAGTTGCCCAAGCCGGGTAGCGAGAGGAGTTCTCCGACTAGGTCGAGTTGTTCGGGGGCAGGTTTGCCACGCGTCATATCGTATGACAGGCCGGCATCGCAGGCAGTTGCGAACTGCGCCTGCAGTTGCTGTTCACGCTCTTTCAATTGTTCATCGTTGAATGTTTGCAGCATAGGACTCTCCACATCATGCACCCAGGCCATCGGGCGTGTTTTTGTAACTGAAGGCCGAACTGATCCAGCCACACGCCCGGCGATTCTAAAGCTCGGCCGCGTTGAAACCAAATCCCGCCTGACAGGGGCTTTGTTAAACTAACGTGGTGAATAGGCCGGGTTTTAAAACTGGGTGGTGCCATGTGTCCTTCGGGCTATTCTTTTTTTTGTCCCTAGCAAGTACTGGCACGGCCGGTGAGGTGAACTTAGCATCATCTCTCGGGGATACCCGCGTGGGTATTGTCACTACCCCTGAAGAACAGTCGATGGGCCGTCAGTTTATTGCGGCAGCGCGCCAGCAGATGCGTTTCATAGATGACCCGCTGCTACTGGAATACATACAGGGCCTGGGTCAGCGACTGACCACTGATCTTGAAGGCGATGCTGAAAGCCTGCGGTTTTTCCTGATCGATAACAAACTTATCAATGCCTTCGCTGGCCCTGGCGGGCGGCTCGCTGTTTTTACCGGGTTGGTTCTGGCAACACAAAACGAGGCTGAACTGGCTTCCGTTATGGCTCATGAGTTGGCCCATGTGGCGCAGCGCCATCTGCCACGGATGATGGATCGGGCGCGCCAGCGCCAGTTGCCAACAACAGCGGGTATCATCGCGGCGATCTTGCTGGGCGGCCAGGTCGGTGCAGCTGCGATGGCGGCAACCAGCGGCGCGGCGCTTTCTGATCAGTTGAGTTACAACCGTGAATTTGAGCGTGAAGCTGACGCACTGGGGCTGATGATCCTTACCAAGGCAGGTTATCCCGCTGCGGCTATGATGAGTTTTCTGGGGCGACTGGATCAGGAGAACCGGCTCCAGGCCGTTGGTGCACCGGAATACCTTAGAACGCATCCACTGACTCAGAACCGCCTGGCGTTGGTAGAGGGGCGCCTCCGGCAATACCCGCGATTCTCTGTTGCGCCTTCGCTTGATTATTACCATGCGCGCACGAGAATTCGTGCGGTTTTCGCTGAAGAGGCTGAAAAATCAGCGGCTGCCTTCGCCCACGAAGTGCTCTCGGCCGATCCTCTAGTAGCAAGGGCTGCACGTTATGGCCTGGTGCTGTCCCAGGTACGGCTGGGGGATCACCAAAGTGCGATTCAAAATGCCAGGCATCTGGTGGCGGATTACTCGGATTACCCGCCGTATCAGGTGGCTCTTGCCCAGGCCCTGCTTGCCAGTGGCTCTGCAGATGAGGCCGTATCTGTACTACAGTTTTTGGCCGAGTCAGATCGGCGATCACCCGCCATGGCGTACTACCTGGCCGATACCCTGATGAAAGCCGGTAAATTTGTGGATGCGCGCTTGGTATTGCGTGGCGCTTTAAGGGGGGCGCCAAGACAGGCTGAACTTTATCGGCTGTTGGCTCGCGTTGAAGGGGAAACCAATCACCCGAAACGATCGTTTCAGGCCCTGGCTGAGTATCACTACTGGCGTGATGAATACGATCAGGCTCTCGCACAGTTAGAAACTGCCGCCAGCTACGGTACAGATAGTGCCTATCTTGAGGCGAGCATCAGCGCACGAATAAAGGAAATAAAAACGCAGATGATGCATGATGGAACACGCTAAGCGGTGGCCAATCGCTAAAACTCATTGAAATAATTGGAGTTGTTAGCAGATTTAACTAAAGGGTCAACAAGAACCTGCCATAATAAGGATAAGGCGCAAAGAAAACTGGGTTTCGGCTAATACTAGGCCGAAAGTGGGCAAGATTTCATTAGCAATGAGCCTGATTGAGAAGGCCTATTGGGCTATACATAAGAATATTCGATAATTTAGACTATCATTTATCCTTGATAATCCCGTAGAACTTGAGTTAAATGTGGCCCTCATACCCTGATGCTTGATCCGGGGTTGTCAGGACTCAAAAAATATAGTGTGCTGGACTCTGGCAGGTACGGCACCAGTAACTGGAGGATAGCCATGCTCAAACTGAAGACTGCTCTGGTCGCTTTTGGTGCAGCGATCGTACTTGCGGCGACGGCTGGATATGGCCCAGCGGCACAAGCTGGCGACTGGCCCACAGGCGACCAGTGCAAAGAGGTTGCCAAGGATGGAGACACCATCATCAAGGGCTGGTGTGCGGCAATCAGCCGAAAAGCCGGTAACTGTCTCGCCTGCCACCAGGCAATGGTTAATCCCTGGCCTGAAGGCTTTCCTGTAGGTGGCAACATCGCGCCACCGTTGGTTGCGATGGCAGCTCGCTTTCCCAATCGTGACGATCTGCGCGCCCAGATATGGGACGCTACTGCGGCAAACCCCACTACTTCGATGCCACCGTTTGGTCGACACAAGTTGATTAGCGAAGAGGACATCGACAATATCGTGGACTGGCTGCTCTCTATCTAGGCGGCAGCAATCCGTAGTTGGATGAACATACCCCGGCGATTAAATAAGACACATTTTGAATATTGAATATAAAGAGGATAGACAAGACTCATGAAACGCAGAATTTTTCTTAAAGGTTCTATGGCCGCGGGTGCGATCGCCGTGGTAGCGGGTGCCGGGCTGCTTGCCCCGACCCGAGTTCTGGCAGCCACCTGGCCCGAGGCCGCATTCACGGCTAAGAGCGAAGCGGACGCACTGAAAGCTTTCTTTGGCTCAGCGGATGCCCAAGACAGTGGCGACGTCACTCTTAAGGCGCCGCTGCAGGCTGAAAACGGTGCGGTGGTGCCGATCAAGGTGATGACTTCCCTTGCAGACGTCGAGGCAATCGCGATCATAGTTGCAAAAAACCCGTCCCCGTTCGCCACCTCGTTACAGATGGCTGCTGGCAGTGCCGGCGGCATGTTTAGTGCCCGCATCAAGATGGGTCAAACCTCCCCAGTCAACTGCTACGTTAAAGCAGGCGGCAAGGTGTACAAGACCTCTCAGGAGGTCAAAGTCACCGTTGGCGGTTGCGGCGGTTAACCCGACAGAACTCAGTAGGAGATCAATAAGATGGCATCTACTAAGATGAAGATCAAAAAGAACAAGACCGGCGGTCGCGACGTGATGGTTCTTGCCAAGCACCCTATGGAAACGGGTCTGCGCAAGGACAAGAAAACGGGTGAGAAGATACCTGCGCACTATATCGAGACCATGGATTTCGCCGTAAACGGTGCAGTAGTCGCTCAGGCTAACCTGGGCGCCGGCGTGTCCAAGAATCCGCTCATCGGCATGTCTATGGCTGGCGCAAAGTCTGGTGACACGATCAGCGTTAGTTGGACCGACAACAAGGGCGAGACCGGCACCGTCGAAAAAGCAGTCAAGTAAACATATAGCGCATCCAGTGTTGCCGGCCGTGGTGCCGGCAGCTCAATACTGAGGGAGGGGACTGATGAAAAAATTGGTATCACTGGCAGTCGGCATGGGTATGGCAGTACTGACTGCCTCGACTGCCCAGGCGATTTCGGAGGCTGAAATTAACAACGACATCGCTGAGTTTCAGGGCTTTTTCCTGAAGCGCTTTCCGGGCGTAGCGCTGGAAGATTATGTCGATGGGGTCAATTCGTTGCCACAGTACGCGCATCGGCGGGCTAACTGGGAATTGATGATGGATTTCCCCCCTTATGAACCCGAGATGGAAAAGGCTGAGGAAGAGTGGTCCGCACCTTTTGCTAATGGCAAAGGCTTTAACGACTGTGATCTGGCGCCGGCAAATACCTACCCGGTATACGATGGAGCCAGCAATGATCTACACACCCTGGTGGCCGACCTCAACGCGTGTTTGGAGGCTAATGGTGAACAGCCAATCAAGAACGTCAAGCGCGGCAGAATGGCGCGACTCATTGCCCACTACAAGTCGCAATTCAACGGCAAGCCGATGGCGGTGGATTTCTCGGCAGCCGGTGCACAAACCTGGTATGAGAAAGGTCGCCAGTTCTACTGGGCCAAGCGCGGCCAGTTGAACTTCTCCTGCGCAGATTGTCACGTAACTAATGCTGGTAACAGCATTCGTGGTGACATATTGAGTGCTGGACTTGGTCACGGGGTGGGCTTTCCGGTCTACCGGACCAAGTGGTCGATGTCTGGCAAACCCTGGGGAACAGTACATCGGCGCTACGGTGGATGTAACAAGCAGGTTCGAGCGTCTCCGTTCAGCGCTCAGGGCCCCGAGTACAAGGCGCTGGAGTATTACGAGGCCATCATGAACACAGGCTTACCACTTAAGGTGCCGAGCCAGCGGCAATAAAGCAAGACGCCTTATCTGGCCTGAGTTTAGGATGCTGACACGAGACAGCACGACGCGAGCCAGAACAACGACTGAAAAAACCTGGCTCTCGCGGCCAGGTTTTTTCCATCCGGCTCCGGCGAGCAGTCACTGTTGATTGCCGTTTGCTGCTCTAAGATGGGCTTAGTACTTGGGCGAAAACATCTCAGACTCCTTACCCTTGGAGCCTTTCCCATAGGCCGGTCCGCATAACGCAACTGAAGGAGTAGCGCTATGAGTTTGACTCGACGTGAGTTTATGCGTTTGCTTGGGGCAGCTAGCGCTGCTGGTATGGCTGTCAATAGCCGTAGCGCTTCTGCCCAGGCTGCAGACTATGATGTACCTACCTTTGGCAATCTGTCTCTGCTGCATTTTACCGACTGTCATGCGCAGTTGATGCCCGTGCATTTTCGTGAACCCAATTTCAATATTGGTGTCGGTAAAGCTTTTGGCCAACCGCCGCACGTGGTGGGTGAGCGCTTTTTAGAGCATTTTGCTATCCCAGCGGGATCGGCCAACGCGTATGCCTTCACCTGCCTGGATTTTGAGGCCGCTGCCCACAAGTATGGCAAGGTGGGCGGGTTTGCCCATCTGGCGACGCTGGTCAAACGGTTACGCGCGTCACGGCCAAACAGCCTACTACTCGATGGCGGTGATACCTGGCAAGGATCTGCTACTTCGCTGTGGACCAAGGGCCAGGATATGGTTGATGCCTGCAAGTTGCTGGGTGTTGACATCATGACTGGACACTGGGAGTTCACCTATGGCATGGATCGGGTTCGCGAGATCATTGAACGCGAACTGCCCCCGATCGAGTTTCTGGCACAGAATATTATGCTGACCGAGGATGCGTCCTTTGAGGGTAAGCCGGCTTTTGATGAGGATTCCGGGCGGGTGTTCAAGCCCTACAGCATACGTGAGATGAATGGCATCCCGGTCGCTGTTATCGGTCAAGCCTTTCCTTACACCACGCTCGCCAACCCACGCTACATGATCGAGGATTGGAGCTTTGGCATTCGCGATCAACAATGCCAGGCGATGGTCGACGAGGTCAGAGCTAAAGGGGCGCAAGTGGTTGTGGTGCTTTCGCATAACGGCATGGATGTGGATCTGCAAATGGCGACCCGGGTGACCGGGATCGATGTCATTCTTGGTGGCCACACTCATGATGGAATACCTAAGCCGAGTGTGATCAGCAATGCCGGTGGCCAGACCCTGGTTGTTAATTCAGGTTCGAATACCAAGTTCCTTTCGGTGATGGATCTTGATGTGCGCGATGGGCGAGTGGCGGATTACCGCTTTCGGCTGTTGCCGATATTTGCCAACCTGTTGCCAGCGGACCCCGAGATGGCGATGTTTGTCGAAGGCGCACGTGAGCCATTTAAACAGCAGTTGGATACCGTGTTGGCCACAACCGAAACCACACTGTACCGACGCGGCAATTTTAGTGGTACATTCGATCAGGTCATTGTTGATGCCTTGATCGAGGTGCGTGGTGCCGATATTGCCTTCTCCCCGGGCTTTCGCTGGGGAACCAGCGTACTGCCGGGTGACCCAATCACGGTTGAGCGGTTGATGGACCAGACGGGAATAACCTACGCTAAGTCTACCCTTGTTGAGATGAGTGGTGAGACCATTAAACTGGTACTCGAGGATATTGCTGACAATCTCTTTAATGCCGATCCCTACTACCAGATGGGTGGCGATATGGTGCGGGTTGGTGGGTTACGCTATGCCATCAACCCGACGGCACCGATCGGCGAACGCCTGTCCGCACTGGAGCTGAATGGCAAACCGCTGGATCCATCACATATATACAAAGTGGCGGGCTGGGCGAGCGTGAACCCCCAGCCTGATGAACTGCCAGATATCTGGGATGTGGTGGCCGAGTACCTGCGTGACCGCAAAGTGATTCGCGATGTGGTCGCGAATGTGCCTCGTGTCAAAGGTATCTCCGATAATCCCGGATATCTTGCGGTGTAAAGGTTCCTTGCCTGAGCCGGGTCGTGAATCAGATAGGCAAGCCTGATGCCTGTATAGAAAACCCCACGGGCGGTGGCAAGCCGGTTGAGCGTTCGAGGATGTAATATCCGATTTTGGGTTCCAGTTCTTTTTTAGGCCTGCCATATGAACAGCACATACTACGAGACCGTCGATCAACTCGAGAACATGGGCGTAGACCCGGATTATCTACAGGGTTGGGTTGGGGGATACCTGGGTAACCCCCAGCGGGAAGAACAGCGCGTCAGCACAGCCTACTCAGCGGGGTTTGAAGATGGTCAGAATCAGACCACTGATCACGCTGCGGATTGGACAACAGACTGAAGGATTCCCGCAACTTAGCGCTGGCCTCCTTTGGGGGTAGGCTTTTGGGTAGCGTAGAGTTTTTGTAGTGATCGCCCGAGTTGCGCGACTGCTTCGGGCCCGTCAATGTCCATCACCTGATCAATCACCCAGCGATTGGTCTGATCGTGCCCCATAATAATCTGGATACTCTCGCCAAACGCTCTTAGAAGGCTGTAACCCGGGGTGCCGTTGGCAAAGGCGCACTGACCATATTCGCTATTACGTCGATTCAGGGCATCGATAAACTGGCCAGCGTAATCTCCGGCGCCCAGGATCTCCTCCGTATTGCGCTGAAGATGTCTGGCACAGCCGGCTGCCAAGGAAGATATAAATGGCGCGCGCTGCGCTTCGTCAAGTAACTCGAAGGCCAGTCGATCAGCCGTGTGCGCTAAGAACACCAGATACTCACGGATGACACCTACGCGCTGGATATCGTCCTGGTATACAAAATCTTCAGCATGCAGATTGCGTGCCGATGTAAGCGCCAATTGCCAACAGACATAGGCCAGCGCCAAGGCATTACCCTCAGTGGAAGCCTGGCGTGTGGGGTCTTGCCACTGGTCACGAATTCGGGTTTTCATAGTCATTGCCCTGGGCAAGGATTCTATCTTAAGGTGTTGTTTATGCCAGCCTTGCCACAGTCATTATTGTGCGCTGTACAGCACAACTGCGATGTTTCGGATGCGCAGCATGCGGGCAGCTATACGCTGTGCATATATCTTATGCACATGCGCGAGTATTTCCGCTGGCACCAGCAGTTGGGGTTAGAGGTTGTGCTGGGTGTGGCCGAGGTGGGCGAGTGGGTCGACGTACGGGAACAGCATTAAGCGGACCTGCAGGGGGCAGATTATCAAGAGCCGCCAATATTCGGACACCGAGTTGATCCTTTTGCTGTAGACGCCGTCAATGATTGGTTGGTTTGGCGTGGTTATTGTTACAGCGCATGACGGATGAATTCACCGAAACGGTCATCCTGCACCAACAGTTCGCCCTGCTGTCAGCGGCGAGAGCCTTTTTCCTCGTGTGCCAAATCGATAACGCGTGCGGCCACCTTTGCATAAGACTCACGGTAGTCCGAGAGTTTTTGATTATTGTCTGGGAGAAAATAATCTTTCTGCTCGATTCCACCCTGCTGTTCCTGGGCTATGAACTCACGCTGCATCTGTATCATTTTGCGGATCAGTTCTCGTTTTTCGCTCATGGGTTGTGTCCTCGATATGTCGGGTATGAATTGGTTGGAATCTGGGTCATTCAATCAGGCCAGGGCCTGTCAGTAGCCACCTTTGCGCATGCTTTCCGGGAGTCCTGACAAACGGCCAGCCTGCTTACTCGGATTGCCAGGGAAAAGGTCAAACAACTCCTTGTTATTGACTTTGTGTCCCCAGAGTCCGCCCATCTCTTTAAGCAGGGCACGATTATTCGGCTGATGGCCGTTATTCTCGAAATATTCCTTACGCAGATAGTCGATGACATCCCAGTGCTGCGCAGTCAACTCCAGTCCCTCCGCTGCTGCCATAGTCTCGGCGACTGTTTTACTCCACTCATCAGGGTCTTCGAGAAAGGCACTCGCGGTTGTGGCAATTATTTTTCCATCGACTTCAATTGGCATGTCGTACTCCATTTCGTATGTTGCTCAACTCAGTTTTCCCTAGTCGTTGATGTTTGGCCGCGCCTCGTATACCGCATCAATACTCTTGTATGGCATGAATAGACCGAAACCCATCAGGCGCCCCTGACCCAGTCCCTGTTGTTGCAAAAGCGTAGATTCCCTGGGTGTTAGTTCGGCCAACAGCAGACTTCGGGTAAGGATCGCACCTTGAGGAGCGTTCAAGCGATGGGCGCGACCGCACAGCATTTTGCGTGGGGTAATGGACAGATCGGAAAGCCAGTTTACTGCGTCCTCGAGAAAGGCGCTTTCAGTATCGCCGGAATCCCCGGCACGGACATGGCGTGCGAGAATCGTTGTGAGCGGCAGCAGCGCTCGCACACGGGCCTGCAACAGGTCGATGGAATAGCCCGAGATATCCAGTGTTTGCCCGGTCAGAACTCTGGCTGCATCCACGCTCGCAGAGGGAATGCGCAGTACGAAGCGGGTTCTGGCTGACAGTTCGATCGTGCCGTCGTCCGGAGGTTGTTGCCAGCCATTGCTCGACTGAGCCCCGTGAATCAAGTGAATGCCGGCTTGTTCTTGCTGTGCTAACCAGGGCAGAACCTGGGTGATAGCCTCGGACAGAGGCCATGCGTGATCGGCTGGAATCTGCCGGCCACGGATACTAAACACCAGGTCAACGACAGGATCGATATCGGGTGTCACGGCTTGGGTTGGGATCTCGCGCCAATAGTTGGAGGTTTCCATAATTGTTGTCATTGTATGGGCAGCGAGGCTTGGATGAGATCGCGATCTATCCACCAGTTATCCTGTACCAGTACGTCCACCACATTGCGTAGGCGCGGCAGGAACTGTGCTGGATCATCAAGTTCCAGGCGTTGAATCCATTGCTCGAAATCTTCCTGTTTTTCTATGCCGCTGTGTCGTCGTGCGACGGTGCCCAGCAGTTGGTTGGCAAAGAAGGACAGAGATTCACGCTTGTTACCTTGCGCCCGAAGATCCACGACGTAGGCGGCAGTGGCTGCTGCCACGGCTGCGCCGTCTGAATCATCTGGCGTCTCATCGACAATGTCCTGAAGTAGGGCAACCGACAACTCCGGGTCGACAGGAAAGGTGACCGCGAGCCAGACAGCGTGTCCCAGTGCGACCAGCGCATCGGGCTCACCAGATTGGAACATCACCCGGGTGGCTTCAGCGGCTTGCGCCCAGAGTCCCCCAGCGCAAAACTGTTCGAAACGACGTTGAGCGCTGTGCCAGGCCTGTGCGCCTTCGTCCAGGTTGACAAGCAGTCGGCTCTCCTGCAGTGCCAGTTCACACCATTGTGCTGATTCGATTGCAACCTCGCTTTCTTTTAGGCGGTCGCGCACAGCGCTAAGTTGTGCCTGTAACGCATCGGTGGATGCGCCAGTGTCTTCACCTGACTCAGCGCCGAGGTCAAAACCCGGCCCTAGGTGTTTCATGGCCGTGTCTTGCCGGTGCCGGCATCGAGTGCCGCAGTGAATACGCTCTCGATCTGGTCTTCCCAGTTATCCGGTGTGTCGGGGTAGGGCGGTTTGACATCCATACGCAGGAAACACTCGCCACTACGTGCTTTTTCACGCACCAGTGTAATCAGATGCGCGAAAGAGATAGGCTGGTTCTGCAGTATGAGTTCACTGATCCAGAGCATGGGCCATTTACCTTAAAACCATTGTAGTTAGTGCCTGGGTGTAGCGTCCGCGGTAGATAAGGCGGGCACACTCTGGCTGTGATGAGTCGGTAAATCCATCACGTCGATGTGGCACGTTGTTACATACCAGACCTTCGCCAGATAACAGTCGGTGGGTTACAGCCAACTCAGCACATGAATCCAGAATTTCCTGTAGTGCCGCGATGGCTTCACGAACAACGGAATCGTTTTTCCAGATAATGTTGCGCTTGCGCGCGCTATAGCGCATTTGCAGTACATCACCGTTATGAGAAAAAACCGGTCCACTCACGCTGGCGCGCACGCCAGACCCGGCTGCTTCATTTGCCGGTATGGTCATTGTGTCTGACTGGCTGAGCGCCATGGTGTATCGAGGATCACAACGGTGTAGCAGACCAAATACGATTTCGTGATCAATGACCTGAAGTGTGCCGTCGCTTATGGCCGGGCGAACGCAATGCAGCGTCATGGCTCGGATGGTGCGTTCTGGCGTGTGGTAGTAGCCATCAGTATGCCAGCCAATCGGACGGTTGCTGTAGGGAATATAGCGTTGATGCGTGGGGCTATGATTGACTTCGAGTTCGCTCAGGCCGTCATCGGCAGCGCACAGGTTGCTGTCTGGTTTTCCCAGGCCCAGTTGCGATGTCAGCGCCTGTATGGCCGCACGGTCAACATTTCCTGGTTGGCGACATCGATAGATGGCCATGTTGGTATCGCGTACCCGCGCGGCCAGGGCGTGACGTTCGTTAGCGCTGAGTTTCAAAGGATTATCGATCTCGACGCTAAGGTCTTCAATCGCTCCCCGGTATCGTGCAAGACGATCATCCCACCAACGTGAGAAATTCTCTTCCCTCAGGTGTGCTGGTATCCCAGATTGAGTTCTGGCAGCTCGGGTGATTTCGGATTCGCAAAGAGGCACAGGTGCTGGGTATCCCGTCTGGGTAGCAGGAACGGAGCCAAATTCTAGCCTTTGACGCGATGACGCAAACTCTCCCAAAAGGTTGTTTCGCTAGGCTTGGATCGATGGTTTAGTGTCAGTAAACACACTTGCTTGCTTTGCGCAGCCGGCCTTGGCCTACTAAGCATCTGAATACATGGAGTCTTTTGGAGAAGCCGCACCCGTGGCTTAAAAGAAATTTTGTGCACTGCAAGATAAATCCTATCCCCATGGGGATAAGACGGTTTTTTGTGAGGCATACCCTCCCGGGGAATGGTGCGACCTTGGACAGTGCATACAATGGAGCCACTTCAGCACCCTCGTGGTACGGGCCGTCGGGTTGTAAAACCTTCTAGAGGCGGACAGCCCAAGCGAATGAATCGACCATCGAGACGGCGCTTATCACCGTATGGTGCCACAAACAAAACGGAGTACTGGTTATGGCTGATAACAAGCAACATGAAACCCCGATGCTGGACGAACTGGAAAGTGGTCCCTGGCCGAGTTTTGTCTCTGGTATTAAGCGCCTGCGTGACGAGCATCCGACTGATCGTATTAACGGGGTGGCGAATGATTTGCTCGGCCAACTCGAACACTCCTACGAAACCCGCAAGGGCTATTGGAAAGGAGGCACGGTTAGCGTTTACGGTTACGGTGGCGGAATCATTCCGCGGTTCTCGGAGGTTGGCCAGCAGTTCCCCGAGTCCAGGGAGTTTCACACCCTACGGGTTCAGCCGCCAGCCGGAAATCACTACAGCACCGATATGCTTCGCCAGTTAGCCAACAGCTGGGAGAAATGGGGTTCGGGCCTGGTGACATTCCATGGCCAGACCGGGAACATCATGTTTATTGGTGCGACCACCGATAATACCCAGCACTTCTTTGACGAGATCAACGAGTATGGTTTTGACTTGGGTGGTGCCGGCCCCTGCGTGCGCACCGCTATGTCTTGTGTCGGCGGTGCGCGTTGTGAACAGTCGTGCGCCAACGAGCACAAGATTCACCGAACCCTGGTTAATAATTTCACTGATGACGTGCATCGTCCAGCTTTGCCGTACAAATTCAAATTCAAGGTGTCAGGTTGTCCCAACGACTGCATGAATTCGATTGAGCGCGCCGACATGGCGGTAATTGGAACCTGGCGCGATAACATGAAGGTGGACCAGGAAGCCTGGAAAGCCTACGTTGCGACAAAAGGTCGCCAGCACACCATCGACAATATCATTACCCGTTGCCCAACCCGTTGCATGAGTCTCAAAGATGATGACTCAGTTGAGATCGACAACCGTAATTGCGTGCGCTGTATGCACTGCCTCAATGTTGTTCCGAAGGCGTTTTCGCCCGGAGACGACAAGGGCGTAACGGTACTAATGGGAGGAAAACGTACGCTGAAGATCGGCGATCTGATGGGCACGGTGATCGTGCCGTTCATGAAGCTGGAAACCGAAGAGGACTACGAGAGAATTACCGAGATCGCGGAAAGTACTATCGATTTCTGGGCAGAAAATGGCCTTGAGCACGAACGCTGTGGTGAGATGATCGAACGCATCGGTCTGGTCAACTTCCTTGAAGGGATTGGTATTGACGTTGATCCGCACATGATTGCGAGCCCGCGCCAATCTTCTTATGTGCGTATGGATGGCTGGGATGAAGAAGCGGTTAAATGGTTTGAACGCCAGGTCGAAGATCGCCAGTCAGCAGCCGGTTAAGTCGGCCAATCTGATCACAAAACAACCCCGAACGTTTACCGGAGAGAAAAATGGCTAAGGAAATGCGCCAGCCGATTGAGTCGGGCTGCCCTGATGGGTTCCAGTATATGCACCCGATGATGATTAAGAACTTTGGGCAGTGGCGTTGGCATGACCATCCCCGTCCCGGCGTGCTTCGTCACGTTGCCCAAAGCGGTGACGCACTGTGGACAGTCAAGGCTGGAACCCAGCGTATTCTGGATGTATTTACCCTGAGAACATTATGCGACATTGGTGATCAGTATGCTGATGGTCATGTACGGTTTACTATCCGCAGCAACATCGAGTACATGGTGGCGGACGAGCTCAAAATCGAGCCACTGATTAGCGCGCTGGAAGAAGCCGGCTTCGTGGTTGGTGGTACTGCCAATTCAGTGGCGATGATCGCACACACTCAGGGCTGGTTGCACTGTGACATACCCGGTACTGACGCGTCGGGCGTGGTCAAGGCTATGATGGATGAACTCATTGACGAGTTCAAAAACTGTAACATGCCCAACCGGGTCCATATCACCACTTCCTGCTGCCAGATTAACTGCGGCGGTCAGGGAGATATCGCTATCAACGTGCAGCATACCAAGCCACCGAAGATTAATCACGACCTGGTGGCTAACGTTTGCGAAAGACCCTCAGTAGTGGCACGTTGCCCGGTGGCTGCGATTCGCCCAGCACAGGTCAATGGCAAGCCTACCTTAGAGGTCGATGAGAAAAAGTGCATCTGCTGTGGGGCCTGCTATCCACCGTGTCCGCCGATGCAGATCAATGATCCTGAGCATAGCAAGTTGGCGATCTGGGTAGGCGGCAATCATTCCAATGCACGTAGCAAGCCAAGTTTTCAAAAGTTAGTAGCCTCCGGTGTGCCTAACAACCCACCACGCTGGCCTGAAGCCACTGCCATTGTTAAGCGCATCCTGAAGGCCTATAAGGAAGACGCACGGGACTGGGAGCGCATCAATGACTGGATCGATCGTATCGGTTGGCCGCGCTTTTTTGAAGCAACTGGTTTACCGTTCACCAAGTTCCATATCGATAACTGGCGTGGTTCACGTCCGAGTCTTAACGCATCTACGCATATCCGTTTCTAAGTACTGGCTATGAAACTTGCAGTCATGGTGAATGAGGGGCCCTATACGCATCAGGCCTCTGATACGGCTTATAACTTCATCGTTGCGGCGCTCGATGCCGGGCACGAGATATTTCGTGTGTTTTTCTACCACGATGGAGTCAATAACGGCACCCGGTTGACTACGCCGCCCCAGGACGACAGACACATCGTCAATCGTTGGAGTGAATTGAGTAACACGCATGATCTGGATCTGGTGGTCTGTGTGGCTGCAGCTCAGCGCCGCGGGATCGTTGATCCGGACGAGGCCAAGCGCAATGGCAAGGACAGTGACAACATCGCGCCGGGTTTTCGTATCTCCGGACTCGGCCAGTTGATTGAGGCTGGGATCCAGGCCGATCGCTTACTGGTGTTTGGTGACTAGGGAATCGCCATGAGTGAGACAAAGAAATTCATGTACATCAACCGTCGTCCGCCCTGCGGCACCGTTTACCCTTTGGAGGGCCTCGAAGTAGTGCTGATTGGTGCAGCTTTTGAGCAGGAGGTATGCATGGTTTTCATCAGTGACGGTGTGTTTCAGTTGAAACAGGGCCAGGACACGATCGATTCAGGTATGAAGAATTTCTCACCTACTTACCGTGCGCTGGGCGATTACGAGGTCACCAGGCTTTATGTCGAGCGCGAATCTCTTGAGGAGCGGGGCCTGACAGAAGCGGATCTGATGCCCTTGACCTGGGAGGACGAGGACGATGACTGGGCCGAAAAACCTTCAATCCAGATTGTCAGTCGTACACAACTGTCCGACCTGCTTGAAGAGCAGGATGTGGTTTTTAACTTCTGATCCTGCAGGCAAAGATCGTGTTACACACCGTTAACAAATCTCCCTTTGAGTCAGCGAGTCTTAAGACCTGCCTGGGCTTGGCGAAGTCCGGGAGCGATATCCTGCTGATCGAGGATGGGGTCTACGGCGCATTGGCTGGAACCATTCATACGACCATGCTGGCTGAAGCGGCCGGCACGGTAAGCGTTTACGCGCTTGGCCCGGATCTTAAAGCCAGGGGGTTACCAGAAGATCGGCTGATCCCCGGCATCAAGGTAGTCGGCTATGATGGCTTTGTTGAGTTGGCTTGTACCAACGACAAGGTCCAGAGTTGGCTCTGATTTCATTTGATAAATAGTAACAGGAGGCCGAAATGGCATTTGAACTGAGCGGTAGGACCTACGAAACTGACGAGGAAGGTTACCTCGCTGATCTGAGTGAGTGGAATCGCGAGGTGGCCGGTTATATGGCCACGGAAGATGATTGTGACCTCTCTGAGAACCACTGGGAAGTGATCACTTTCCTGCGCGAGTATTACGAAGAGTACCAGATTGCGCCCGCGGTACGTGTGTTGACCAAGGCGATTGGCAAGAAGTTAGGCAAGGACAAGGGCAACAGCAAGTACCTGTATGAGTTGTTTCCCTATGGACCAGCCAAGCAGGCCTGTAAGTACGCCGGCCTGCCCAAGCCTACCGGTTGCGTCTGAGGCCGCATCGCCCCCGGGTGACACCTGTATAGCCGGGGCCAGGCGGCCCGGCCAGGTACACACCCTGGATTTTCCGGCTCGGCGCAGAAGTCAGTAGTGTCGAGTCATTTACTGGGAGGCCTATTTCCTTGGTGCTAGGTTCCGTCTTTGCCATCTTGTTTTACCTGGCGGCCATCATATTGGTAACCGGCGTGGCCGCCCGGGTGACCCGGTATGCTCGGACCCCGGCCCCATTGGTGATCCCGACTACGCCAGCACCACTAACCCGCACCGGTGTTGTTGCACGAATGGCGCGCGAGGTGGTGTTTTTTGAGAGCCTGTTCAAGGGCAGCAAGTGGACCTGGCTTTTCGGCTGGCTGTTTCACTTTGGCATGGTAGTCGCACTCGCGCGGCACCTGCGTTATTTCACCGAACCGGTATGGTGGTGGGTGGCCATGATTCAGTGGATCGGCATCTATGCAGGCATGGCGATGTTTGCTGGACTCACGGGCCTGTGGGCGCGTCGACTGCTGGTTGATCGCATCCGTTACATCAGTGCACCTTCTGATCATTTGATGTTATTGCTGTTACTGGCGATTGCCGGTTCCGGGCTGGTCATGAAATACGTTCAGCATACCGATATCGTGTCACTTAAAGCATTCACTCTGGGACTGCTGACATTTGATTGGCAGCCACTACCGGCCGATGTCCCGCTGTTGATTCATCTGTCATTGGTGATAACGCTGACGCTGATATTCCCTTTCAGCAAATTACTTCATGCGCCCGGCGTTTTTTTCAGCCCGACCCTTAACATGCGTGATATCCCGCGTGAGCACCGTCATGTCGCACCGTGGGCGCGGGATCTCCCGGGCGCCGGACCCGATCGCTCCTAGGGCCGTAGCCTGATTATGCTTAAGATCGAATTCGAGACACCGCCACTGGGTAAACTGCTGATAACGCCCGCAGTCCAGCCCGATGCCATGGCCCACAGCCGACCCTTTGTGGCTAAGCCGGAACACCAGAAGGGCGTGGGCTTTCCAGGCGAATTGGTCGATAACTGGCAAGATGTGGCCCTGGCTAAAATGGGTGAGTTATTGGGCAAGTACCGCTCACTGCCAGTTTTTCTTGACGCCTGTGTTAAGTGCGGCGCGTGTACTGACAAGTGCCATTACTATCTTGGGACCGGTGATCCCAAGAACATGCCGGTGGCCCGCCAGGATCTGTTACGCAAAGTCTATCGGCGCTATTTCACGTTGGCTGGGAAATGGTTTCCTCGCCTGGTGGGCGCGGTGGAACTGAGTGAGGACGTGATCAACGATTGGTATAGCTACTACCACCAGTGTTCTGAGTGTCGGCGTTGCTCAGTGTATTGCCCGTTTGGCATTGATACCGCCGAGATCACCATGGCCGGGCGAGAGATTCTAGCGTCGATCGGTCTAGGTCAGAAATACTCCAATGAAATCATTGGCAAAGTTCATATCATTGGCAACAACCTCGGCCTTCCAGAGCCTGCCCTGGCAAATACCCTGGAAGGTCTGGAAGAGGAAGTTGAAGAAGACATCAACGTGCCAGTCAAATTTCCACTGGATCAGCACGGCGCAGAGGTGTTGTTAGTGACACCGTCGGCAGATTTTTTTGCCGAGCCACACGTAGACGGCCTGATTGGTTATGCCAAGGTGTTTCACCAGGCCGGTATCAGCTGGACCTTGAGCTCATATGCGTCGGAAGCAGCCAATTTCGGTATCTTTATTGGCAATTACGAGAATATGCAGAAAGTCGCGCAGCGTATACGCCAAGCGGCCATTGATCTAGGCGTAAAGCGTATTGTCGTTGGCGAGTGTGGCCACGCATGGCGGGTGGCCTACAGTTTCTGGAACACTTTGATCGGGCCTTTTGATTTTCTGGATCCCGCGTATCCAGTGCCTCAACATATCTGCGAATTCACATACGATCTGCTACAGCGTGGCGCTTTGAAACTTGATGCGAAGGCGAATGACGATAAAGTAGTTACCTTTCATGACTCGTGTAATGTCTCGCGAGGTTCGCGCTTAGGGAATGTTCCCGGAGGCCAGTTCACTATTCCACGTGAGTTGATCCGCACCGCCTGTAGCCATTTTGTGGACATGGCACCGGACACGATTCACGAACATACCTTCTGTTGCGGCGGCGGCGGTGGGTTGTTGACTGATGATCTCATTGAGCTGCGCGTGAAAGGAGCGCTACCGCGGACTCAGGCGCTACAGCAGGTGATCGAGCAATATGGCGTCACTCATATGGCCGCGATCTGCGCGATTTGTAAGAGCCAGTTTAGCAAGGTATTACCCTATTACGGGATGGAAATGGACATGATTATCAGCGTACACCAGTTGATTGGTGATGCACTGGTATTCGACAGCCAACACTGAACATTTCACAACGAGTAGACACGATAAGCAATCGGAGTAATTCCGCGATGACAGTTTCCGAAGAACACACCACGAATCTGACTTTTCTAAAGTATGAAGAGGGGGATTACGAGTGGCATGACTTCAAGAAAAACATTTTTGATGCGGACCACTCACACCAGTGTCCCACCTATGTTCATCGTACGCCGCCGTGCCAAGGCAGTTGCCCCTCGGGTGAGGATATCCGCGGCTGGCTGCAGATTGTTCGTGGTATGGAACCGCCCCCTGAGGATATGACATGGCAGGAATATGCGTTTCGCCGGGCCACCGAAGCCAACCCCTTTCCCGCCATGATGGGGCGGGTCTGTCCGGCACCATGCGAAGACGGCTGTAACCGCAACCACGTTGATGATTTTGTCGGCATTAACTCGGTAGAACAATTCATCGGTGATACCGCGTTTTCTGAAGGTTACCGGTTTGAGAGTCCTCCGCCGGTGGGCGACAAGCGCGTCGCTATTGTCGGGGGAGGCCCTGCCGGCCTTGCTGGGGCTTACCAGTTGCGCCGCAAGGGTCACAGCGTCACTATTTTTGAATTCCAAGAACAGCTCGGCGGCATGTTCCGTTACGGTATCCCAGGCTACCGGACACCACGTGAACGACTTGATCGGGAAATTCAGCGTATTATCGAAATAGGAGATATCGAAGTGCGGACCGGGGTGCGCATTGGCAAGGACATCTCCATTACCGAACTCGAGGCCGATTACGACGCGATCCTGTGGGCGATTGGCTGCCAGACCGGTCGTGATCTGCCAGTTGAAGGCTGGACTGATACGCCTAACTGCGTTTCTGGTGTAGCGTTTTTGGACGCGTTTAACAAAGGCACCATGCAGGTAACTGCTGAAAAAGTCCTTTGTATTGGTGGTGGCGATACCTCCATCGACGTGGTTTCAGTGGCACGACGTTTGGGCAAGATCGACCAGATTCATGCGAAAGACCGCCCCGAAGAAGTGATCGGTGGTTACGCTGCACATGACGCGGCCATGGCTGCGGTACGCGAGGGTGCACAGGTCACGCTCACGGCGTTGTTTGAGCGTCCTAAGATGACCGCATCCGACGAGGAAGTCGACGATGCGCTGACCGAGGGCGTGACTATTCTTAATGGTGTCATGCCAGTCGCTTTGATCAAGGATAGCTCAGGTCGTGCTACCAGTTTGCGCCTGGCCAAATGCAGTGTTAACGAAAAGGGGGTGCCGACACCCCTTAAGGGAACAGAGTTTGAGGTGGAGGCAGATCTGATCGTCTCTGCCATCGGCCAATCTGGAGATCTCAACGGCATTGAGGAGATGGGTAACCAGAGGAGCTTCATCGATGCTGATCGGTATTTCCAGGTTCCGGATCGGCCCGGACATTTTGTAGCCGGGGACATCGTTCGCCCGCACCTGTTGACTACGGCCATTGGGCAAGCCTCTATTGCGTCCGAGAGTATTGATCATTATTTACAGGCGCGTGATGCCGCCCGGCGACCCAAAGTAGATGTGCACCATTTCAATCTGTTGTCCAAGCTTAATGAACAATCGTTGGCGCCGACAGAATATGATCACACCCAGGCCTGGGGTACCGCAGACGCAAATTTCGCAGTACATAACTACGAAGATCGTTCGGCACACGAAATCATTCCAGCTGATAAACTTTTCCTGGGACATTTTGAGCAGACTCCGCGCTACCTTCGTGAAGCGACCGTTCCCGGCGCTGAAGAGGTATTGGGGCATTTCGAAGAACGCCACCATGGCTTGGTTGATGAGGCTGCCCGCGCCGAAGCTGAACGCTGCATGAGTTGTGGTTTATGTTTTGAGTGCAACAACTGTGTGATTTTTTGCCCCCAGGATGCGGTATTTCGGGTCAACAAAGATCAGTCCACCACCGGGCGCTACGTCGATACCGACTACAACAAATGCATAGGTTGCCATATCTGCGCTGATGTCTGCCCCAGCGGATACATCGACATGGGCATGGGCGAATAGACCCAACTGGTATGATCTGGAGTGGTTTAATCGAGCACTGGTTCAAGCGGCGAAGTCGCGCCATGTGGACAGTCGTGATCACTGTAGGCCTGTTGGGGGGTGTGGGTTTGACCGGAGCCTTTGCAGAAGTCAGCCAACCGCTGTTTCCCAGTGCACGTGGCGAACAGTGTGTCGAGCCGGTAGATGTCATGCGTCGGGATCACTTCGAATTTCTCAAACACCAGCGCGACAAAACCGTGCACAAGGGTATTCGCACCCCGCGGCACAGCCTGGTGGGATGCATTGATTGTCACGCAGATAAGGATACCCAGGGTCGATTCGTGCCGGTGAACGCGAAGGGACAGTTCTGCCAGAGCTGTCATGCCTATGCCGCGGTAAAGATCGACTGCTTTAGCTGCCACGCGGCCCGACCAACTGAACGCGTTAGCCAGTCACCCTGAACCTATCGTTATGGACATGAAAGATTCCAGCCCTGCGAGCGCCCGCCGGATATTTTTTTCTCAGGCCAGTGCTGGTGTTGCCTTATTGGCGTTGGCACCCGGAGTACGCCTGGTGGACTTGGCATTGGCTCGCGCGCAAGACGAGCCAGCCAGTGCCACTCAGCGTTGGGGTTTGCTGGTCGATGTAGATCGCTGTAGCAGTGGTTGTGATGCCTGCGTGTCTGCCTGCGATACCGAACATGGCCTCGATGGCAACGAGCGGCCGCAGACCGATGCCCAGTGGATCCGTAAAGTGGATCTCGAGGACGAGAATACCGGGCGCCAGCTGTCACTGCCGCTGATGTGTCAACATTGCGAAGAACCGCCTTGTGTTGATGTTTGTCCCACCGGGGCATCGTTCCGCCGAGCAGATGGTATTGTCTTGGTAGATAAACATACTTGCATCGGCTGTCGTTACTGCATGATGGCTTGCCCCTACAAGGCGCGTTCTTTCATTCACGAGGATCTTACCGGACAGAAAACCCACGCTCCACGCGGTAAGGGCACAGTGGAAAGTTGTACGCTTTGCGTTCATCGGGTGGATCGCGACGAATTGCCTGCTTGTGTTGAGGCCTGTACCGACGCCGGCCACGAGGCCCTGGTTTTTGGCGACATTAATGATCGCAACGATCCCTTGGCAACGCAGCTTGCTGAGGTGCCGAGCCATGAACTTCGCGCAGATCTGAAACTCAATACCGCGGTGCGCTACCGCGGTCTTTAAGCATAATGAAGATCGCCTATTTTCAGAGCGTCAGCAGTAGCCGCGGTTATTGGCTGATATCAGCGATTGCCGGAGCGGTCACACTGGCCGGACTGATTGGCGCCCATCACATGGAAAACGCAGGTCACTGGGTGACCGGCATGAGTAACCAGGTTGTCTGGGGTGTCCCCCATGTATTTGCGATTTTCCTTATTGTCGCTGCGTCCGGCGCACTCAATACCGCCTCGATCGCATCGGTCTTTGGGCGCGACGATTACAAGCCCTTGGCACGTCTATCCGCGCTGTTGGCTATCGCCTTACTGTGTGGAGGGCTCGCGGTGCTGGTGCTCGACTTGGGTCGGCCGGATCGGTTAATCGTGGCTATGACTCACTACAACTTTAAGTCTATCTTTGCCTGGAATATCTTTCTTTATATCGGCTTCATGTTCATCGTTGGGATCTATCTGTGGATGATGTTTGAACCGCGTATGAATCGCTTTACGGCGCAGGTGGGCATAGCAGCGTTTACCTGGCGGCTCGTGCTTACCACTGGTACAGGCTCTATTTTTGGTTTTCTCGTGGCACGCGAGGCTTTCGACAGCGCAGTCATGGCGCCGCTTTTTGTCGTAATGTCACTGTCATTTGGCACGGCGTTGACGCTGCTGATCGGCATGCTGATCTTCTGGATCAACGGCGCGACCATGGATCCAGCGCTGGTGCAAAAACTGCGCCGATTACTTGGCTTCTTTGTGATCGGCGTAGCTTACCTGGTCGCGGTAGATCATTTGACCAGGCTGTACGTGACCGGCCACCACCAGCTGGAGCAGTTCATCTTGCTCGAGGGGGGTACCTACACTTTCCTGTTCTGGGGGGTACAGATTCTGCTAGGCACTGTGGTGCCGGCCATCTTGTTGCTGTTGCCGCGGTTTGGCCAGCATCGTTATCTCATTGCTGCCGCTTTGCTGGTCGTTGTGGGCGCCCTTGCCCAGGTGTACGTATTGATTATCGGCGGCCAGGTCTTCCCCTTGGAACTCTTTCCGGGTTATGCGGTTACCAGTACATTTTACGATGGTGTTATCGCCGACTACACGCCATCGCTGGCCGAACTCGCACTTGGTATGGGCGGGTTGGGGCTAGCAGTACTGGTGACCTTGATTGGGGTACGCATATTGCCGTTTGTGCCGGTCCAAATGGTTGGCGAAAACCAGGACTAGCCAGCTTTTCTGGTAGCTTCGTAGCATCCTGCAAGCATCGACTGGTTTTGACCCTTGAACCGCCTCCTTCTTTCTGCAGCACACAAATCCTCAGGCAAGACCCTGGTGAGTATTGGCCTGTGTGCGGCATACCGGCGTCGTGGATTGAGCGTATCGACCTTCAAGAAAGGACCTGACTATATTGATCCACTGTGGCTGGCTCGGGCGAGCGCACGGCCTTGTTGGAACCTTGATTTTTTCACCATGGGTGAGAACGAGATTCGGTCGTGTTTCCAGGCGCACCAGCACGCTGCTGACATCGTGCTGGTCGAAGGCAACAAGGGCTTGCACGATGGACTGGATGTAAAGGGCACTGACAGTAACGCCGCACTGGCCACTTTGCTGGACCTGCCGGTGATACTGATACTGGATGTCACTGGCATCACCCGTGGGGTGGCGCCGCTGCTGACGGGCTATACCCAGTTCGACCCGGATGTACGGATTGGCGGGGTCATTCTCAACCGGGTGGCTGGACCACGCCAGGAACATAAGCTGCGCGCTGCGATCGAGTACTACACTGACTTGCCGGTATTGGGTGCAATCGGTCGAACACCAAAGTTTGTGATCGATGAACGTCATTTGGGTCTCGTACCTGGGAACGAGGATGGCGAGGCGGCATTGCGTATTGAGGAGATAGCGGATGTGGTTGAAAACGACGTTGCCCTGGATGCCCTGTTGGATTTGACTGATGCGCCTTCGGCCAAATCTCAAGGCCCAGCACAGGTTTCTCCACCGAACCGCGTAACTCGTGGCCGCCCGATACGTATCGGCATCGCCCGTGACCGGGCATTTGGTTTTTACTACCCGGATGACCTTAGTGCTTTTGAACGGGCCGGCGCCGAGTTAGTGCCCTTTGACACCCTCAATGATGTCCGATTACCACAGGTAGACGGGCTGTTCATCGGCGGTGGGTTTCCCGAGTGCTTTATTGAGGCTCTGTCGGCTAATACTTCCCTGTGCGATGCCATTCGGGCCTTTGTAGAGGCGGGTGGCCCAGCGTACGCTGAATGCGGAGGTCTGATGTACCTGACCCGCTCTATCAGCTGGCAGGGAGTATGCAAGCCGATGGTGGGTGTGATTCCAGCTGACACGCAGGTTGGGCAAAGGCCGGTAGGACGGGGCTACATGCAGTTTCGGGTCTTAGCTGACCATCCCTGGCCAATGGCAGCGGGCACACCGGACAAAGTCTACAACGCGCACGAGTTTCACTACTCCCACCTGGAAGGCCTCCCTGAGAGCACGAGTACAGTATTGTCGGTCGAGCGAGGCTATGGCCTGGACGGCGTTCGCGATGGCATCCATATTTACAATCTGCTGGCGACGTACGTTCATCAGCGCCACGTTCAGACCAATCCATGGGTTGATGCCTTTACGGCGTTTGTTCGCGCACACCGTACCTGAAAAGCCTATAGCGCACCAAAATTAACACGATATTCACTGGAGACACCGGACAAATATGTTATTGCGTATAACGGAAAAGGCTGCAAAACAGATTCTTGTTTCGGCAAACAGCAGTGGTATGCAGAACCTGGCACTGCGCATCGCTGGCCTACGTGTGGCCGATGGGTCGATCGAGTACGCGATGGGTTTTGATGAGCCAGCGGAAAATGACACCCGCTTCGCTCAGCACGAGGTAGATATTCTGATTGCACCGACCAGCACAGAACTGCTTAGCGGCGCTGTGCTTGATTTTGACACGCCGGAAAATGAGACTGAGCCGCAGTTTATCTTCCTGAACCCAAACGACCCACTGTTTGAGCCGCCTGAGCCAGACTAGAAAGTGGTCAATGACATTGTGGCGGGTCGTAGCTGCTCCTATACTTGTGTGTCGTGTACATATTCCCGTCCTTAACTTGCAAGCCCGGCGATGGAGGTACAGGAGCTACCTGCGCCAGGCGTCGGCTTTGTAGCGAAATGGTGCCGTGGATATAGCCGGCCGATCGAACGACCCACGCGTCGATCCTGGGGTGCCTTTAGGTACAACTCCATCTGTCAGTTCTCAGCCGCCCACAGGACATGCTTTGCAACAGCGTTTTCGATGGTTGGCTGCCTTAGTTCTGTTTCTGGCCATGGTAGCAACTGCGCTCGCATTGATACTCAATATTCGCCCCGCCCCCCCCGGTCAGTTGGGTGCCTGGCTTGCGGCGACGTCCGTGGTTCTACTGGTGAGTCTTGGAGTTTTGCTGGCGCGGATACGTCAGTGGCTACTATGGCCGTTGCTACGGGTACGGCTTTGGGCATCTGAGATTCGCCAGGGCGACTTTTCTTCACGGTTGCAGTTATCTGACGCCGAAGCCATGAGCGGCCTGGGTGAGGACATCAACCGACTCGCTGAGTGGCTGGAATCTCTGGTGCATGAGCGCGAGCGTGAGTTACAGGCGCAACGGGATCGCTTGGAGGAGCGCACGCAACTCGCCAATGAGTTACATGATTCGCTGGCCCAGACATTGGCTAGTCTAAGATTCCAGGTCCGCGTGCTTGATGATACTTTGCGCCAGGACAATGAGCTGGCAGTATGGCAGGAGATGGAACGCATCCAGGGCAGCCTCGACGAGGCCAACGTCGAGTTGCGCGAACTGATCACGCATTTTCGAGCACCTGTCTTCAAGCATGGGCTGATGCCCGGTATCCGTAAGTTGTTGTCACGTTTTCGCAAGGAAACCGGGACCGAGGCCGTTTTACAAAATCAAGCACATGACGTGGAACTTGGCGTCGAAGAAGAAAACCAGGTGTTGCGTATCGTCCAGGAGGCTTTGACCAATGCCCGCAAGCACAGCCGGGCCAACATGGTTCGGGTGTTGCTGAGCCAGGACAATGCGGGTCGTTTTCGGGTGATTATCGAAGATGATGGCATCGGGTTTACACCAGAGGCTGAAGATCGCGATACAGATCGTCATTTCGGACTGACAATCATGCGCGAACGTGCAGAGGCGGTGGGGGCTGCTCTTGGCGTCGAAAGTGAGCCTGGAGAAGGCACCCGCGTGGTCGTGGAACTGGCCCTGAAGGATACTGTTGTCGATGAACTTTAGATGAAAGCAGGGGTCTTATGAATGTACTGATAGTGGATGACCATGCACTGTTCCGGGTCGGACTGCAGGGATTATTGGAGCGACGTGGTATCGAGGTCATTGGCACCGCGGCGGACGGCGAGGAGGGCATTCGCCTGGCACAGGAACTGCATCCCGATGTAGTGTTGCTAGACCTGCGGATGCCGGAACTGGGCGGGTTGTCGGTGCTACGCCGTTTAGCCGATCAGGGTTTGGATATTCCGGTGGTGATGCTGACAACCAGCGCCGATGAGACTGATCTTTCTGAATCACTGCGCAATGGCGCACGGGGTTATCTACTGAAGGACATGGAGCCCGATGAGTTGATTGTAGCGTTGCAGGATATCGTAGCAGGCAAGATCGTGGTCGCACCGGGTTTGACCGGTGTATTGGCAGATCTCGTGCGTCATGGTGACCGGCGCGAACGTAAGGACGAAATGGCTCCGTTCAGCAGCCTCACACCGCGCGAGCACGAAATTCTCTGTCACTTGTCTGAGGGGCAAAGTAATAAGGTGATCGCCCGTCACCTGGACATCTCGGACGGAACCGTAAAACTGCATGTCAAAGCTATTTTACGTAAACTAAGCGTGCATTCCCGTGTCGAGGCGGCGGTCATGGCTGTCGAAAAAGGCGTTTGTTCACGCCACAAGCGTGACTGAGCGGTACGACTTAGAGGTAGGATTTCCGTTCGCTACGCCGCCGGCCTGCACGCTGCGTTACCACACCGCGAATGACCTTTAGGCCATCAATACGAATTCGCGGGTAGCCTCGCGCCAGTGCCTGCAGTGACCAGTGTTCTGCCTCTATCACCAGTTGGCGCAGGATAACCCCGTTGCCATGTTCGGCAACGACGAACGCACCGTCACACACTGACCCGCCTGGCTCCACGATGACTACGCAGCCATCTTTAAATTCGGGCGCCATGCTGTCCCCCAAGACCTGGAGCGCAAAGGGCTCGTTCGAGGCGCAACTGCTCATGTCAGTCGGGGTCGGTTTGGTTGAGCTTGTCGACCAGGTCGTGCAGAGATCCGGTTTCCACGCAGTTGAGGATATCCGTAACCTGCCCTGGCAGCCCGGTCAGCGTGCTCTGGCGCACCTGCTGGCGGATTTCCAGTAGTTGCGAAGGCTCCATACTGAAATGACGCAGGCCCAGTCCAAGCAATAATCGGGTGAAAGCTGGGTCACCCGCCATTTCGCCGCACATCGAAACTGGGATGTCGGCTTCATGCCCGGCCCGTATCACAGTGCGGATTAGCCGTAATACCGAAGGGTGTAGCGGATCGTAAAGGTAGTTGACGCTGTCGTCGACACGATCAATGGCCAGCGTGTACTGGATCAGATCGTTGGTGCCGATAGATAAAAAGTCGAGTTTGTGCGCAAACAGATCCGCCGACACTGCCGCTGCGGGCACCTCGATCATGCCACCGAGCGGCACCTTTGGATTGAATGCCACTCCCTCATGCTCCAATTCGGCGCAGACTTCGCCAACCAATGCCAGGCTTTGTTCGAGTTCGTGCAAACTGGAAAGCATCGGGATCATTATCTGTGCATCGCCATGAACAGCTGCACGCAAAATAGCGCGCAGCTGTGGCTTGAACAGGGATGGCTCACTCAAGCACAGGCGAATTGCACGCAGTCCCAGCGCGGAGGTCGCAGTCGTCTCGCTATCAGGCCGACCGCCATCGACCTGCTTGTCAGCACCAAGATCGAGTGTGCGGATCGTAACCGGGCCTTCGACCCTGCGCAGTACGTGACAGTACGCTTGGTACTGTTCGTCTTCGCTGGGGGGCTTTGGACGATTCATGAACAGGAACTCGGTACGGTACAGTCCGACGCCAGCCGCGCCGGCTGAGCGCAGACTTTCGATATCTTCAGGAAGTTCGATGTTGGCCAGCAGGGTGATCGCCTCGCCGTCTTGGGTCACTGCTTTCTCGCTCTTGAGCAGTGTCAGGCGCTGCTGATGCCGAAGATGCTGTTGCTGCAACTCGCGAAACTGCGTCAGTAGCGGTTCGTCGGGTGCGACCAGTACCGTACCGGTAGCTGCATCTACTATCAGCAGATCGTTATTGTGAATGGTGTCGATAACGTCATGCAGTCCAACAATGGCTGGCAGACCGAGGCTGCGTGCGAGGATCGCTGTGTGGGATATGGGTCCACCCAGGCTTGTCACAAAAGCCGCCATATTTCGGCCGCGCAGCATGATCGTGTCGGCCGGGGTCAGGTCACGGGTCACAATGATCTGCTCCGCCAAACTGCTACCCAATGTTGCGAGGTCAGACGGTTGCTCGCCCTGGCTGTGTGCCAACTCGCCCATGATTCGCCCCACGACTTGGGCAACATCATTTTTCTTGCTGCGCAGGTAGGGGTCAGCGATATCCTCGAAAAAATCGATCAGCGTGTCGGCGTGACTTTTCAGTGCCCATTCGGCATTTTGCTGTTGCTCGTGTATCGTCTGTACCGGTTGCTGGGAAATTACCGGGTCATCTAGCATGAGAAGGTGTACATCGATAAATGCGCTGGTTTCCGGTGGTGCATCGGTCGGTAGATTACGCTGGACACGTTTGAGGTCGGCGCGCACCGCGTCTACCGCGTGATTGAAGCGTTCGATTTCGCCAGATGACGCGGAGGTGCTGATGCGGTAACAGGGAATATCGTTATGTCCTTGATTGAGGACAATGGCGCGACCGATTGCGATTCCCCGGCCGATACCGGTGCCGCTAAGGGACAGCATTACTCATCTTCCTCAAAACGGTTGTTGATTAAGTGTTGCACCTGGGTCATGGCATCTTCAGCGTCAGCGCCGCTGGTGATCACCGTGAGTCTGGTTCCTTGGGTGGCTGCCAGCATCATCAGCCCCATGATGCTTTTGGCATCAGCCTGATGTTCGTTCTGGTGCAAAACAATATCGCTCTCGAATTGGTTTGCTGTCTTAACCAGCTTGGCGCAGGCCCGTGCGTGCAGACCCAGCCGGTTGACGATCTGGACCTCGCGCTGCAGTTTCATACAGTTTCGGCCTGGGCTATGGGGTGCAGGTCGCGATGGCGGATTTGTACCGGACGGTCAGCGCTGTGGAACACTTTCGCCAGGCGCTGGACCATGTACACGGAACGATGCTGTCCACCGGTACAACCTAGGGCAATGGTCATATAACTACGGTCGCCGCTGTCGAAATGCGGTAGCCAATGTGTCAGAAATGCGTTGAGTTGATTGGCCATCTCATGAGCCAGGGGTGAGTGTTCGAGAAAGGTGATCACCGGTGTATCCATCCCGGTCAGGTCACGCAGATCCTTTTCCCAGTAAGGGTTGGGCAGGCAGCGCAGGTCGAAGATATAGTCAGCATCTACCGGCGGACCGTGTTTAAAGCCAAAAGATTGAAACAACAGGGTTGGACCGCTCTGCATTTCGCCAAAGGCGAATTCACGGATAACGGCGCGCAATTCATGCGGGGTCGTGATACTGGTATCGATAGTCCTCTCAGCTGTGTCGGCCAGCGGGGCCAACAAGCGACGCTCCTCCAGGATGCCCTCGAGCAGGGGAGTGTCTTTATCCGTGAGCGGGTGGCGTCGACGGGTTTCACTGTAGCGCTGCAACAGTCTTTTGTTGTCAGCTTCAAGAAAAACAATTCGAACTGCAAAACCCGCTGCACGCAACTCGGCCAGGCCCAGATCCAGGGTTTGCAGGAATTCACGGTTGCGCGAGTCAATGCTGACTGCTGCGTTGCCCTCAGATCCGGATGAAGCGCGTTGCAGTTCCTGTGCCAACTGAACCAGCATGACAGCTGGCAGGTTATCAATACAAAAGTAACCCAGGTCTTCTAGTGCGTGGAGGGCGATACTCTTACCGGATCCGGACAGCCCGCTGACGATGATCAGATCCATGGTGGACGTTGCTGTGCTTGTCTCATCGCTAAGCGGGCCACGCCGATGCTGTGAGTGACTGGGCCCCATATTTACTTAGGCGTGTCCACAGCGTGAAACTCAAGTCAGCAGGCGATACAGGGTATCGGCATCAGCCGCCTCGAAGATCTCTCGCCGGAACCGTGAATCAGAAAATGCACCGGCGAGTTGACTCAGTATTCTAAGGTGCTGATCAGTGGCCTCAGCTGGAACCAACAGCCCAATCACGAGCGTAATGGGTTTATCGTCGATAGCATCAAAATCCAGTGGTTGGTGTAAGCGCACTGCGGCAGCGATCGGTTCACTGATCCCGTTCAGGCGACCATGGGGCAGGGCAATTCCGTCGCCAATACCAGTACTGCCAAGGCGTTCACGCTCGTTGAGCACGGCGAACACGGTATGCTGATCCATGCCTGGCAGTTGGCGCGAGAGCAGTTCTGCCAGCTCTTCCAGCATGCGTTTCTTGCTTGATACCTTGATCGCGACAGCAACCCGGTCACGGGTCAACAGGGTATGCAACGGACCTACGTTGGTTGTTGCGGCGTTAGATGCGGTCTGGCTCATGGTTTTTCTGACATCGTCTTGATGCCACCATCTAGGTGATGATGATCAGTTGTTTTTTCCTTGTGTCGCATGGCCTGGCTGTCCAGTTTATCCATCATCTCGTCGAGCGCGACGTACATATTGGCAGCCTCGCAGTGTGCATGTGATTGAATGCCTCGGGCGTCAACGGCCACCTCGGCAAGGTGGTCTGCTTTTTCCACGTACAGGACCACATGGGCTGCATTGATCCTGTCAAAATGATGAACGAAGCGGTTCATTTTTTCACCAACATAGTTACGCAGCGAATCAGTGATTTCCAGGTGCTGACCGGTAATGCTGAGTTGCATGGAAAACCTCTTTTGAGAATTAGGCTACAGGACACTTCGTCGCTGGGTCGCGGGGGGAATATTCATCTGCTCGCGGTATTTCGCCACTGTACGCCGGGCGATCTGGATGCCCTCGTTTTCAAGTATCGTTACCAGTTGGCTGTCGCTCACCGGCTTTAACGGGGCTTCGGATTCTATCACTTTGCGGATCCGCGCTTGTACCGCACGGGCCGAGGTTGCCGGCCCGGAGGATTCCCCCACCCCACCTGAAAAAAAATATTTCAGCGGATAAACCCCGTGGGGTGTGAGCAGATGCTTTTGATCGACGGCGCGAGAGATGGTCGATTCATGTAACTCGAGTCGTTGCGCAACAACGCGCATGGTCAGAGGAACGAGCGCCGAATCACCGTTGTTCATAAAGCCTTGCTGGACATCAACGATCTCGCGTGCGACCCGCAGGATGGTGCTGTCCCGCTGTTCGAGGCTACGGATGAACCACTGGGCATTGCGCAGGTTCTCCTGTAGGTATTTCTGCGTTGGCAGGTCCTGACCTTCGAGATACTGGCGGTAATGGTCGTTAAGCTGG
>Ga0206679_10000438_pt1 | contig 34310 bp, 29 predicted proteins | sample M110012015metaG_FD_155464 | JGI IMG/M metagenome (GOLD analysis project Ga0206679, IMG submission 155464) | Ammonia-oxidizing marine archaeal communities from Monterey Bay, California, United States - M1 100m 12015 | ecosystem: Environmental > Aquatic > Marine > Intertidal zone | place: USA... | reverse complement strand
CTGCGTATAATACGCGCCCTCAGGTGCCAAAGTTATTTTATAATCGGGTCTGTAGCTCAGTTGGTTAGAGCGCACCCCTGATAAGGGTGAGGTCGGTGGTTCAAATCCACCCAGACCCACCAGATTACAAATTAATGTAGCAGGTATGCCACTTTTGGCAAAGAAGCGTTTTCTTCTTTGCACAAACATACTGACTTAAAACAACCTGAGATGTATATTGTAAACCTTTAGCCGCAGCATTGATCTTCTAGTGCGGCTATTTGAGGGGCCATAGCTCAGCTGGGAGAGCGCCTGCCTTGCACGCAGGAGGTCGGCGGTTCGATCCCGCCTGGCTCCACCATATCCTCTTTTTCTAAAAAAGGCTTTTTTAAAAAACGGCTTGCAAATACCAACCGTTGGTAAACGATTGTTGGGTCGGTTGAGGTTTTGGCTATGGGATTAGATCAAATGGCAGCTTTTTTGTATGTCATCATTGTTGCCATCGTAGTCCTTTTTCAATTCTGCTTAATCGTTGGCGCACCTTGGGGACGAGTAACTCAAGGCGGACGCTACGAAGGTTCTCTACCGGTTACTGGGCGGGTCGCAGCCGCGTTGTCCGTTCCAATATTAATCTGTATGGGAGCGAGCATTGCATCAGCGGCAGGGCTAGTCCCTAATTGGACTGGCTGGACAGCCTATGCCGCTACCGCATTGCAAGCATTGATCACCACTTTAAATTGGATCACGCCATCCCAACCAGAGCGACTCTTGTGGGGTCCGATAACATCCATCATGCTTTTGTTAGCAGCTCTTGTAGTGTTTATAAAATGATGGAGACATGCTGAACTGTTTTATTTTCTTTAAGTTGATGTTTCATGGGCCTTCCTTTCCATACTTATGGAGGAAGATGAATCTAGGGATTGAATGGTTCCAATTTTTAACCGCCCCACGGACTTCTTTTCGCAAAAAACCAATCAAGATAATTTTGAAACCCGAGATAAATGCGGTTTAAACTTCCTATCCCCAAGTTGCAGGACGGACGTTGCTTCCTTACGGGCAGTGGTCTTACAATAGCGGATATCATTGGAGCGATGAAAACACTCAGACTTGCTGAATATGGTTTCCCGTTCAAGCTGCCTTTCCCAGCGTACTTCGAATGGTTTATGAGAATTTGCGAGCGGCTATCTTTCAAGGAAGGCATCATAAGAAACCACAACTCCATGAGTCAGACATCTAAGCTGAGCGCAACCCTAGAGCGCCTGCTCGGTGGGGGATTAAGGCGAGAGGTGCTTAAGCATGTGGCCTGAATTGATTGGCGTAGTCTTGGGGTTAATGTTCGTAATTCCAGCGGTTTTATTGTTTCGTCGTTATCAAGTCGAGGACCGAGCCTGGGCAATGTTTCTCGCCGCCCTTCCTATGTTTTACATGCTGTTCGGCGTGCTTGCGTTAGATGCGCAAGTCATTCTGCAAGAGTTCTTGTATGGACTTCCCTTCATCCTTAGCGGACTCTTGGTATTAAAGCTAGGTAAACGCGTAGGCATCTTCGTGTTGGGTCTAGCCTGGTTAAGCCATGGCTTTTATGATTATTTTCATGACTTATTGTTTGTGAACCCTGGCGTATTCAGCTGGTACCCCGCTTTTTGCGCGACTGTCGATATCGTCGCGGGGTTATATATTATGATTCAAGCTAGGCACATAGCGACCGCTACCACCTCCGCTTCTCGTACATGACGATCTTTATTACGGCCAAACCGGTATAACCAGCTCGAAAATCCAGTGCGGGACACCAGGCCCGCGGACTGCCCTAACAACTCTCGTCATAACCCAGATTGAAGCTGAAAACCCTGCTTGGTAAGCTAACTACATAGCCTGCCACCACGCTTTAGAAAGAACTGAAAATGCCATGAAAGCACCCGGAAAATTACACTGCATCATCTGGATACTCGTTTTTACCTCATTTAGCTATCTCCAATTAAATGACCCTGACCCTTTTCCCTGGGCCTTAGTCTATTTTCTATGCGGCCTGCTTTGGCTGGCTGAGCTGTTTGAACGCCGAAACATCTGGATCACTTACCTGGCTGCATTAGGCCTTACTTTCTGGATGGGTGCACTGGCAAATGCACCCGTCGACCTTTTCAGCCTCGGCACAGCCGAAGATCTTTTCGCAGAAATGTCACCAGGGAAACCTTATATTGAAGAATCCAGAGAGTTTTTTGGTCTTGGCATCTGCACAATCAGTCTGCTCATCCTGTTTGCCAAAGCTCAATCAGCTCGGGTCCAACATTAAAGAATGCTACCGAACGTCTCAAAATCCTCTAAAGTCGATCTAAATATTGAAAGCCAGATACAGACAAACCAGAATTATCAAAATCGTGAAAATAGCGGACTCACAGCGATATCAAAATAGCTGGCAGGCTTTGCTAAGGCCATTGCAAAAAGCACCGATTAAACAGGTGATACTATCCTCATAATAAATGCAGAAATATTCAATTACGCTGAAACGGCCACCTCTTTGATCGATGTGCGCATTACAGGATCTAAAATTGCGGCAATGGGAGCACTTACCCGGCAGGCTGAGGAAGAAGTAATCGACGCCCGGGGTTTCGCGCTATTACCCTGCCTGGCAGATCATCATCTACACCTGCTGGCGCTGGCAGCCAGGTCAGAGTCCATTACCTGCGGGCCTCCCGAGATCAACAATGAAGCCGCATTAGCCCACCTGCTAAAACAACACAACCATGGGCAAGATTGGTTCAGGGGCGTGGCGTATCACGAATCTGTTGCTGGCATCATCGATCGTCACTGGCTGGATCAGCACCTGCCTGAACGACCCGCTAGAATTCAGCATCGAGGCGGCAGACTTTGGGTCATCAATTCAAAAGGACTGGCCATTCTCGCCTCTACTTCGAACAAGCATCTGCCTTCCGGCCTCACCGAGGAATCAGGACACCTCTATGACAGCGACGCCTGGCTGCGCCAACAGCTTGCCAGCACACCACCGGAGCTCAGCAAGACAAGCCGTGAACTAGCTCGTCTTGGTATTGGTCTGATTACCGACATGACGCCCCAGAACGATCCATTCATTGTTGATTTCCTGGACTCACAACAACAGAACAACAACTTACTTCAAGGTATATTGATTGCTGGCCAACCCAGCTTGTCAAAACTGGATCGCCACTTTCAAGACGACAGACTGAAAATAGGGCCCACCAAAATACATCTGCAGGAAGCTAACTTACCGGATTTCGACGATATCTGTGAACTTATCTCTGAAAGCCACATTGACGGCAGGTCCGTTGCTTTCCATTGCGTCACCGAGATTGAACTGGTGTTTGCCCTGGCTGTCCTGACAAAAACGGCATCGATCAAAGGAGATAGAATCGAACATGCATCCATCGTTCCGCCGCAGCTACTGCAATCGATCTACGAACTTGACCTCACCGTTGTAACTCAACCTAATTTCATCCTCGAACGCGGCGACCAATACCTTAAAGACATCGATTCTGAGGAAATCCCTTACCTGTATCGATGCAAAGCTTTCGTGGACCAGGAGATTAGCCTGGCCGGAGGGACTGATGCACCATTTGGAACAGCCAACCCCTGGCTGGCAATGCAGGCGGCTGTCTCTCGTTGTAGCCTGGGGGGCCAGGTCATCAATCTCACAGAGGCGCTGTCACCGGAAAAAGCGGTCTCTCTTTTCCTCGGAGAACTCCAGGAACCGGCAAAAACAAGGCGCCTCGCAGTTGGGGCGCCCGCTCATATTTGCTTACTTGATCGCAACTGGCAGCAAGCAAGGCAAGCCTTGGACAAGGTTGAAGTAATTGCTACCTGGCGAGCCGGACAATTAATCCACGATAGCGTCAATTAACCCCCATTCCAATGCAGTCGAGGCATTGATGCGTTTACCACTAAGCGCCAGATAAGCTGTTCGTTGCCGGCCAATTCGTCTTGGAATACTAACGCATCCTCCCGCGCCCGGAATGAGTCCCATGGCGATTTCCGGTAACTGGAAAAAGGTCTTGCGCTGGGCTATAACCCGGTTGGCAAATGCCGGAATCTCTATCCCTGAACCGATGCAGGCTCCATGCAGTCGAAATTCGACCCGACTGACATGCTCTGCCAGTAGTCGGCTTGGCAAACTTAAGGTTCGAACCCTATGGGCATCTGCGGGGTTGGTAAACCGACCAAATTCAAGTAGATCGCCACCGGTACAGAAACAAGCGCCCAGTCCTGACACGGTTGCCTTGTTAATGCTGTTATCCATCGCAAGCATTTGAAAAGCTTCGAACAGCCCATCGCGCATCTCCATTGAAAAGGCATTACGAGTTTCGGGACGATTAAGCTGTATCGTTAATACATCCTGTTGGCGTGATAACAGTACCGCTGGAGAGGAGTTAGAGGAGCCAACAGGATCCTTAATCCCTGATTGAGATTCGCGGAATCCTTTCAACCAGGAAGCAAACTCAGCACCACTTTGCAGGGTGGAATAAGCCAGTGACTCTAGCGTCAGCGCTTGTTGCACATCCAGCTGTTCTGTATTACGTAAAACCTGCACTAGTATCATCGAACTGATCGGGTTTTTAGCAATATTGGTAGTAAGCCGATTAAGTTCCCCAATGCGATTAACCACCAGATCAACTTTCGCAATCAAGGCATTCGGTGTTTCCTCATTACGCAGATAACCTATCACTGGCACAGCCTGATGCTGCAACCAATCCCCCAGTTGCTGGCTTTCATAAGCCGGGTGTGCAGACTCGGAATTTAAATCAATGAGTAGATAAGGGCTTTGAGTCGGTGCCGCCGCCGACTCGGCGTGAAACTGCAGCGACAAGTCGACCAGTTGATCCAAACCTAATAATCCCTCAAGCTGTTCACTTGGCATATTCCTGGCCGGCTGGTGATCCATCTTTCGAACTATAGCAACTGCTGATCAAACTGACAGGGTTGTTTTCGTCGCCGTTCCTAACAGCCCCACGGCACGACCTAGTCGGCACCCACCAGTTTATCCATCCAAAGTAATCAGGTGATGATTCTTCTTTCCTTTTTGAATCAGGAAGTAACGAGAAAACAAGGCATCAGTCCGACGCAACTGGCGATGCTCATCAGACTGTCGAACCCCATTAACAGAAACCGCGTTTGACTTAATTAATTTCCTGGCCTGCCCTTGTGTCACCTCACCCTTGGGAGTGATCGCCAACCCAGAATTCACCAGACATTCTGACAGAGAAACTACTTGCTGGCTTAAGTTAGTACAAGGCAGTCCATCCTGGGCCAATTGTTCAAAATCACTTTCGGATAAGCCGGCCAGGTCATTTGAAAAAATCGCCTTGGTAATTCTGCGAGCACCATCCAGCCCTTCCTCGCCATGGACTAACCGGGTCACCTCACTGGCTAGCGTATTATGTGCAATCCTCTTTTCTGGCTGCTCGTGATGTGCTTGATCGAGTTCTGTGAGCTCTTCCTGGCTTAGGAAAGTAAAAGTGCGCAGAAATTGGAGCACATCTGCATCAGCGCTATTCACCCAGAACTGGAAAAATTTATAGGGCGAGGTTTTTTCTGGGTCCAGCCAGATAGCACCATCAGCACTTTTCCCAAACTTGGTACCATCAGCTTTGGTAATCAGTGGGTAGGTCAGGGCATGGGCCTGGCCTGATTCCATGCGCCTGATCAGGTCAATACCGCTGGTGATATTTCCCCATTGATCGCTACCACCAACCTGAATCGTACAATTATATTGCCGATACAGAACCACAAAATCAAAAGACTGCAGAATCATATAACTGAATTCTGTGTAACTGATACCCATCTTCTCGTCTTCCAGTCGGCGCTTTACCGTTTCCTTCTGGACCATCGCGTTAACACTGAAATGTTTGCCCACATCCCGGAGGTATTCGATCACATTCAGACCATTGGTCCACTCAGCGTTGTCGACCACGACTGCTGCATTGTCCTGACAATCAAAATCAAGGAATTGGCTCGCCTGCACTCTGATTTTGTCAACAAATTGTTTGACCTGCTCGACAGGCTTTAGCTCCCGTTCGCTACTTTTTCCTCCCGGATCACCAATCATGCCAGTGGCGCCCCCTACCAGAAGAATGGGCGTGTGGCCATACATCTGGAAACGTCGCAGCGCCAGCAAGGGTACCAAATTGCCGATATGCAGACTGTCCGCGGTAGGGTCGAATCCACAATAGACGGCGCGTTGACCCGAACTGAGATGTCGCTGCAACTCGTTCTCATTGCTTACCTGGGCGATCAAGCCTTTCGACTTCATGTCCTGCAGTAAAAATTCAGATTCCAGTGTCAACGCCTTATCTCCATAAATAGGTCTAATTGATTTTTCGAGGGTTCGCCGGCCCAACTCAAAAACGACTCGACCGATCTGCGGAGAATTATACCTGACCTGACTGCGAAACACAGAGCCCCACATCACCAATAGAGGCTAATACCTATCTAAAACCGGCCTGGAATACCACAGGCCCCTTGATTTTTGGCCGCATTTTTATAAGCTTGAAAACCAAAATCTACAACAAGTAGAACATCTCTAATCTTCTGACTACGATTTATGGGACACTATCCTCGCTCAAACCTTCGACTTGCCGCTTTGCTGGCAATAGGAACCCTGGCGCTTGGCGTCATGATGCCAACTGACAGGTCCGAAGATAGCAGCAATGACACCATCTCTCTGGCGCTGGAACTAGAACCAACAAGTTTAACAGCAGACAACAAGAACGACCCTGAAGCTGCTGCAAAAGACGCCTCTAGCCAATCTGACAATAACCCCGAACATATCAGGCTTAGTTATATTATTCTGCAGGATGACAACCTGTCTGCGGTATTTGCAAAGTTAAATATTCCAGCAAGAGACCTGCAGGAAATCTTACTAGCTAGCGGCAGCGATGCCCTGAGAAGGATTGTGCCTGGCAACCAACTTAACCTTACCCAAAACAAGACCGGTCAAATCCACAGCCTTGAATATAAAATAGACGCCTTACGAACCCTGGTAGCGACTCGCAAAACATCTGGCTTTGTCATTGAAACAGTGGAGAAACCAGTAGTTATTGTCACTGCTAAGCATACAGCCGGTATTTCCGAGGAATTTCCTTCTCTATATAAAGCTGGCAAGCAAGCTGGCCTGAGCGACAACTTAATCATGGAACTAGCGAATTTATTTCAATGGGACATCAGTTTCGCGCTGGACCTTCGCTATGGTGACAGATTCTCTCTGGTCTACCAGGAGCACTATGTTGATGGAATAAAGGTTAAGGATGGTAAAATTTTAGCTGCAGAATTTTCGAATAGCGGCAAGAAGTACACCGCCCTGCTGTACCAGAGGGACAATGGAGATAACACTTACTTTTCAGAAAACGGTAAGAGCCTGAAGAAAGCATTTATCCGGGACCCGGTTCATTTTTCCTATGTCAGTTCCAGCTTCAATCTAAGACGGCTCCATCCGATCCACAAAAAGGTTCGACCTCATCGAGGAATCGACTACGCGGCTCGAAAAGGTACACCTGTTGTTGCGGCTGGGGATGGCAAGATTTATCAAGCATCCACAAATGAGGCGTCAGGCAACTTCCTGGTGATTAACCACGGCGAGCAGTACGTCACCAAATACCTGCATCTATCACGCTTTGCCAAGGGTATGCGAGCCGGTAAAAAAGTTAAACAAGGACAGAGAATTGGATATGTTGGCTCCACCGGATGGGCAACTGGACCGCACCTGCATTATGAATTCCTGGTCAGCGGGGTTCATCGAAACCCTAAAACCGTCGGGCTGCCTAATGCCGACCCAATCCCCGATGCTGAATTAAACACCTTTCGCCTTCAAACCAGAGGCTATCTTCAGCAACTGGCTGCGCTGAATAAAGGGATAGATCAGACTGGCCTTGACGCGAGCTCGAAGACTGGCGAATAACCTGCGCGGCTCAGACTGAAAAGGAGTTGCCGCAACCGCAGGTGGCACTGGCATTGGGGTTGGTGACAATAAACCGTGAACCTTGCAGATCTTCGCGGAAATCTATTTCTGCACCAGCGAGATACTGATAACTCAGTGGATCAATGAGCAGCATCACTCCATTTTGCTCGATTGCTGAATCATCGTCTTCTCTGTCTTCATCAAACGTGAAACCATACTCGAATCCAGAGCACCCCCCTCCGGTGACAAAAACTCGCAGCTTCAGGTTGGCATTCTGTTCTTCGTCTATGAGAACTTTTGCTTTGTTCGCTGCTGCCTGAGAAAAACTCATTGATATCATATCTGTCACTTGCTCTCGATTCCTTAATACACTCAATATCGGGAAATTCTGATAAATTTCAAGTCGCGGCATCCGAATTTTGGACGGCTTTTATCCAGGAATCAGTTTTCTCTTTAGATTCCTCTCGCGATACTGATAACTCCTGACTCTTTTGTGCGGCCTTACTCTGTTCAATCTGACGCAGGCTTCCCAGTAATTGACTGCCTTTCATCATTTCGATAATTCGATAATATACTGCACCACGAACGTTGGCTTTTGAAGATAATTCCAAATGCTTTTCAGAATAGATATCACCTTCAACTTTGCCATTGACCACGATCGTCGGGGCCCTGATTTCACCTTTTACTAAGCCTCGCTGGCCCACTGTAATAATCGCATCCTGATCATCCAGCGCACAGATATTACCTTCAACAACCCCGTTTATAATTAACTGGGATTTAAAATTAAGGTCGCCGGTAATCTGGCAGTTTTCCGCAATCAGAGATACCTGACCGGGATTGCCTCCTTTTAATTTCTTCATACTGCTCAACCTCCTGAAAAAGGCCATTGATAATTTCGTTCATACAACTGTGTTTTCTGCCCATCAGTTCTGGCTACCAACTGAACGGTTGATGGCTGGAACCCCTCCGGAATTGAAAACTGTCCGCTCATATTTTGAAAATACCTGAAGCTGAATGCCATGGGCTGCTCGCTGCTGTTTAAAGCGGTCTCCAGCGGTACGCTGACATCGACGCCATTTCGTTTACCCTGTATTTCTATATCAACACTCCCTGAGACAAGATCCCCTTTCTTGGACATCTGCGTCAGCATCAATCGATATTCGTATAAATTTGGTTTACCCAGGCTCTGCAGTTCCCATCCTTCAATTAACAAGTCTCCAGTCACCAGTTCGGGTTGAAACAGATTACGGTAATATGAAATTTCCCCTTTCAGGTCGGCTAACTCAGCCTCCAGCCGATGAACCGTGCTGATCAATTCATTATTTGCCAGGTGATCAACATTTTTGGCGAATTCAAGATTGGCTACCTTAGATTGCAGTTCCACCTTCCTACTCTCATTAAGCGCCAATGCCTCTTCAATCACTTCCATTTTAACCAGGATCTGCGCATCGGTTTTCTTACCTTGCTCAAAACCAAAACCATAGCTCAGTAATCCCGCCAGGCCAACAAATGCGACCATCACAAAAGCAAACACAATCCGGAAACCCGGCCTGTGCTCAGTGACAATAATTTCGTCATTTTTAGCACTTCGAGAGATATTCATCCACGCGCCCAATTCAATCCAAACCACATCTTAACAGAATTAACTAACGTGACTAGGATGGTTAATTTATACTGCAGACTATTCGCACCGGCGAAATCAGTTAGACTGACTGTAAGGACTACCTGCCCTTGCATTTCAACGGGGATCAGCTACCACATCTATGATTACAAAAAAAACAAAAAAGCCACCTTTTAAACTGACTGCAGATCTCAGCCTGACCACCTTCAGACGCCAGCTGGCGTCACTGGACTCAGTTCCACAATTTGCCTTGCTGGGTATTTGCTCAGGATTTTTAACCGGCCTCACAGTACTTCTCTTCAGATTGGTAGTTGAAACAGTTTTAGTCTGGTTCCTGCCCGGAGATTCAGAAAGTTTTGAACAATTACCCGTTCTGGAGAGTTTTTTCCTGCCGATAGCAGGGGGAATCACGCTGGCCATTTTATTGTTTCTGCTCAAGGAACAGGATAGAAGTATCGGCGTGACTCATGTCCTTGATCGCCTCGCACAACATCAGGGGCACTTGCCCCTGCGGAATCTGCTCAACCAATTCATCGCAGGCAGTATCGCCCTGGTAACAGGCCAAACCGGTGGCCGGGAAGGCCCTGCTATTCACCTAGGAGCCGCGACGAGTAGTCTTCTCGGCCAGGTACTTAAATTACCCAACAATTCCATCAGGGTACTGGTTGGTTGTGGTGCCGCCGCCGCTATTGGCTGCTCATTCAACACCCCCATCGCCGGGGTCATATTCTCCATGGAAGTAATTATCATGGAATATACCATTGCCGGTTTTATACCCGTTATGCTCGCCGCCGTTACCGGCACCTTCATCATCCAGTTGGTTTTCGGAAACGACCCGGCTTTTTTCGTTCCCGGAGTATCCATGCAGTCCTACTATGATCTTCCGGTGGTCGTTTTAGAGGGTATATCGATAGGAATACTCGCAGCAGTACTGGTCCGCCTCATCCAACTCATAGCAAGATATCGTCCAAATCACCTGGTACCTCGTATCCTCATCGCCGCGACTATTACAGCCAGTTTGGGACTGGTCGCCCCAGCAATTCTGGGCATCGGTTATGACACGCTGGAATTAGCGCTGCAGGGAAAAATAGTCATTTCAATGTTACTGCTGATTGCTGCCTGTAAACTCATTGCGACCGCGGCCAATCTCGCCATGGGAATGCCTATCGGCCTAATTGGTCCAACCCTGTTAATCGGTGCATTGGCAGGGGGGCTGTTCTGGCAAGGAGGTCAGTTGCTTGCTGAAAACCTGTCAGGTTCTGCGTTTTATGTAATATTGGGGATGGGAGCGATGATGGGCGCTGCCCTGCAAGCACCCCTGGCAGCCCTCATGGCGGTCATTGAGTTAACTCACAATCCGGGAATTATACTACCCACCATGCTGGTCATTGTGATCGCCAATATCACTGCCAGTCACGGCTTCAAAATAAAATCCATTTTCGAGACTCAAATGGACCTACTCGGTCTGCAATACAAGCAGAACCCGCTGTCCATGGCCCTGAATCGAGCATCAGTCGGCAGCCAGATGTCGAGAAGTTTCATTCGCGTCGCCGGATTACTCAGCAGGCAGGAAGCACAATCCTATGTGCTCCAGGAAGCAGCCTGGCTACTCATAGAAAAGAACCAGGAAGCTGTTTTTATCCTGCGACTGGAAGACCTAAAAACTTATCTTGCCACTACCGAGGATGACACCATCGAGCTGGCCAAGATTCCCGGGCTGAGAAAAGATGTGACAACTATTTTTTTACAGGCCACATTGAGTGAAGCATTTGATAAACTACAAATATCAGGCGTACAAGCACTGGTTGTCGTCAGGGTAACGGCACCTTTAATTGAAAAGCCAGTCGGTATTCTTACACGCGAAGACATAGAAAGTTTTTATAGTAAGGCTTAAGTTAATAATTTTTTTATACGGCATAGCTAAGCTGATCCTTTATCCTGGATGATGACATATCGCTGCCTATTATCGCGGTGCGGCGCGTCAGAACCGGCAAGACTAACCAGCAACAGACCACGTAACGGGTGGCAACACTCAATTAAAAAAGTGCGCCTGAAGGAGCCAATATGAACCGTTCCAATACTCTCTTTACCGAAGCCAAGGAAATTCTTCCAGGTGGCGTAAATTCACCCGTACGCGCCTTCAGTCGTGTTGGTGGCGAACCCGTCTATTTTAACCGCGGCAAGGGCGCCTACCTGTTTGATGAGGACGGCAAAGCCTACATCGATTATATTGGCTCCTGGGGGCCGATGATCGCCGGACACGCTCATCCAAAGGTTATCAGCGCCGTGCAACAAGCCGCGGAAAATGGCCTGGGTTTTGGTGCGCCCACTGAGATCGAAACAACACTTGCCAAGAAAATTCGCCAGCATATGCCAACCATGGAACTGATGCGCATGGTCAACTCTGGCACAGAGGCCACTATGAGTGCCCTGAGAGTCGCCAGAGGTTTCACTGGCCGAGATAAGATCGTTAAATTTGAGGGTTGCTACCACGGCCACTCTGACGGCCTGCTGGTAAAAGCAGGTTCAGGCGCGCTGACCCTGGGGGAGCCTGATTCAGCTGGTGTTCCCCAGCCAATAGCAGAACAGACTCTAACCCTGCCCTTTAACGATGTTAATGCCCTGAACACCCTTTTCAGCCATATCGGGGAACAGATCGCCGCGGTGATAGTGGAACCGGTGGCAGGAAACATGGGTATGGTTTTGCCCGTCCCAGGATTTCTCACTGGACTAAAAAAGATCTGTGAGGATTATGGCGCGCTTCTTATATTTGATGAAGTCATGACTGGTTTCAGAGTCGGCTTAGCGGGTGCCCAGGGGCTATTTTCAATCCAGCCAGACCTGACCACCCTGGGTAAAGTGATCGGTGGCGGCCTACCGGTAGGCGCATTTGGTGGCCGACGCGAGGTCATGGAGAGTGTCGCGCCATTGGGGCCGGTATACCAAGCCGGTACCCTGTCAGGTAACCCCCTGGCAATGGCCTCAGGAATTGCAACCATGAGCATCATCGAACAACCTGATTTTTTCCCCGATCTTGAAGCTAAAACCAACGACTTCATGCATAGACTGGAGGTACTTGCCAGTGACCGCGGGGTACCGCTAGCCACCACCAGCCTGGGCGGCATGTTCGGCTTCTTTTTCAGTAACGAAAAACCCATCAGCAACTTTACCCAGGTGCTCAACTCCAATACTGAAAATTTCAATACATTCTTTCAGCACATGCTGGCGGCCGGAGTAAACCTGGCACCCTCGCCATTTGAAAGCGGCTTTGTCTCTGGTGCGCATACCGAGCAAGAGTTTTCGGCTACGTTAAATGCTGCAGATGCAGCTTTCAAAAATATCTAAATAATCGCAGGAGAATATGATGTACGACGTCTATGGTATCGGTAACGCTCTGGTTGATTCTGAATATGAGGTGGCAGATGCCTTTTTGGAGAGCAACCAGTACCAGAAAGGATCTATGACACTGGTGGACGCAAAACAGAGAGCTGATCTCATCGTCGCCCTGGAAGAAAACCAAAATCGGCACAAAACCAAATTATCCGGTGGTGGGTCGGCTGCCAACTCAATGGTCATAGTTGCCCAACTGGGCGGCAGCGCCTTCTACAGCTGTAAAGTCGCCAATGACTCGACCGGGGACTTTTTTGTAAAGGATCTGGATGAAGCCGGTGTTGCTACCAACCTTAAATCGAATCGAGAGCCCGGAGTTACCGGTGAATGTATATCAATGATCAGTCCTGATGCCGAACGGACACTGATGACTCACCTTGGTATCAGCGGAAGCTTATCAATAGCTGATTTGAACCCGTCAGCCCTGGAAAATTCCAACTACCTTTACATCGAAGGTTATCTAGTCAGTTCACCCACGGGTCTTGAAGCGGCTCTGGCAGCCCAGCGTATTGCGAAGAAATCAGGTGTTATGGTGTCACTGACGTTATCTGATATGGCGATGGTGGAGAATTTTCGGGCCGAATTTGATGCCCTGATTGATCAAGGCGTTGATTTGTTATTCTGCAATGAAGATGAAGCACGTATCTGGACCCAAACCAACAACAGAGAAGATATGGCACAAAAGCTCGGCCAGAGCGTCGGTAGTTATGCTTTGACCTGTGGCGGTGATGGTGCCTATGTTGCTGCTCCCAATCAGCAGCCATGCTTTATCGAAGCTTCTAAAAAAGATGCCCTGGACACTACCGGGGCAGGAGACATCTTTGCAGGCACCCTTCTTTACCACCTGGTCAACGGCAAGCCGATCGCTATCGCCGCACAATATGCCCACCAGGCAGCCGCTATACTGGTACAGCAATTTGGTGCTCGACTCGGAAACGAAGACATCAGCAGGCTCAAGCAACTGGAATAAGAAAAATCAGTTAGCCGCATTACTCAAATATTAAAGTCGGCCGGAGACTTGTTTTAGAGGCCTGCAGCGTCGCCTTTACACTGAAGACTGCTTGAATTGCCTGCGGCGTTAAGACTTCAGCTGGCGTACCAAAACCGGCAAGCTCTCCAGACTTATCCAGTAAAGCGATCAAATCACCAAATCGCATGGCCAGATTTAAGTCATGCAGCACCACGGAAACACATAATCCCCGATCTGCTAGCGTCTTCAACAACCGCATAAGCATTAACTGATGAGCTAAATCGAGTGAAGTCAGTGGTTCATCGAGAAAAAGACAGTTCCCCTCGGACAGACCCCATACCTGGGCGAGGACCCGAGCAATCTGAACGCGCTGCCTCTCGCCTCCTGATAGGGTCAGATAATCTCTCTCTGCCACCTCTTCCAGCGCCATGGCCAGTAACACTTCTGCTACCACACGCTTATTGTTCTTTTCGCTGATCATAAATGGCGAGCGCCCAAAGCGTACTACTTCTTTAACTTTATAGGGGAAATCGAGCCGATTACCCTGTGGTAAAAATCCCATGCGCATGGCTCGCTGACTTCGGGCCAGAACATAGGGGTCGAAACCAAACTGTCTTACCTCGCCTTGTGAGGGTTGATAATCTCCGCCTGCAAGATGCAGTAATGTTGATTTTCCAGCGCCATTGGGGCCAAGGATAATAAGAAGCTCGCCCGCCCGAACCTCAAAGGAGATATCTTTGAGCAGGCGTTTTTCACCAATTCGGTAGCTGACCTTTGCAAGCTGTAGACTCACAATCGATCTCCACTATCTTTCTTGATAATAAGGTAAATAAAGAAGGGGCCACCAATTAAAGCAGTGACAATGCCCACTGGGATCTGCGCTGGAGAGAACAACTGCCGGCTCACCGTATCTGCAAGCAATACCAGCATTCCACCAACGATCATTGACCCTGGCAAAACAATCTCATGCCTTGCCTTTGATGCCATCCTGACCAGATGAGGAACGATCAGGCCTACAAAGGCAATCACGCCACAGAGACTAACGGCAATTCCAGTTATCAGAGCAGCCAGTAATATCGCCTCTAATCTGAGCCTGGGCACCTCAATGCCCAGATGACCGGCTTCAAGGTCGCCCAGCGTCATAATATCAAGCTTTCTTGCCAGAAAAAGGATTCGCACTAAAGCCGGTAACATACAAAGCGCGATTAACACACTTTGCCAGTCAGCATGATTGAAACTTCCCAGAGCCCAGAAAGTCACACTCCTAAGTTGCTGGTCAGTCGCCAGCAGAGACAAAATCCCAACACCCGACAAACTCACGGCATTAACGGCTATTCCAGCCAGGAGCATACCCGATATCCTGCCTCCACGATCCCCAATCAGCAGCACCAGCCAGGTTGCGAGCAGGCTGCCAATAAAGGCACTCAAAGCCAGACCAAAGCCGTAGAAACCAATCCCAGTTCCCAGCACAATGTACAAGGATGCAAACAGCGCTGCGCCACCGGATACCCCTATCAATGCCGGATCAGCTAACGGATTTCTGAATAAACCCTGGATCAAAGCACCTGAGGTCGCTACCCCAGCCCCAACCAGCACCGACAAAAGCACCCTCGGCAACCTTACTTCCGTCATTATCATCCGGGCAACGGCATCTTCCTGCCACAACAGGCTGGTAAAGGACAACTGGCTCTCGCCCAGATTAAGCGCCAACAGCATGAAAAAAATGAGCATTACAAAAGCACTGACCAGAGCCGATTTCATAGACTTCCCAGAACATTAATAACAAATGGCACCTGGCGACTGAGCCAGCCAAAAGGAGGCTGGAAAGCCGCCTGCATGGCAATGACTTCGACGCCTTCCGCTACTGCTGCGCGAACTGCAGCAGCATAGACCGAGTCAACCTTGTCAGCAAGATACACCTGCTGAATCCCAGTATGTTGAACGCAATACAATAAAACCGACCTATAGCCTTGCTGTTTTAAGCCGCGAAGTATCTCAATATGTTTAAGGCCCCGCTGCGTCACAGCATCAGGAAACAGGCCAATCCCCGAAGACTCAAGCAAGGTAACACTTTTGACTTCAACAAAACAAAAACCGGATGGGCCTGAGGGCAGGTCATTTGAATAGAGTTTAAAATCCAATCGGCCGCTGTCTACCTTCACTTCCCTGTCATGGCCGGCATATCCTGCTAGACCCGGAATCATGCCTTTATTAAGCCCCTCATCAACCAGATCATTGGCCCTTTGAGTATTGATACCAATAAAATCATCCGACGTTGTACGTAATAACTCAAATGTATACTGAGTTTTCCGGGCAGGATTTGCCGAGTGACTCAGCCAGACAGGCGCCCCCACCTCGAGACAGTTGGTCATCGCACCTGTATTTGGGCAGTGAGCAACCACCTTTTCACCGCTGCTCAATTCTATGTCAGCAAGAAATCGCTTATACCGCCTGATTAACCGACCTTCGACCCAGTCTCCCTGCAAAATTTTCACGAATTAAACTTCTCTATTCGCTCTACGGCTTCGACTAACCGCGCATATTTCTGCGCGTAGCTAATGCGTACAAATCGCTTTTGCTGATCCCCGCCAAAATCATCACCGGGTGTCAACCCAACATAGCTGGCCTCTAGCAAAGAAGAACAATAGGCTTTGGCATCTTTGAACTGTTCGGGTAACTCCGCGTAAAGATAAAAGGCGCCATCCGGGTCACTAGAGATTTTAAATCCTAATTGGCGAAGCGCAGATAGCATGAAACTCTTTCGGCGTGCCAGTTCTAACCGATTAGTTTCAATTTCTAACCTGGATTCTCGGCTAAAAGCAGCTAACGCAGCATGCTGCGCTGGTACTGATGGACAGATAAACAGGTTTTGCGACAACTTCATTAACGGCTCTCTGGCACTTTCAGGAGCAACAAGCCAACCTATCCGCCAGCCCGTCATAGCAAAATATTTCGAGAAACTGTTAACCACAAAGACATCGTCTGCAACCGCCAGTGCACTACATCTGGCATCAGGACCGTACTCTAAACCCTGATAAATTTCATCAGATACCAGAAAACCACCGCGATCCTTAATCACCTGATAAATCGCCTTTAATTCAGCTAACCTGATTGCAGTCCCGGTAGGGTTAGAGGGCGAGCCAACCAGCACCACCTTGGTGTTTTCCTGCCAATGACGGGCAATAGCTCTTGCACTGAGTTGAAACCGAGTTTCGGCAGTGACGGTAACCAATTGAGGATCACCGGAGAAAGCTGTTACGAAATTTCGGTTCGAAGGATATCCAGGATCCGACAGGATCCAGCCTTGGCCTACATCAGTCAGTAAAGCGGAGAGCAGGCACAGTGCTCCCGAACCACCCGCTGTCACAAATATCCGATCGACGTTAATATCGAGATTATAATCACTGGCGTAAAAAGCACTGATGGCTTGACGCAGTTCGTAGAGGCCATCTGCATTGGAATAGCCAGTCTGATTTAAATCAAGAGCCTGTTTGCCAGCAGCAATAATAGCTGCCGGTGTCACAAAATCCGGCTGACCCACTTCAAGATGAATAACATCACAACCCTGCGACTCAAGCTGATTTGCCCGCGCAAGAACATCCATAGCCATGAAGGGTTTGATATCCTGGCTTCGAGTTGAATACTCAGAAGACATTAAACTGTACCTTTTATTACGACACTTTTTATTACGACACTTTTTATTACGACGCTTTTTATTACGACGCTTTGTATTGCAACGCTTTTTGTTTCAGCACCTTTTATTACAACAGCAGCTATTACAACAGCAACTATTACGACAGCAACAATTATGACGGCAACTATTGCAACACCGGCTACTGGTCACTGGCCTTATCTAAAACTGCTCTGCCAGGGTTCCTATTTGACCCTCTGGATGACATTTGTGCCAGTTATGATCCCTAAATCTTCTATTTATTTCCACGAAATCAAAAAGTCGCTTGGCGAAGCGTCCATCATCTGTTATGGTTCGCCGCTAATTTTTGAACTGTTAAGTTCCCGTTAACCGGACAAGGAACGATTATGGTCGCGACGCGAAAATCAACTACCCAGGCTAAACAAAAAGCTTCCAAGAATCCGGACAAAGCCACTGTCAAAGATACTGATAAGCCAACAGCCAAAAAAACACCCCAAAAAACTGCAAACAAGGCTGAAAAATCAAACTCTGTTAAAACTTCTACAACTACCATGAAAAAAACCAAAAAAACCGCAGCTAAATCTACCGCATCGACAAAATCAACTTCCAGTAGCGCAGCAGATAAAAAACTGGCTAAAGCTGAAGCGTCGAAAAAAACCAACCAGGTTTCTACTAAAAAACCAAAAGCCAAGACCGTAAAAAGTCCAGCAACAGCGAAGAAAGCGACTGCTGCTAAGGCAAATAAAACTTCTAAGGCTAATACAAAAAGCAGCACGCCTAAACGCGCAAAACGCAAGCAAAGCGAGGAGGAGTTCACCACCTTCAAACCCTACGTGGTGCGCAAGAACGAAGAATATATGAACGAAAACCAGAAGGAGCATTTCAATGCAATGCTGCTGGACTGGCGCAAACAGTTAATGGAAGAAGTAGACCGAACCGTCAGTCATATGAAGGACGAAGCTGCAAACTATCCTGACCCATCGGACCGAGCCAGCCAAGAGGAAGAGTTCAGCATTGAACTGAGAACCAGAGACAGAGAAAGAAAGCTAATTCGAAAAATCGAAAAAACCATCGACCTGCTGGACCAGGATGACTATGGCTACTGTGAATCATGTGGCGTAGAGATTGGCATCCGAAGGCTGGAAGCACGCCCGACCGCAACGCAATGTATTGACTGCAAAACCCTGGATGAGTTGAAGGAACGCCAGATACATGGGTAACCTTTGTCATCATGGATATTTTGGCGACGCCTGAAACAGGTTATATTGGCAGGTTTGCCCCGTCCCCGACGGGTCCATTGCATTTTGGCTCCCTTGTCGCAGCGGTTGCCAGTTATCTAGAGGCAAGATCTCAACAGGGTTTATGGCGTCTTCGTATTGAAGACCTCGACCCTGCCAGAGAATCAGTCTCTGCTGCAACCGAGATTATCCAACAACTAGAACGTCATGGTCTCAACTGGGACGGTGATATTTTATATCAAAGCGAACGCCTTGACTCATATGAGCAGGCTCGCGACCAGCTAACTCTGCAAGGGTCCCTGTATCCCTGCACCTGCACTAGAAAAGAGACCGATCGCATCTATTCCGGTCGCTGCCGCAACAAGACCATCAGCGACCTGTCGCAACCGCACTCTTTACGTTTTCATATCAATGAGTCCGAACTGACCATCCAAGACAAGTTATTCGGCGAGTTACAGTGGACCAAACACAGGGACATGGGTGACTTCATCGTTCGAAGGAAAGATGGCCTCGACGCTTACCAACTGGCTGTCGTAGTTGACGATATTTACCAAGGCATCACTGACATACTGAGAGGCGCTGATTTAATCCATTCAACTCCTCTGCAGGTAAGTCTCTTTAAAGCCCTCCGCAAGCCCAGTCCCCAATACTGTCACATACCCGTTGTACTGGCAGCTGATGGCAGAAAATTGAGCAAACAGGCTTTCGCTGAACCCATTTCCAGTCTAACTGCTATCGAGAACATTCGTCGGGTCTTAATCTTTCTCAATCAAAAAAACATTAAGGGTAAATCCGTCAACGAACTGCTGCGAAATGCCGCCATTACCTGGAATATAGACGGAATACCCAGACTCCGAGGCCGTTCACAATGAACCTGAACTGAGTCGACAATCACTCCAGTGCTTTAATCAATGTCCCACAGACCGTGCCATCGCTTAAAATGGAAGGTTGACTTTGATATCAGTCTCATTATTAACTAGCTGGTAATTAATCAGGTGATAGAAAGTGACGGAGCGTAATCACATTCTGATCATCGAAGACAAAATCGCCTTAAGTGCTTCAATTAAGCGATGTCTTAATAATAAAAATAACAGCCTTATCAGGGCAGACTCTCTTAACCATGCTATCAAGCAAGGACTTGGCGGCTACTCTTTGATCATCGCTGAGACAAACCAAAATGGGCATCCTGTTGCAGAGCTCATTGAATTAGCCCGTGGCACACCGGTTATAGCCGTTTCTAAGACAACTGACATCAAACTGGCAATTTCGCTGATCAAGCAAGGGGCCGATAACTTCCTGGTGGCACCCTTTACAGATGAAGAGCTAGCATCCTCTTTAGAAAAATTTTCCCTGAATGCAACTTCGAACACCCAGCCAGAATCCATTATCGGTCGCAGCGAATCGATGAAGACGCTGTTTTCCAGGATCAGCAAAGTCGCTCCTACCAACTCATCTGTGCTCATATTGGGCGAATCAGGTACAGGAAAGGAGCTAGTAGCCCAGGCCATCCATCATAAAAGTGATCGCTGCCGGAAATCGCTTATTTCATTGAACTGTGCTGCTATCCCTGAAACACTAATCGAATCTGAACTTTTTGGCCATGAACGAGGCGCTTTCACCGGCGCAACTAAAAGTCGCATGGGGCTCATTGAAGCTGCTGATAATGGCACTTTGTTTCTTGACGAAATCGGAGAGCTTCCCCTCGAGGCCCAAGCCAGACTATTAAGGGTTCTCCAGGGCGGCGAGGTCAGGAGAATCGGCTCTACTCATACCCTAAAAGTAAATGTCAGGCTTATTGCAGCAACCCATCGAGACCTCTTGCAGCTCGTCGAAGAAAAACTCTTCCGACTGGATCTGTATTATCGACTCGATGTCATGCAACTAAATCTGCCGCCATTACGAGAACGCGGTGAAGATCTAAACTTGATAGCCGATCACTGCTTAAAGAGGACCTGCCAACAAATGAATAAGAGCGGCCTGAGTTTTTCTGATAAGGCCAGGCAACTGATGCGATCGTACTCCTGGCCCGGCAATATTAGAGAACTGGAAAATTCAGTCGCTAGAGCAGTTATCCTGTGTGAAACAGAGACCATTACCCCGGACCTGCTTTGCATACAACTTGAGTCGCCCGGGATAACCGATGAACCTGAGGCAACTGATTCGAGCGAGCCAGAAGTTCTCTCGCTGGAAAACTATCTCTATAATTTTATATTCGAAAACCAGAGTTCAATGACCGAAACTCAAATGGCAATGGAACTGGGCATCAGCAGAAAGAGCCTCTGGCAAAAAAGGCAAAGGCTCAATTTACCGCGGATCAAATCCAGGGATAGGTAATCCTTCTTCTTCAGCACGCCATCTTCAGCGCCTCTTCCCAAACGTTACCAAATGCCCCAACCTACGTGGCAGATCGTAACAGTTATTCGTGCAGCGTCTGAGCTGGATTTTAACTAATTGATTTTTATACAATTTAAATATGGCACGAAACATGCGACTTAAAGATTGCAGGTAATAACAACAATAATAAATTACCTGCCCAACAATAAAAATTTGCCTTACCGGCTTAATGGGAAAAGTTCGCTTTTCCCTTTTTTTTGGAAGCCCTTTCGTCCTTCACAATAGAACTGATATTTCTCTGTTTCATCCAACGCTGTCTGCTAAACTGTACCTATCTGCTCTCAACCCTAATTCGCAACTATTGCCTGCATAGCAAAACCTGAATGAAAAAGACCAGCCACACCCTCCCTAACGACAAAATCAGTGTGAGCGTCTCTAAGGTGATTCACCGACTCTCAGCAGGGGGACATCGCGCCTATTTAGTCGGTGGTGGTGTCAGGGATATTCTGCTGAATCGAAATCCAAAAGATTTTGATGTCGCGACCGATGCTCACCCTGAGCAAATTAAAAATTTATTCCGTAACTCTCGAGAGGTTGGCCGGCGCTTTCGTATTGTCCACATACGTTTTGGTAGAGAAATCATAGAAGTTTCCACCTTCAGGAAGCAACCCAGCGACACCTCTGCCAAAAACAGTGGGCCCGTAATGGATGACAACGCCTATGGTAGCTTTGAAGAAGACGTCATGCGCCGAGACTTTACCATCAATGCACTTTATTACGATCTCATCAATGATGAGATTATTGACCTGGTAGGCGGAATCACCGACCTGGAAAACAATGCTATCCGAATTATTGGCGATCCAGTAAAACGTTTTCGAGAAGACCCGGTCCGCATGCTTCGTGCTATTCGCTTCAAGGCAAAGCTGGGCTTTAACCTGGCCGACGATATTTCCAAGGAAATCCATCGCTCCGGGCAATTGCTGGAACAGATTCCAGCGGCGAGGCTCTTTGAAGAAACCCTGAAGCTTTTTATGTCCGGGCATGCAGCGAAAAGTTTTCAAGCGCTTGTACAACACGGCTTATTCCAGCGCCTATTTCCCAGGGTTGAAACGCATTTTCAAAATTATGCCTCAAACCAACGATTGATAGAATTATCCTTGCAGAGTACCGACACACGTATCAAGGCTGAGCTACCTGTCACAGTTGCATTCGTCCTGGCCGCTTTTCTCTGGGGCGAGTTCCTAAACAAAAAAAACCATCTTCAATCCAATGGTATGGCCAGTGCGGACGCCATTGCCCAGGCAGGCATGAACACGGTAACAGAGCAACAATTTAGTACGTCTATTCCGAAGCGGTTCTCTATTCCCATGAGAGAGATCTGGTCACTGCAATTTCGTCTAACGATACGTCGTGGCAAGAAAGCAGAAAAGATACTTTCGCATAGACGATTCAGAGCTGCATACGACTTTCTTATCTTGAGAGAAGAATCCGGCGAAAAGCTGGATAATTTAGGAAAATGGTGGACCCAATATCAGGATGCGGACGAACAGCAAAAAGAGGTCCTGCGTTCGACAATCGGCGGCAAAAGAATCGCTAACAGACGCCGCGTTAAACCCACTTATAACTAAACAGGGACGGACAATGCCAGCTGATTTTCAATCAAGTACGCTGCCATCCTATATCGCTGTAGAAGGCCCAACGGGGGTCGGTAAGACTTCGCTAACAAAACGGCTAGCTGAATCGTTCAACTATGAGACGATATTGGAAACTTCCGAAACCAACCCCTTCCTCGATCAATTTTATGAAAACAGGCGAAATTCAGCACTCCCGACGCAGCTATTCTTTCTCTTTGACAGAGCCAGACAGGTCGAAAATATGCGCCAGGGCGATATATTCAAACCCGTAAGAGTTGCTGATTTCCTTATTGATAAGGATAGATTATTCGCCGAACTCAACCTTAGCGCTGATGAATTAGCCTTATACGATAAAGTGACTGAGCATTTATCGGTATCAGCACCCGTACCCGACCTGGTTGTCTACCTTCAAGCACCAGCAGAAGTACTCATGGATCGAATTCAGCACCGGGGAATCCCTAGAGAAGCCAATATGGATCGTGGTTATCTGGATGAGTTGATCGAAGCCTACACACGCTTTTTTCACTACTATGATGCTGCCCCTTTATTAATCGTTAATTCATCTGAATTGGATCTGGTTAATAATGATGCGGACTACCATTTTTTATTAGACTATATGCTGACTATTAAGACGGGCCGGCATTACTATAACCCCAAGCAATCCATGCTTTGAGCCTTAAGCTTTAAGCTTTAAAACAAGATAAATATACCCAAGTTATTAAGGAGCTAACTCATGTCCGACACGAAAACCTATAAGGTCAAGCCAGATCCTAATCATCGGCCCCATCTTTCCAATGACCAGTACCTTGAGCTATACCAACAATCCATTCATGAACCGGACAAATTCTGGGGCGAACAAGCGCTCCAGACGCTCGATTGGTACAAGCCTTTTACCGAGATTGGTTCGGGGGATTTTCACCAAGGCAAAGCCAACTGGTTTCCGGGTGGCATACTGAATGCTTCTTATAACTGTATTGACCGCCATCTACCTGAGAAAGCTGAGCAAACGGCTATTATCTGGGAAGGAGACGATCCAAAAGAATCCTCTATCATTACCTATACAGAGCTCCACGACAGTGTCTGTCGTCTTGCCAACGTTCTCAAAAACCGTGGCGTAATCAAAGGGGACCGTGTCTGCATCTATATGCCAATGATTCCAGAAGCCGCCTTCGCTATGCTGGCTTGCGCGAGAATCGGTGCGATTCACAGTGTCGTATTTGGCGGGTTTTCACCCCAAGCGCTGCAGGATCGAATCCTTGATTCGGACTGCCAGACAGTGATAACGGCAGATGAAGGTCTTAGAGGCGCGAAAACTATTCCACTTAAAGCCAACGTAGACCTGGCCCTGGATGGCTGCCCTAATGTCCATAGTGTCCTGGTGGTAAAACGCACTGGCGGAACGATCAACATGGCTGCCAAAAGAGACTTCTGGTATCACCATGAAACCCAGGCCGTAGAAGCTCAATGCGAGCCTGAACCAATGGCTAGCGAAGATCCATTGTTTATCCTGTACACCTCGGGCTCAACAGGCAAGCCCAAAGGCGTTCTCCACACTACCGGGGGCTATTTACTCCAGGCTGCTATGACCCACAAGTACGTGTTTGACTACCATGAAGGCGACGTTTACTGGTGTACCGCTGATGTTGGATGGGTAACCGGGCATTCTTATATCGTCTATGGGCCGCTTGCCAATGCCGCGATTACGCTCATGTTTGAGGGACTGCCGACCTATCCAGATGCATCTCGGTGCTGGCAGATTGTCGATAAGCACCAGGTCAATATTTTTTATACTGCGCCAACAGCATTACGCTCACTGATGGGCCAGGGAGACGAATTCGTGCAATCGTGCTCAAGGCAAAGCTTGAGAATACTGGGTTCCGTGGGTGAACCTATTAATCCAGAAGCCTGGGAATGGTACTATCATGTAGTTGGAGATAGTCGTTGCCCGATCGTTGATACCTGGTGGCAAACTGAAACCGGCGGCATCATGATCACCCCTTTACCAGGCGCAACAGACCTCAAACCCGGATCTGCTACTAGACCATTTTTTGGCGTTCAACCCGTTCTGCTTGACCCGGAAGGCAGTATTATCAATGGCGCTGGCTCTGGCAACCTGGCCATAGCAACCTCCTGGCCGGGCCAGATAAGAACAGTGTATGGTGATCACCCGCGGTGTATAGAAACTTACTATTCGACTTATCCAGGGTACTACTTCACTGGCGATGGGGCCAGGCGAGACGAAGATGGCTATTACTGGATTACTGGCAGAGTCGATGACGTACTCAACGTATCCGGTCATCGAATGGGTACTGCTGAGGTAGAAAGCGCCCTGGTTTTACACGAGATGGTAGCTGAAGCAGCTGTAGTTGGATATCCCCATGAAGTAAAGGGCCAGGGAATTTACGCCTACGTCACTTTGATGCAGGGGATTAAAGGCGACGATGCACTAATGCTAGAGCTCAATGACCTCGTTCGTAAGGAAATTGGCGCTATTGCGAGGCCCGACATACTGCAATGGGCCCCAGGTCTACCCAAAACTCGATCAGGTAAGATCATGCGTCGCATATTGAGGAAAATAGCTGAAAATGAACTGGACAACCTTGGCGACACCAGCACTCTGGCAGATCCCGGGGTTGTCGATGACCTGATTAGGAATAGCCCCGTCACCAGCTCTTAATACTCAGCAATTCAGTCATTAAATCTGGCCAAAATAGCATCGAAGGCGAAGCCGCCTTCGATACCTTTCTACAGACTTCGGTTTAGTCAGCAGATTTAGTTTCCGTCTCTGCTTTTGGCTCAGCCTCAGCTTCTGTTTCAGCTTCAGCTTCTGCTTCTGGCTCAGCTTCAGCTTCAGCTTCTGCTTCTGCTTCTGGCTCAGCTTCAGCCTCTGCTTCTGGCTCAGCTACCGGTACAGGCGCAGAATCGGCCGCTGCTGCATCGGAATTATCTGCTACTGGTTCACTTTCGGCTGCATCACTTGCTTCACTGTCTGCTTCAGCAGGTACTTCTTTCATGGAAAGTTTGATGCGGCCACGTTCTGTATCCAGCACGATAACTTTCACTTCCTGCCCTTCAGAGAGGTAATCTGTCACCTTCTCAACTCGCTTGTTAGCAATCTGAGAGATATGCACAAGGCCGTCTTTTCCAGGGAGAATGTTAACAAACGCGCCAAAGTCAGCGATTTTAACCACTTTGCCTACGTAGATCTTACCTACTTCTGCATCCGCGACAATCGCTTCAATAGCGCTTACGGCAGCGTCTCTGGATTCAACACCTTCTCCAAAAATAGTAATGGTACCGTCGTCTTCTATGTCAATGGAGGCACCGGACTCCTCGGTTATACTTCGAATCGTAGCACCACCCTTGCCAATAACATCTCTGATTTTGTCGGACTCCACTTTCATGGTAACCATCGCCGGCGCATTGTCAGATACTGTCTCCCTCGACCGACCAATGACCTTATTCATTTCTCCGAGAATGTGCAGCCTGGCTGTCCTGGCCTGTTCCAGCGCCGTCTCCATAATCTGCTCAGTGATACCCTGGATTTTAATATCCATCTGCAAAGCAGTTACACCAGTTTCCGTGCCAGCAACCTTAAAATCCATATCTCCGAGATGATCTTCATCTCCAAGAATATCGGTCAGTACAGCAAAACCCTCGTCTTCCTTTACCAGTCCCATGGCAACACCAGCAACCGGAGCCTTAATCGGCACACCTGCATCCATCAACGCCAGACTGGCGCCACAAACAGAAGCCATTGATGATGAACCATTTGACTCGGTAATCTCTGATACAACACGCGTCGTATATGGCCATTCTTCTGAGTTAGGTAATAGCGCAGCAATTCCGCGACGAGCCAGGCGACCGTGACCGATTTCACGACGTTTTGGTCCACCTGAAAACCCGGTTTCACCCACACTATAATGGGGGAAATTATAATGGAGCATAAAACTATCTCGGTACGACCCCTGCAGGGCATCGATAATAGCCGCATCGCGCATGGATCCCAAGGTAGTGCTGACCAGGGCCTGCGTTTCTCCTCGGGTAAACAGTGCCGAACCATGAGCACGATCAAGTAAACCGACTTCCACCTGAATTCCACGGACCGTTGTTGTATCACGTCCATCAATACGTGGCTCACCGGCGATAACCGCCTGGCGAACAGTTTTCTTTTCAATACTGCCAAAAATCGAACTGACTTCATCCCTTCCAGGACCTTCTTCAGCAACAAATCCCGCTATAGCTTCGTCGCGTAAAACGTCGAGACGATCCTGGCGAGTCATTTTCTCAGTAATTTTATAGGCATCGGCAATCTGTCCTGAATACTGTTCGGACAAGGCTGATGTCAGCTCTTCGTTCTGTGCTGGAGCCTGCCAGTGCCATTCGTCGACACCCACTTCATCACGCAATTCGTTAATGGCTCGAATCACTACCTGCATCTCCTGATGAGCAAACAGTACTGCACCCAGCATCTGGTCTTCAGTCAATTCCTTGGCCTCAGATTCAACCATGAGTACGGCAGCTTCGGTACCCGCAACTACCATATCCAGGTGAGATTCATCGAGCGCTTCGTAACCTGGATTAAGAAGATAGCCAGATTCGGTAAAGCCAACTCTTGCTGCTCCAATAGGGCCAGCGAAGGGCATCCCAGACAGACTGAGTGCTGCCGATACGCCGATCAACGCTGGGATATCTGGGTCTACATCTTTTTGTGCAGAAACCACTTGGCAGGTGACCTGCACTTCATTCAGAAACCCTTTCGGGAATAGAGGCCGAATAGGGCGGTCGATCAACCTGGAGGTCAGCGTCTCTTTCTCTGAAGGACGACCTTCACGCTTAAAGAAGCCTCCTGGTATCTTGCCTGCAGCGTAGGTTTTCTCTTCGTAGTTAACCGTTAAAGGAAAGAAACCCTGTCCGGGTTTCGCTTCCTTTCGCCCAACTACGGCGATCAAAACTGAAGTTTCCGCCATGGTGACTAACACTGATGCCGTCGCTTGACGGGCTATTCTTCCTGTTTCTATGACAACCTCGTGTTGTCCATACATAAACATCTTTCTAACTGGATTCACATTTTTCTCCAATAAAATAACTAGATTAGGTTATCTTCGTAGTCCTAATCTTTTAATAAGCTGAGAATATCTATCTGTACTTTTACTTCTTAAATAATTCAGCAATTTTCTTCTTTGACTTACCATTCTGAGTAGTCCTACTCGGGAATGATGATCATGATTGTGTGCTTGAAAATGTCCTTGCAACTTTTCAATATTGGCAGTTAGCAAAGCTACCTGCACCTCCGGCGAACCTGTATCCTGTTCAGATGTTCCGTATTCCTTTACGATCGCCGATTTTTCTACATTTGATAAAGCCATTCTGGCCTCCGTTAATATGCAGTTGCCCTCTTCAGGCAACGTTTATGTTAATAGGGATACCCGCGCATATTTGCAGACACCCTACCCCTTTTGCATCGCGACTAATCTTCGCGGTGCAATTCTACCATCATCAAGGATCTCTCCTACACCGATGAAGTTTGCATCATCTTCAACCTCTTGAAATAGGCTCACCCATCCCGATCGAGGCGAATTAGGAACCTGAACTGACTGCCCCTGCATCAAATACGATGCGGTGAGTGCAGAGAGAACAGAACAGGGCCAGTCTCTTACAGCTGACCTTGCGGAAAGCAGTAATTCATCCAACTCCCCGTCAGCATTTTCCTTACGGTCAATTAATTCAGGCAGGGTGAAGCTGGCATCAATATCAAATGGCCCCGCTCTTAATCTTCGCAACGCAGAAACATGTGCGCCACAGCCTAAATCTTCTCCTATATCCTCAGCAAGAGATCTAACATAAGTGCCCTTGCTACATTCAATATTTAAAACTAGCTCATCTTCAGAAAAATCCACAAGCCGCATACTTGCAATTCTGACCTTTCGAGCTTTGCGTTCTACTTCAATGCCTTGTCTCGCCAGCTTGTATAACGGCTGGCCATTTTGCTTTATCGCCGAGAACATCGAAGGAACCTGTTCAATCTCTCCAATATAATCTGCCAGGACAGCCTCGAGATCTTTCCGGCTTCTGCCGACTACAGGCCGAGTCTCAATTATCTCTCCCTCTGAATCTCCTGTCGCTGTGCTAATACCTAACTTAAACGTTGCCAGGTAACGCTTATCTGCTTCAAGAAGGAATCGAGAGAACTTAGTTGCTTCTCCAAAACAGATGGGTAAAACACCAGTAGCAATCGGGTCAAGGCTGCCCGTATGACCTGCCTTTTGCGCACCAAAGAGTCGCTTGACCTGCTGCAGGGCGCCATTTGACGTTATTCCCTGGGGTTTGTCCAGCAATAATATGCCATTAACCGGCCGGCCTTTTCTTTTCACCCTGGTTTTAGTCATCAGTCGGTTCAGCTACGCCTTTAACTGATGTGGCTTTAATCGCGGCCGATATTCTGGCACCGTCGACCAACGATCTGTCATAATGAAATCTTAACTTAGGGGTTGTTCGGGTATTTAACATGCTTGCGAGATGTTTTCGCAGATAGCTGGCAGAATTATTCAGTAATTGCTCGGTGAGTTTATCCTGAGAATCAGGAAATACCGTAAAATACACATCGGCATAGGCTAAATCGCGAGACACCTTCGCCTCATTGATGGTTATCATTCCTAATCGAGGGTCTTTTAGCTCTCTTTGCACCAACACAGCTAAATTCTTCTGAATATGATCTGCAACACGATCAGTTCTATTGAAGTTAGCTTTCATTTATTTTTTCTCTGGCGAATCAAAGCTGCCTAGCAACTTCCCTGGTGTCAAATACTTCTATTTGGTCTTTGACTTGCACATCGTTGTAGTTCTTAACACCGATACCACATTCGGTCCCGCTTCTAACTGTATTTACTTCTTCCTTAAAATGTCGCAGTGATTCCAGTTCACCTTCATATATAACAATATTATTCCGTAAAACCCTGATTTTCTTCTGCTTCTCAATCGTGCCTTCCATCACCATACAACCGGCAATCGAACCAAACTTCTTGCTGTCAAACACATCCTTAACTTCGGCGATGCCAATAATTTCCTCTCTAATCTCGGGGTCCAGCAGACCGGTCAGCGCCGCCTTGACGTCATCAACAAGATCATAAATTACTTTATAGTAACGGAGGTCAAGCCCTTCGGCTTCGACGATTTTTTTAGCCGAATTCTCTGCTCGAACATTAAAACCAAATACAACAGCCTCAGAGGTAATGGCATAGTTGATATCCGAATCAGAGATGCCACCTACCCCAGCAAATACTACGTTAACTTTGACTTCATCATTACCCAGATCAGTTAAAGCCGAAACAATCGCCTCCAACGAGCCTCGTACATCTGCTTTGACGACAATATTGAGTGCTTTTACTTCTGCCTCGCCAAAATTCGCTAGCAGGTTATCCAAAGAAACAACCGGGGTCGAAAGCCGTTGCGCATTAACTTTGCTGCGACGGAACTGGGCTACTTCTCTGGCAGTCTTCTCGTCCTTGGTCACCGTAAAGGTGTCACCAGCAGCTGGTGTGCCATCCAATCCCAGTAGAGACACTGGTGTCGCTGGCCCGGCATTTTTTACTTTCTTGCCATGCTCATCATTAATCGCTCTTGCACGTCCATAGTTTTCACCAGCAACGACGATATCTCCCTGCTTGAGTGTACCGTTTTGAACCAACAGGGTAGCCACTGCACCCCGTCCTTTTTCAAGTCGCGACTCGATTATAATGCCCTGAGCGGTACCTTGTTTGTATGCGCTCAGCTCCAGCAATTCCGCTTGTAACAAGACTGCTTCAAGGAGCGCATCGACGCCTTCTCCCGTAATCGCTGAAACAGGGATAAACTGAGTATCCCCACCCCAATCTTCTGGAATAACGTCTTTTGCGGCCAGTTCAGATTTAACTCTTTCCTGATCAGCGCCTTCCAGATCCATTTTATTGATGGCAACCACAATCGGTACGCCAGCTGCACGTGCGTGTGCTACTGCTTCCTGGGTTTGCGGCATCACACCATCATCAGCGGCCACCACAAGAATGACAATATCTGTGCAATTAGCCCCTCTGGCACGCATAGCAGTAAAAGCGGCGTGGCCGGGAGTATCGATAAAGCAGATCTCACCATGATTAGTCTGCACTCGATAAGCACCGATATGCTGGGTGATTCCACCGGCTTCACCATCGGCCACCTGCGCTTTACGAATATGATCCAGCAACGATGTCTTGCCATGGTCGACGTGTCCCATCACTGTGACAACGGGCGCCCTTGGCTCCGCCTCAGATGCATAAGCTATCGTGCTAGCCAATGTATTTTCAATATCATCCGCATCGATTACTTTCACCGTATGCCCATATTCCTCGACAACAAGTGTAGCTGTTGCCTGATCAATGGATTCATTGATATCAACCATGACATCCAAACTCATCAGGTATTTAATGACATCGCGAGCCTTAACAGACATGCGCTGGGAAAGCTGTTGCACACTGATCGACTCTCCCAGTTCAACTTCACGAGTCTGATTCGCAGCAGGGGCACTGAACTGATGCTGGCGACCGACTTTTGGAGAAACAGCGCGTTTATTTCTTGCCCCGCCGGATAGCCCAAGGGTCCTTGACACCTCCTCTTCCTCTGTATCAGCAATCTCGAGGATTTCTTCCACTTCCTCACTGAGTAATTCTTCAACCCGCTTTTTCCGATTACCATGCTTGGCTTTCTTCTGTTGAAGATCATCTAAATCAAGATCACTACGATCACGCTTATCCTTGCGTGAACTTGGCTTATCTTCTGCTTCTTTATCCGGATCGGCCTTTAGCGTTTTTGCTTTAGCTTTCGCAGTTTCAGCTTTCTTGGTTTTTTCTAGCTCTTTGGCCTCTTCCTCAGCTTTGAGTTCGGCAGCCCGTTCGAGCGTTTCCTGTCGACGCTTTTCTGCTTCTAATTCAGCTTCGGCGTGCGCTGCCTTGCGAATGGCTTCAGCATCAGGGACGGTTTCAGTCTCAGCTACAACCGCAACAGGAGCGGCCTCTTCGACCTCACTTGCAGTCGACTCCTGCTCCTCTCGACGAACGTAAGTGCGCTTCTTCCTGACCTCTACGTTGACGGTTCTGCCCCGACCAGCGCTACCACCGGCTTTGATGGTACTCACTGTACGACGTTTCAAAGTGATTTTCTTGGGCGCTTCACCGGTTTCACCGTGACTACGCTTAAGATGGGAAAGTAACTTTTCCTTCTCCGCTTCAGTCACCGAATCGGTTTCAACCTTCTGGGGCAGATCTGCTTCATTCATCTGCTGCAATAAACGGTCAACCGGCGTGCCCACTGTTTCAGCCAACTGTTTTACCGTCATTTCAGCCATCTTTTTTTCCTTATGGGTTAAACCCGAATCGAATTGAGTCCAACTCTCTTACTGTAATCTATCACTCAAACCATGGTGCTCTTGCAGTCATGATGATTTCTCCTGCAAGCGTTTCCGTCATATCTTCAATTTCTATCAAATCGTCAATTGCCTGCTCAGCAAGATCTTCCATACAGATGATACCAATGGCAGCCAATTGGTAAGCCAGTCGAGTATTCATACCTTCCATGGTTAATAAGTCCTCTGCTGGCTCTGCATCACTTCGATTCGCCTCATCAGCAAGCTCCAGCGTTGTCAGGGCATTTTTCGCCCGACTTCGCAGTTCCTCAACAATATCCAGGTCAAAACCTTCTATGGCGACCATTTCATCAATGGGAACATAGGCAATTTCCTCAAGTGAGCTGAAGCCTTCCTCAACCAGGACAATCGCTACATCTTCGTCAACATCAAGCTTTTCCATGAATTCCGTGACTACCGCCCCGGATTCCTGCTCCTGCTTCTCTGCAGCTTCTTCCTCGGTCATGATATTGAGAACCCAACCCGTTAACTCACTGGCCAACTTAACGTTCTGGCCGCCCCGGCCAATTGCCTGGGCAAGGTTATCTTCTGATACAGCAATATCCATGCTATGCGTTTCTTCATCAACGACAATAGAGACAACTTCAGCTGGCGCCATGGCATTAATAGCTAGCTGAGCTATGTTGTCATCCCATAATACAATGTCGATTCGCTCATTACCCAATTCACCGGAAACAGCCTGAACTCTGGAACCTCTCATTCCAACGCAGGCACCAACAGGATCGATTCGACCGTCGTTGGTTTTCACTGCAATTTTTGCTCGCGAACCGGGATCTCTTGCTGACGCCAGAATTTCTATAATGCCATCTGACACTTCGGGAACTTCAATCTTGAACAATTCAGTTAGAACATCAGCTGATGTTCGCGTCATCGCCAGTTGGGGCCCTCGAGCTTCAGGCCTAACTTCCTTTAAAAGCGCACGTAAGCGATCACCAATCCGGAATGTTTCACGCGGAATCCACTCTTCTCGAGGTAATAATGCTTCCGCATTATTTCCTAAATCAATGATGACTGCCTCACGAGTGACCTTCTTGACCTGGCCGTTAAGTAACTCACCAATCTTGTGTCGATAAGCATCAACCACCTGAGCTCTTTCAGCTTCCCTTACTTTCTGGACGATCACCTGTTTTGCTGTCTGAGCCGCAATCCTGCCAAATTCCACCGACTCAATCGGAATCTCAAATATATCGCCAGCTGCCAGGCCAACTTGTCGATCTTGTGCTTCTGGGACTGTCAGTTGGGCGCCTGGGAATTCTATCTCCTCATCATCATCCATCACTGTCCAGCGCTGGAAAGAATCATAAAGACCAGTTTCCTTGTCAATGGCAACTCTGATATCGACTTCTTCGGGGTATCTTTTTTTGGTCGCGGTCGCTAGAGCTACTTCCAGAGCCTCAAAAATAATGTCTTCTGAAACACCTTTCTCATTCGATACTGACTCGACTACCAATAGAATTTCTTTGCTCATTACAATGTCTCTAAGTCATTTTCTGGGAAAACGATTAATTGTTTTCTCCAATAATATTTGCTCTTTCAATTCCTTCAACAGGAAGTAAAACCTCTTCTTCGCCCATCCTTAAGACGACCTGCTTATCTTCAATGCCACACAAAAGCCCCCGGAAACGTCGCCTACCCTCAAACGAGTTCCGTAGGCTCAATTTAATCGTGGCACCCTTAAACCGCTCAAAGTGCTCAGCTTTAAACAGCCGCCTTTCCAGCCCAGGCGACGACACTTCCAAAGTGTAAGAACCTGAAATCAAGTCTTCAACGTCTAGCAGACTACTAATCTGCCGACTCACCCTCGCGCAGTCGTCGATATCAACTCCATTATCCGAATCGATATATACCTTCAAGGTCGACTGCCTTCCGTGAGAGATCTGCTCTATGCCCCAGAGAACACAATTCATTTCCTCTACAACAGGCTCTATCAGACTTTCTAAGCTTGTCTCCGCCACGATTCCAATCTTCTCCTAAAAAATTAGGATAATTTTTCTCTTCTATCCTTCCTAACCACTCATCCTAAAAAATTAGGATAATTTTTCTCTTCTATCCTTCCTAACCACTCATCCTAAAAAATTAGGATAATTTTTCTCGTCTATCCTTTCTAACCACTCATCCTAAAAAATTAGGATAATTTC
>Ga0206679_10000435_pt1 | contig 34402 bp, 34 predicted proteins | sample M110012015metaG_FD_155464 | JGI IMG/M metagenome (GOLD analysis project Ga0206679, IMG submission 155464) | Ammonia-oxidizing marine archaeal communities from Monterey Bay, California, United States - M1 100m 12015 | ecosystem: Environmental > Aquatic > Marine > Intertidal zone | place: USA... | reverse complement strand
TGGCCCGCAGGACAGACAAGCGCTCGTCGACGGTCATCGACCGGACCCGGGCCTCGACTTCACGGTCAGAGCGGTTGGTGGCCGGGTACAACGCCGACGCCACCAACTTGACCTCGGCATCGGGATCGAAGTCGGTGAGGTCGACGGTGGGCGAACCGGCTGCCGGCTCCTCCGGCGGGAAGTAGTCCTCCGCCAGGTCCTCCAGGCGCTCCCGGATGTCCGCGGAATAGGCGCCGATCTCGTCACCCCGGTCGGGCAGGTCGACCCGCTTTAGAAACGAGGGGATGACCTTCCGGAGCTCGGCCAGCATCAACGCCGAATACTCGCGGGCCTCAGGCAACGGATGGGCCCGCATCCTGACCAGCAACGACTCGTAGGCCTGCCCCGTCCCGTAGATGCCCACGTTGGACAACGAGGCGGACGGCAACACGCCGCGGACGGCGTCGAAGGCCTTAGCGGCTACCGCCTGCCGGTATATGAAATCGGAGTCCGACGGCGCCTTGGTGATGCGGTGACGGAAGTGCTCGTTCATGTCCCGGACCAGGTCGGCGTAGACGTCGAAAAGACGATCCATGTCGGAGATGTAGCGAGCCCCCAACGCCGAGGCCAGGATCTCGGGATCCCGGTGGTAGCGGTACCGCCCACCGAGACGGGAGTCATAGGCGATGTACCGGGTGGACTGCTCGAGGTACGCCATCAGGCGTCCCCATTCCAGGATCTTGGTCAGCAGATTGGAGGCCTGCTCACAGGCCAGGTGCACGCCCCCGAGTTGGGCCACGCTGTCGTCGCCGTACTCGAAGAAGACCTTGTCGTAGAGTTCTTCGGCACGACGTAGGCCCACGGTGGCATCGATGCTCTCGTCGCCAGACACGTCGAGCTCGCCGACGAACTCCTCGAGGAAGAGACGCCGGAGGCTCTTGTCGGACCTTGAATAGCGGGCGAACAACGCTCCCTTGACCACCTCCGGAAGATTGACCAGAGCGAAGACTGGCTGGTCCAGGTTCGTGAAGTAGCGCCGGAGGACGTCGGCCTCGTCGGCGCTGAATTCCTCGGAGGCATACGTGGTCACGAGCGCCGAACCTATGCCGCGACAGGCCCCGCGGCGCGGACGCCCCGACAGCCCTGGCTCAGCCGTGGACGGCGGCGAACTCCGCCCGTGCAGAGTCGAGCACCGAGGGGTCAGCCCAGCAGTCAACCATCGTCAACGCCATGACCTTGGCGCCGTCCACGATGGCCTGATCGGCCTCGGTCTCGGCCGCGTAGCGCGCAAAGTCCTCGGTGTGGATGGCCGTCCCAAATGGCGCCACCTTGATCATCGGATGGATACCTGGCACCAGGTAACTCACGTTGCCCATGTCGGTACTGCCCACAACCTGGTGGGCGATGGCCGGCTCGACGTCCCGTCCGAAGGCCGCAGCGTTGGCTATGTAACGGTCGAGTAGGGCCCGGTTATCGACCACCTCGTTGTATCCCCCTTCGATCCAGTCGACCTCGATGCCGCATCCTGCGGCGGTCGCACCGGCCTCCAGACAGGCCACCAACCGGGTCTTGAGCGCCTCCAGGCCGGCCAGGGACGGTGAGCGGGCGTACCAGGAGGCCACGGTCCGGCGAGGCACGATGTTCGCCTTGTCACCCGACTCGATGAAGATCCCGTGGAGACGCTCATCAGGTGCGATGTGCTGACGTAGGGCCGCCACGTTGCCGTACCCCAGCACCATTGCATCCAGTGCATTCAAGCCCTTCTCCGGAGCCGCCGCCGCATGAGCGGCCCGCCCCTCGTAGACGACACGGGCCTGCTGGATGGCCAGACTGGTGATGTTCTCTAGATCGGCGTCGGCCGGGTGGATCATCATCGCGGCATCCACGCCGTCGAATGCACCACGGCTGGCCATGATGACCTTGCCCCCACCGCCCTCTTCGGCGGGCGTCCCCAGGATGCGAACGCGACCGCCTAGTTCGGCGGCCACCGTCGCGGCCGCCAGACCGGCTCCCAGGCCCGCCGTGGCGATGACGTTGTGGCCACATGCATGACCGATTCCCGGCAGGGCGTCGTACTCACAGAGCACGGCGACTAGGGGCCCCTCGGTGCCCGCATCCGCCTCGAACGCCGTATCCAAGCCATAGGCACCCCGGACCACCGGTAGACCCTCCTCGGCCAGAACATTGGTCAACAGTTCGTGGGCGAGGTGCTCCTCGAAGTTGAGTTCCGGTTCTGCATGAATGGCATGTGAGGTGGCCACCAGCCTTTCGGCCAATTCGTCGACCCGGTCACAGACCCGCGTACGGGCTTCGGCCACGAGATCGCCTGGGAGGGGCTGACGGTTGGCAGTGTCCATCTGTTGAGCGTAGTCACCAACCCGATCACCGGTTCCGATCGGAGGCTCGGTCGGCGGGGCGCCTCAGATCGCAAGCCTGAGGGCTCCGGGCCGCACCCGAATCGATAGGTCGCTTACCCGCCCGGCGGGCCGACCATCGACTTGGACGAGCGCCGGTCGATCGAAAGTGATCTGGACTGCCTCGGTCCGCTCCTGGCGGATTGCTGGGTGGGGCACGTGTACGCCCCTACCCAAGCGACGCCAGGCAGCCGGGACCTCGCCGAGCGGTACCGAGGCGTCCAGGACATCGAGCAGCCCGTCGCCGGGATGGGCCCGGGGCGCCACGTTCCAACCTCCACGATGGGCGGCGTTGGCGGCCACCCACCATCGGCCCGGGTGACGGTTCGGGCGGACAACCAGATGGGCTACGAACCGGTGGAGGCGTCCATCTAGGAGTGCCTCGCCCACGTCGACGTCCACCAGAGTGGCTTCGCCGCCCGGTCGCGCCCGGCCGCGCCCCCCCAGGGTCCGGCAGAGGTCGCCGTCCCTCAACGCCACAATCGTGCCCGGCAGCAAGCCTGCGTCGGGTCTTTCCCGGAGGATGCCCGGCAGGAGGTCAGCGAGCTCCCCATCGGACGAGGCAGTGAGGGCGTCGTCGGGAACCGGGCCGACCACTCCCCAGTCCTCGCCACGCGCCACTCCCATCAGGCAGACGGTTCCGGATTCGCTTCGGAATCCACCGTGCCCGAGGACATGGCGATCACCCCACGGTCGATGCCCTCTTGGGCCTCGAGTGCCGCTGCGGCGACCTCGGGGCCTGCGGTCGCCGCGACCTGTCGAAGGAGATCGGCCACCAGCCGTACGTTTCGAACGAACTCGCCGGCTGGGAGATCGTCGTCGAGCACGTCACCCAACTCCGCTCCTCCCGCCCACGCGTGAATGCAGTGGGCGAATCCCGGGTCCGGCAGATCCGCCGGCTTCAGTCCGGCCTCCACCTCGGCGGCGGCTACGACCCCGGCCAGTTCGGTGAGTCGGTCGAAGCAGTCGGGAAAGGGGGCAGCAAGCCGAACCGTCGAAGGGTCACCCGGTCCACGCTTTCGGTAGGTGAGACAGGAGACGACCGCTGCGGTCATCGAGGGGCTTAGGCCCCGAAGGATTCCAGCGTCGAGGACCTCGGCGACCAGCAGGTCGGCCTCATTGTGGATCTGGGTGAGAGGCTGGCCGCGCCTGGTCAACGACCATCCGTCAACCATTCCCCGTGCCGAGAGAACGTCGAAGGCGGCATCGAACCGTGCGGTTAGGTCGCCCTCGACGTCAGCTGGTCGATCTGCCTCACGAGCAAGGTCCCGTTCAAGCCTGGCTAATCGTTTCCGGTCCTTGGCCAACTCCGGGGCCCCGTTCGTCGGCACACCCCGGACCGTCCGATCCGACGGGTCCACGACGAAGTCGGCCAGCCCACGTGCCACTTCGCGACGGAACCCACGATCATCGGGTGCGAAGGGTGCAGGGAGGAGCATCTGGCCCACCAGTTCCGGGTCGCCGACTAGATCGTCGCCATCGGCGGCACCATCCGACAACATGCTCACCCGACCCTCCTGGCTGAGGGTACGTACCCGGATCCGCCCGCCTCCCCGGTTGGCCACCGACAGGACCACATGGGCCAGTCCATCGTCGGGCACGACGATGTCGCCTGGACGGAGTACGGCAGCCGAGACAATCTTGCCCCCTGTCTGGAGAACCGGCTGCCGCACCTCGTTGTCCAGACGGCCACGTATCAGAGCAGCCTCCTCGCGCTTCTCTGAGTTTCGACGCAGCCTCGTGGCCGTCCGGCGATCCATCTGAAACTGGGCGAACGATCGCGCCAGCAAATCCACGGCCTCAGCCCGTGTCCGACCCTCAACCATGTTGGCCACCATGTTGTAAGTCGGCCGGAATGCCGATCGAAGGACGAAGTCCCGGCTGCCGGCCAACCCGGCCACGCGATCGAAGGGCACGAAGGGTGACCAGCAGACAAGCGCATGGCCTTCGACGTCGAGGCCACGACGTCCGGCTCGCCCAGTCAACTGTGTGAACTGACCTGGCGTCAGAACCTCGTGGGTCTCGCCGGTGAACTTGGTGAGACGGTCGATAACCACAGAACGCGCCGGCAGATTCACCCCGAGAGCCAGTGTCTCGGTGGCGTAGACAAGCTTCACGAGGCCGGCGATGAACAGTTCCTCAGTTACCTCCTTGAAGAGCGGTACGAGGCCGGCGTGATGGGATGCGATGCCCCGACGCAACGCATCGGCCCAATGGTCGACGCGCAGTGCGGACCGGTCCGATTCCCCCACCGCTTCCAGGCGCTCGGCGATGTGGGCGTCGACGGCCGCCGCCTCGCGATCGTCGTTGAGCACCAGACCGTCGCGGACCACGGTGTCGCGAGCCTCATCACAACCAGCTCGACTGAAAATGAAGTGGATTGCCGGGAGCAGGTCGGCGCCCGCCAACTCGGACACCACCTCGTTGCGCCGAGGCGGAACCCAGGGTCCTCCGCTCCCCCGGCCACGGTGCTTACCGCCCGCCTGGCCCCCGGAGGGGCGGCCATCCTGATCGAAGCGTCGGCCGGCCGGGTTGGGCTTGCCACCATTGGCCAGCAGGGCTGTCCGATGGACCTTCCGACTGGAACCATGGCGACCACGCTCGGCCACCAGGTAGTGGGCCCGGAGACGGACCGGACGCCGGGTCTCGACGATCACGTCGGTCGGCCCCCGGACCGACGTCACCCAGTCGCCTAGCTCAGCAGCATTGGAGACGGTGGCCGACAGGGCCACGATGCCCACGGTCGGCGCTAGATGTAGGAGGACCTCCTCCCAGACCGCCCCCCGGTACGGATCTTCCAGAAAGTGCACCTCGTCGAGCACCGCCCAGGCCAGGTCGTCCACGGCGCTGCTGTCGGCGTAGAGCATGTTGCGAAGGACCTCGGTGGTCATCACGACCACCGCTGCGTCGGGCGCTACCACCTGGTCACCGGTCATCAGACCTACCCGGTCCGGACCGAACATCGCGCCCAGGTCGCGAAACTTCTGGTTGGACAGGGCCTTGATGGGTGTCGTGTAGAACGCACGTCGGCCAGCAGTCAACGCCGCTTCGACCGCGTGCTCGGCCACCACCGTCTTGCCGCTCGACGTCGGAGCCGCCACCAGAACCGAACGCCCGGCATCGACGGCAGCGATCGCCTCCTCCTGGAAGCGATCTAGTGCGAATCCACGCTCGATTGTCATCCCCCCCTCCGACGGTTTCGCAGTGCGCCGATCAGGATGGCCACCTCGTAAAAGAGCAGCATCGGCACCGACAGGACCATGAGGGTGAACGGATCGCCGCTGGGGGTCAGGACGGCCACCAGCGCAACGATCCCGACCACGGCGTACCGGCGGGCCTGACGCAACGCGGCCGGGGTCAGGATGCCAGCGAACTGCATGGACACCAGAAGGAGGGGGAACTCAAACCCGATCCCGAAGGCCAGTGTCATCTTCACCACGAAACTCAGGTACCTGGCCGGTGAAAAGACGCTTACCAGGTCGGGACCGCCGATCCCCACGAGGAAATCCAATGCCCGGGGAATGCTCCAGTAAGCCAACCAACAGCCTCCGGCGAAGAGCAATAACCCACTGGCCACAAACGGAATGGCCCACCGGCGTTCCCGTGTATGGAGACCAGGTGCGATGAACCGCCACGACTGCCAGAGGAGGACCGGCATGGCAAGACCCACGCCGCCGTACCCAGCCACCATCATCCTTACGGCGAATGGTTCGAGTGGATCGGTCACCAACAACTCGCATCCATTGCCGAACACCGTCTGGTCGGCCAGGCCGTCACGCAGACGGCAGTAGGGCTCCAACAGGAGGTCCAGGATCTGCGGGTACAGCACCCAGCACACAACCGTTCCGATCAGCACGGCGGCCACCGACCGGAGTAGTCGGTTGCGTAGCTCCTCGAGGTGGGCGACCAGAGGCATCCGGCCGCCGATGTCAGCCACCAGTCAACGGTCCCCCGTCATCAACGGACCCGTCATCTGGAGGCCCGTCATCCGGAGGCCCGTCCTCTGATGGCAGTCCTCCGGTTGCACGGATCCCGCGCTCACGCGCCAGGGCCTCGATGGACGGGTCCTCCACTAGGTCGCGGAGCTCCTCCTGGAACCCACCAGCCACCCGCCGAAGCTGGCCGATGACACGGCCCACCTGTTGCACCACCACGCCCAGCCGGGAGGGCCCGAGCACCAACAGGCCGAGGATCAGGATGACGAGGAGTTCGCCGCTCCCGAGATTGCCCATGGGGACCGAGCCTAGGCGTCACCCGCGGAGGTACCGATGCCCGCCATGATGGCCCCGTGTACACCGCCCGGCCCATTCTCTTCGCCCATCGGGGCGGTAGGGCCCACGCCCCGGAGAACACCCTGGCTGCCTTTCGACTGGCTGTCCGTCTCGGGGCGACCGGATTAGAGAGCGATGTGTGGTGCACGCTCGACGGGACCCCCGTTCTCCACCACGACGGCCGGGTGGGCCGACGTCCACGGCGCCGCCTCATCTCGTCGCTCGATGCCGCCGAGTTGCCTGACGACCTCCCGACACTCGCCGACCTCCTGACAGAGATCGATACCGACCTGCCCGTCTCACTGGACGTTAAGGACCCGGTGGCGGCCGCACCAACAATTCGGCTGACGGCCGAGTTCGGCGGAACTGCCCGCCTGTGGCTCTGCCATCCCGACCATGCCCTGTTGGCCTCCTGGCGGGACCTCGACTCGCGGGTTCGGCTCGTGCACTCCTCCAGCGTCAACCGGATCGTCACCTCCCTTGAACGTCATGCGGTCGACCTAGCGGCTTCCGGCGTGGACGGGATCAATCTTCCCGAGTCGGATTGGTCCACCGGCTTGGTGGCGCTGTTCCGGCGCTTCGGCCTGGCGTGTTTCGGATGGGACGCCCAGCATCGGCGGCAGATCGACCGTCTCGTGAGCCTTGAGCTCGACGCCATATACGGCGACCACGTGGACCGACTGGTGGATGGCCTTCGGAGTGCTTACCCAGGTTCCTGATGCCGGCCTCGTAAGGAGTGTCAGAGTCGGTCGAGGCTCCCGGGTGGCCAGACCCGCACGAACGCCCTGCCGGTGATCGTGGTAATCGGGACGGGTCCGAAGATTCGGCTGTCCCTTGAGTTGCCTCGATTGTCGCCCATGACGAACACGTGGTCGGCGGGCACGGTGCACTGATTGCTCACCTCCGCGACGCACCAGGGCACCACGCCCATTCCCGCGGTCATATCGGGGACTGGCAGGTACGGTTCCAGAAGCAGCCCGCCATCGATGGTCACCCGTCCCGCATCGAACTTAACCGTCTCGCCGGGCAGGGCGATTACCCGCTTGATGAGGTCGTCGATGCCGTTGGTCGTCGCCCCTCTGGTGGGGTGGAAGACCACCAGGTCACCGCGGTTCACGTCGTGCAGGCGGTAACTCACCTTGTTCACGATGATCCGATCCCCCACCGACAGCGTCGGCTCCATGGAGGGTGACGGGATGTAGTAGGCCCCGAACAGGAAGGTTCGGACCACGAGGGCCAGGATCAACGCACCGGCGAGCACCGATCCCCACTCGATCAGTGCCCGGCGTGCCCCCGCGCCAGCGCCGGGAAGGTCCAGATCCATCGACTCGGAACCCTCCGGTGGTGGGGGCATCGAGTGCGGCGGAACGACCGGCACGACGAACGTATCGGCAAACGGTGGATCGGACAGGGCGTCGGGACCCTCCGCTTTGGCAAGGTCGGTCCGAGTCACCAGCGTCGGACGACCGGTCGCATCGGACAGCGGTTCGCCCGTCGGACTCTCCCGGTCACCGGTTGGTTCCGACTCTCCGGCCGGTTCGGGAGGCTCGGCATTTCCGGCTGATCGGGCCTTCGCCCGGGCCAGAAGGTCATCCGTCCAGACCGACCCGCTACCTGGTGACCCCTGGATCTCGCCAGTCTCGTCCTTCTCGTCGGGCACGGGGCGAATCTAGCGCCCTCCCGTCAGGCGCCGGTGGCGGACGGCCCCTCATCCCCGGCGGTAGCGGGTCAGGATTCGTTGGGCAGCCGCCTGTCGGAGATCGTCTCCAAGCCCGTCAGGTGCAGACACGATCCGGGCCGCCTGTCCCAGCCGAAGTAGCAGGCGCTCCAACCATCGGGCCGCGGTCACCGGCAGGACTACCTGCACGCCATCCTCCAACTCCCGGATTCCCCGGTTCGGGTACTGGTCAAGCACCCAGCGGACCGACTCATCCAACTCCAGTACAACCTCGGGGATGCTTCCATCGGTCGGGATTCCGTCCATGGAGTCCGCGACGCCATCGGGTGGAGTGAAACTCGCCTCAACACGGACTGCTCTCCGGACCCTGTCCAGCCGGAACACCCGGGGGGCGCCAGCCAGTCGACAGTTCGCTGTCAGGTACCAGAAGCCGTCGTAGAGGCAGCGGTGGGGTTCGACCACCCGGGTTGTCTCCTCGTCCCGTCCGTAGGAGTGGTAGGCGATCTCGACGCACCGTCCCGCGGAAATCGCATCCTGGAATACCTCGAGATAGCCGTCCGCCGAGGATCGGAGTCGAACCTCCACGGCATCGGCCTCGGCCCCAAGGGCTACCGACAGCTTGGCCACCGCTCGGGCCAGCGGACCCATCTCGGCATCCGGACAATCGCCGTCCGGCAGTTGAGCGGCGGCAGCACGACCGGCGGCCACAGCGGCAGCCAGCTCGACCCGGTCCACGCTTAGGGGCCGGCCAAGCAGGTCATTTCGGTTCACCCACACCCGACCGTCGGCCACGGCCACGTCGAACACCAGGTCGCCATAGAGCCCGTATCGATCCCCGGTCACGAAGTTGACCACTTCGGTGAGGTCGGCCACCAGATCCTCGGCGGGATAATCGAAGTCGACCGACAACGTCTCGATCGAGGCGCCGCTGGACCCACGGGACTCCACCCACGGGATCAGATTGAGGAGTCGAGCCACCCGGTCAGCGGCGTTCAGGGAACTCACAACTGTCCTCTGTCAGCGGTTCCCGCTAGTCCTTCGAGCCACGCCACCATGTCGTCACGAACCTCGGGCGGCTCGAGGATCTCCGCCCCGTCGAGGAAGGTCAGAACGAACGAACGGAAAGCAGCGACGTCACGCACCTGCTCGGTGATGACTACCGAGCCGTCCTCGGATGGCTCAACCTCGGACGACCCGCCCAGGAAGGCGACCAGCCACGCCGCGTGTCGGGCATCGACCCGCACTCGTACGAGGATCGGATCGCCGGCCGGTCGACCGTCAGGCCCAACCATTGGGGCGGCGAACCGCCACGGGTGGTCGACCTCGACTTCACGGGTCACGACTGGTGGATCGAAGGGCTCGTCGGACAGCGAGACGGCCCCCTGGATTCGATCACTTCGGAACTGGCGGACGTCGTCGCGGAGGCGGTCATGGCCGGTCAGTTGCCACCGGCCCTTGGTGAACACCAGACGATGCGGCTCGACGACCCGTTCCTCACCCCGATAGCTGAAGGACACCACCCGCCGCTCGGTCACCGCCCGCATGAGCGCCCGCACGTCCGGGCCGCCGGGTACATCGGCCCCGGTCAAAGTGGTTCCGTCCGCCGGTCCTCCATCACTGTCGCCCAGGAGCCAGATGGGCGTTCCGGGCCGGTCCGGGTCGATCCTCACGACCGCCGTAGCCAACGCCAGGCTGGTGGACTCATCGGGGTCGAGGGTCGGCGGGTCGACGCCGAACGCCTCCCGGTCGATCCGGTAGCCATCGATCGGAGGGTCCGAATCGGGGGCCGGTGCGACGGTCAGCTCGATTCCCAGCGCCCGCAACTCATCCTTGTCACGCTCGAAGGTTCGGCGAAAGGCGACGTCGTCGGCCGCGTACGCGCCGGCGGGCAAGGTGTCACGGATCTCATGGCGGGTCAGGGGTCGCCCTGCCTCCATGAGCACGGTGATCAGGTCTAGGAGGCGCTCCAGTTTGCCCATGTCTGCCACAGTCGGACCTTATGCCTGCCACCCGCCTGACGGCCGGAGGGTGCACCGACGACGAGCAGTCATTGGCTCAGAGCGAATCGATGAGCTTGGCCACCCGGTCGTCCTCGGACCGGAACGGGTCTTTACAGAGCACGGTCCGCTGGGCCTGGTCGTTCAACTTTAGGTGCACCCAGTCCACTGTGAAGTCCCGATGCCGTTCCTTGGCCCGGCGTATGAAATCACCCCGGAGTCGTGCTCGGGTGGTGAATGGCGCTTCCTCCACTGCGGTGGCGATCTCGCGATCGGTCGTGATCCGCTCCATTAGACCGCGGTCCTGCATCCGGTAGTAGAGCCCCCGTCGTCGATCTACGTCGTGGTATTGGAGGTCCAACAGGAGCACCCGGGGGTCCGACAGGGCCAGTCCGTGCCGCCCCCGATAGGCATCCACCAAGTGGTACTTGGCCACCCAGTCGCACTCCCGGTCCAGGCTCAGTGGATCCTTCTCGATCCCGTCGAGGCAGTGCTCCCACATCGAGAGGACCTGCGTTTCCTCGGCGCTCATCTCGCGGTGCTGGGCAAATCGGGTCGCCCGATCGAGGAACTCTCGCTGGATGTCCAGGGCGCTCATCTCGCGGCCGCTGGCCAGACGGACAGGCCGCCGACAGGTCAGGTCGTTGCTGATCTCCCGGATGGCACGGATCGGGTTTTCCAGGGTCATGTCCCGAAACACCACGTTGGGTTCCTCGAGCATCCGCAGGAGTAGTCCACACGCTCCGACCTTCAGAAAGGCGGCGTATTCACTCATGTTGGAGTCACCCACGATCACGTGCAGTCGCCGGAAGCGCTCGGCATCGGCGTGCGGTTCGTCGCGGGAGTTGATGATGGGGCGGGACCGCGTCGTAGCACTCGAGACTCCCTCCCATATGTGGGCGGCCCGCTGACTGATGCTGAAGCCTGCTCCGCCGCGGGCATTCTCGAAGATCTTCCCGGCCCCGGCCCAGATCTGGCGTGTGACCAGGAATGGAATGAGTACCTCGTCATACTCCGCCTGCTCGTCACGCCGGGTGGTCAGGTAGTTCTCGTGGCAGCCGTAGGAGTTGTTGGCCGAATCGGTGTTGTTCTTAAAAAGGTAGACATCTCCGTCTATGCCCTCTTCGCGGAGTCGATCCTCGGCGCTGGCAACCAACTGTTCGAGAATCCGTTCACCAGCCTTATCGTGGGTCACCACCTGGCGAACGGAGTCACATTCCGGCGTGGCGTACTCGGGGTGGGATCCGACGTCGAGGTAGAGCCGGGCGCCGTTAACCAAAAAGACGTTGGAGCTACGTCCCCATGAGACCACTTTTCGGAACAGGTAGCGAGCCACCTCGTCGGGGCTGAGACGGCGGGAACCTTCGACAGTGCAGGTGATGCCGTACTCGTTCTCGATCCCGTAGATCCGACGTTGCACGTGGTCTCCGACCGATCAGCGTCGGGATCCGGCAGACCGCACCACGACGGTCCAGGGCCGGCTCACGCCAGCAGGCCGTCGAGTTCGTCGCCCTCGATCCGCCGGAATGCGCGTCGACTGTTGGGACGGGCCAGGACCGCCACCTCGAGGTCGTCGGCCGACAGTCTCCGCTCCGGGCCGGCGAGGGCCGTAACGGCGGCGCCAATCGCCACCGTGAGTGCGGAGTCGCGGGACCAGGTCTCCTCGAACCGGCCGCGGATGGCATCGGCCTCGCCGCCGATCACCGCGAAGGTCCGCATGTCCATCACCGTGCCGTCATACAGCAAGTGGAAGAGTTGATCGCCGTCGGGCTCCTCGCCCATCTCGCCGACCAGCATCTCTATCTCCAGCGGCTTGGGTTCATGGGTGAAGTACCCGCCGAGGGTCTCCGCGTAGAGATTCGCCAACGAGCGGGCGTCAACATCCTCGCGGCTGTATGTGTAGCCCTTGAGGTCGGCATGGCGTACGCCGCCCTTGCGGAGACTGTCGAACTCGTTGTAGCGGCCGACGCCCACGAAGCCGATTCGGTCATAGATCTCGCTGACCTTTCGAAGGGTGTTGGACGGATTCTCGGCACACAGCAGCACGCCGTCGGCGAACGTACAGCCGATGGCGGCGCGTCCTCGAGCGATGCCCTTACGCGCGAAATCCGCCTTGTCCTTCATGATCTGTTCGGGCGAGACGTACATCGGCATACTCATGATGAGGGGTGCCCACCGGTCTGGTTGCCAATCAACGAATCCAGTAGCGCGGTGGTCCGGTCGGCGACCCGTTGGTCATCGAAGCGTTCGAAGCCCGCGGCGGTGATGCTGGCCACCACCGGGTAGATCCCCCGGATTGGATCGGGGCCACCAGTGGCACTGTCCTCGTCTGCGGCCTGAAAGAGGGCCTCTACCACGACGTCCACCGCCTCGTCCTCGGTCATGTCCTCGCGGTAGCGCAACTTGACCACAGTCGAGGCGTGCAGCATTCCCGAGCCGGTCGCAGCGTGGTCGCGTTCCTCGTAGCGACCACCGGTCACGTCGTACTGAAAGAGGCGTCCGGTGTCATGTCGGTGGTCGTATCCGGCGAACAGCGGCACCACTACCAGGCCTTGCATGGCCAACGGCAGGTTGGCGCGAAGCATCTGGCTGAGCTGGTTCGCCTTTCCGTCCAGGCTCAACGCCTTGCCCTCGACCTTCTCATAGTGCTCGAGTTGGAGTTGAAAGAGGCGCACCATCTCCATGGCGATGCCGGCCGTGCCGCTGATGGCCACGCCGGAATGCCGATCGGCGGGAAATACCTTTTCGATGGATCGGTGGCTGATGAAATTGCCCGACGTGGCCCGTCGGTCGCCGGCCATGATCACCCCTTCACTATGGCGAACCGCAACGACGGTGGTGGCGTGCGGCGACAGTCCGGGGTCGACGCCCGCTGCCCCACGGAAGGACTCAGTCGGCCCGAGACCCAGGTGGCCCAGGAGTCCCAGGAAACTTGGGCCAGGATCGTCCTCGGGACGGAAGAGCGGCAGGTTCACGAGCCCTACTCGCCACCCTTCTGGATGTAGCTCTTCACGAACTCCTCGGCGTTGGTCTCCAACACCTCGTCGATCTCGTCGAGCAAGTCGTCCAACTCGCCCTTCAACCGTTCACTGCGCTCGGTGGCGCCGGGCGCCGCTCCTACCTCTTCGACCGCTGCCTCATCGGTCGACTCCGCCTCTCGCTGGCGCCGTTCCTGTTCAGCCATGGATATCCCTCGACTCGCTCTCCATCGGTCCCGCCGACCAACCGCCATCAGGCAGACAGTCGGTCAAGCAGTTCTTCCACCGTCTCGCAGGTGTCGAGGAGCGTACCCACGTGTTCCTCGGTACCACGGGAGGGCTCCATCATGGGCACCCGACGGAGGGCATTGTCGCCCACATCGAACACCATCGAGTCCCAGTTGGCGGCCACGATCCGATCGGGCCACCGTGCGAGGCACCGTCCCCGGAAATAGGCACGGGTGTCGCTGGGCGGCGTGTGGGTCGCCAGACGGGCATCGGCCGGGTCGACCAGGACCTCAGCGCCCAGCCGGGCGAAAAGCGACCGGTCGGGACGCAGGTCGTGGTACTGGAGGTCGACGGCGGCCAGCCTCAGGTCCGATGTCGCCAGACCGTGGCGGTCCCGCACGCCCTCCACAACCCTCCGCTTGGTTACCCAGTCCACCTGGCCTGCCAGTGACCCGGGATCGGACTCGAGGCCGGTCAGGACCGCTTCCCACCGCCGGACGACTTCATGGGCGACCGAGCCGCCAACCATGTCTGGCCCCCGGTCGTCGAGATACTGGCGGGCCGCCTTCAAGAGTTCCCATTGGACTTCAATCGCTGTGGCCGTCCGACCGTCGGCCAACTCCAATGGGCGAGCGAGGGAGACGTCCCACGACACGGCCTGCATGGCTCGCACCGGGTCCACGACAGCCAAGCTGGGATCGATCATGTCTTCCTCCACCATGGCCAGGACCAGGGCGGTGGTCCCCACCTTGAGGAAGGTCGCCACCTCACACAGGTTGGCGTCGCCAACGATCACGTGGAGACGGCGGTAACGCAACGGGTCGGCGTGTGGCTCATCGCGAGTGTTGATGATGGGCCGCTTCAACGTCGTCTCGAGACCTACCTCCTCCTCGAAGAAATCGGCCCGTTGGGTGAGCTGGAACGGCATGTAGTCACGCTCGCGGAACGGCAGCTCGCAACCCACCTTGCCGGCCCCGGTAAAGACCTGCCGGGTCACGAAGTGCGTGGTGGCGTGCTGGACGATCCGACTGAACGGCGTGGACCGGTCCATCAGGTAGTTCTCGTGGCATCCGTAGCTGTTGCCCTTGCCATCCGAGTTGTTCTTGTACACCACTAGTTCCTGGCCGTCCGGAAGCACTGCGTTGGCGGCTTCCATTGACTCGATCAGGATGTGGTCCGCAGCCCGGTCCTGGAGCACGATCGACAGCGCGTCGGCGCACTCGGGGGTGCTCAACTCAGGGTGGGCGTGATCCACGTAGTAGCGGGCACCGTTGGTGAGTACAGCGTTGACGAGGTGGGTCTCGATCTCGGGTGCCATGGCGTCCAACGGAGTGAATCCTCGGAGGTCCACGGCCGGCGACTCGTCGACGAAGTCCCACCCCACCCTGGGGGACCCCGGGCCGCTCCCCGGCTCGGCCTGTCGACTCAGGTAGGCGTTGATGAGTAGAGAGGAGGCACTGATCGGATTGGGGTCGGACACACCGCGGTGGACGATGCCGTACTCCGTCTCGATGCCGAGCGTCTTGGAAACAGGCATGGTCCAGCGCTCAACAACCTGCTCGAGGGCGTGGGCCCTAGAGGTACTGCCCGGTGCCGACGCCTTCGATGGCCCGACCACCGGACTCGTCGGTCTTCTTGGAGACCAGCGTCCGCACGTAGACGATCCGTTCCCCCTTCTTGCCCGAGATCTTGGCCCAGTCGTCGGGATTGGTGGTGTTCGGCAGGTCCTCGTGCTCGGTGAACTCCTGACGAACCGATTGCACCATGTCCTCGGTCCGGATGCCTCTCGGTCCTCCGGCCAACTGGCGTTTGATGGCCAACTTCTTGGCCCGCCGCACGATGTTCTCGACCATGGCCCCCGAGGAGAAGTCCCGGAAGTGGAGGACCTCCTTGTCGCCGTTCTGGTAGGTCACCTCCAGGAATCGGTTCTGTTCCTCGTCGCTGTACATCTCGGCCACCGTCTCGTCGATCATGGCCAGGGCCGCCTTGTTGCGGTCGCCGCCACCCACCGTCTCGATCAGGCCCTCGTCGATGGGCAGGTCACCTACCAGGTAGCGGGAGAAGATGGCCGCGGCAGCCGTGGCGTCCGGACGCTCGATCTTGATCTTCACGTCGAGCCGGCCGGGGCGCAGAATGGCCGGGTCTATGAGATCCTCTCGGTTCGATGCACCGATCACGATGACATTGCGGAGCGTCTCCACACCGTCGATCTCAGCGAGCAACTGCGGCACGATGGTCGACTCGATGTCCGAGCTGATCCCGGTTCCACGGGTGCGAAAGAGGGATTCCATCTCGTCGAAGAAGACAATGACCGGCCATCCCTGTTCGGACTTCTCCCGGGCCCTCTGGAAGACCAGACGGATCTGGCGTTCGGTCTCGCCCACGTACTTGTTCAACAGCTCCGGGCCCTTGATGTTCAGGAAGTAGCTCCGGGCCTCCTGATCGCCGGACACCTCGGAAACTTTGGCGGCCAGAGAGTTGGCCACCGCCTTGGCAATGAGCGTCTTGCCGCAGCCCGGAGGCCCGTACAACAAGATTCCCTTGGGTGCCGGCAGGTCGTACTCAGCGAATAGGTCCTGGTGCAGGAACGGCAGTTCCACGGCGTCCACGATCTGTTCGATCTGGCGATCCAATCCGCCGACGTCCTCGTAGGTGACGTCCGGGACCTCCTCGAGCACCAGGTCCTCGACCTCGGGTCTGGGAAGGACCTCCAGGAGGAGTCCCGAGCGCGGATCCATCATCACCGAATCGCCGCTACGGAGGCCACTCCCGAGTAGTTCGTCGGCTAGCTCTGCCACGCGTTCCTCGTCGCCCCGACCGACCACCACGGCCCGCTGACCACCGGCCATGACCTCCTTGACCGTCACCACCTCGCCCGTGCTGTCGTGTGTCCGGGCCATGACGATGCTCATGGAGTCGTTGAGGACGACCTCCTGGCCCGGGTGGAGGCCGTCGACCAGTTCGGGGTGGATACCGACACGCATCTTCCGGCCGCTGGAGTGCACGTCAGCCGAGCCGTCGTCATTCAACTGCAGCACCGTCCCGTAGGCCGACGGAGGCTGGGAAAGCTTCTCGACCTCGTCGCGCAAGACAGTGATTCGCTCCCTGGCTGCCTCGATGGTGGCCGCCAGCTTCTGGTTCCGTGCATTGGAACGGGCCAACTCGCGGCTGGCGTCACGGGCTTCCGACTCCAGGAGGTGGATCTGGCGGGGCGTGTCGACCAGACGGCGACGGAGTTCGGCGACCTCGTTCTCCAGGCCCTCTCGTTCCGAACCCTCGTCCTTGAGGGCCTCAAGGTCCTCGAGGGCACCACTTCCGGTATTGCCCTGGTCGTCGCCGACTGCTTCCGCCTTGCTCTCGTCCACGGGCCGACCCTAGCCCCGGCCTCCGGAGCGGCTGGTGCCAGCGGTCACCCCGACCGGGAGAGTGCATAACGAAGCCCCGCGGGTCGGTACACTCCTACCTGTCCCGTTGGCCTCCGCCACGTGAGATGGGGCCGGTCTCCCCGGCCCGGCCCCAGCATTCCGGCACCGTGTCCCATGCCCATAGAGAGGAACCCCCCAACGATGAAGGTCTGGATCGACCAAGATCTTTGCACCGGCGATGGCCTGTGCGAGGAGATCGCCCCCGACGTATTTGCTCTACTGGACGACGGCTTGGCCTACGTGAAGGATGGGGACAAAATCCTCAGCGATCCGGGAGGTGCCGAAGCCGTCGTCCCCGTGCCCGCCGGGCAGGAGGAGGCCACCATCGAGTCGGCCGAGGAGTGCCCCGGGGAGTGCATCTACATCGAGGTCGACTGACCCCGATCCCCGCGATCACGGTCCGACGGATGGCCTCCGGGCCATCCGTTCCGCGTTTTCCGGCACTCAGGCCGATTCTCCGGGCCGGCGTCCCGGTCCTGAGGCCGACCTAAGAGTTTGATCCCTGAACCCTCGTTCAGAAACGGGGCTACTTGACGCAGGGCCCGGCCTGTTCCGGGCTCAGCCGGACCCGCTCCAGCAGGCTTTGCAACGCATTGGACTGGACGGCATAGGCCACCGGTAACCCACCACGGGTTCGAGAAAAGGTGATGCCGACCACCCGCCCGGCACCGTCCACCACGGCAGCGCCGGAATGCCCTCCGACGACCGCTGCTGCGAGGATCAGGGCATCGCGCCCGTCGGCCTCTCGTCCGTAGACGTCGGTCCCGGTTGCTCGAATTCGCTGGGCAATGCCGGCAGGAACGAGCCGGGGGCCCGTCGCCTCGTAAACCAGGATGGCGCCCACCGTCCCGGCAACCGCCTCGCCCATCGCAAGGGGGAGGGGCATCTTCCGGTGTTGGGCGGGAGCCAGCACGGCGATGTCGGTCACCGGATCGAAGCCAACCACGCGGGTTACCACCTCGTCACCATCGACGGTCACCACCGGTGCCGAGATACCGGCCACCACGTGGGCACTAGTCGCTACCAGGCCACCAGCAACCACAAAGCCCGAGCCAATCTGGGCCCGACCGCAATCCAGGCCACGGATGCCGACAGTCGATCCCGACAGCCGGGCTACCAGGTCATCGGAGAGGCCGTGCCTCTCCGGTGGTGGACCCACCTCGGGCGGGTCGCCGACCGCTGACAGGTCCTGGACCGGAGCGTCAGAGACCGGCCCTCCGGCCGCGACGAGGATGACCGTCAGGGCCGCTCCCAACGTCGCCACGACCACCGCGATCAAGGCCAGTCGAGCCGCCCCTTGTCGGGCAACCCGGAGGCCGCTCACGGAAGCAGCAGGCGAGCATGGGTCAGGAACGCCGTGTGGGCCACCATCCGGTGATCCGGCCGGACAGCGTCGCCGTCCACATGCCAGGTGCGGTTCAGGACCTCGACCGTCTCGGCAAATCGGAACCCATGTACGTCCAGAGCCGTACGGAAACGTGTGGCCTGCACGATGCTCGGCGTGTAGGCCACGATGATCCCGCCGGCGTGGAGCGCGTGGGCCGCGTGGGGAACGACCTCCCACGGCTCCGGGAGGTCGAGGATGACCCGGTCGTAGTCGCTGCCCGAGATGCCCTCGTACGCGTTCCGCATCTGGACGTCGTACCGACCGAGGGCATCGTCGCCCAGCATGGTGGTGACGTTGGCCACGGCACGGGCCGCGAAGTCGTCGCGAATCTCGTGGCCGGTGACCACAGCTCCTGCCCGGAGAAGGGTCATTGACAATGCGCCCGAGCCCACGCCCGACTCCAGGATCCGGGCCCCGGGGAACACGTCGGCCAGCATCAAGAGGGGCCCGAGGTCCTTCGGGTAGATGACCTGTGCTCCTCGGGGCATCTTGAGGACGTAGTCGGCCATGGTCGGCCGGAAGGCGGTGAACATCGAACCCCGGCTTGACCGCAGGACAATGCCCTCGTCGGCCCCGAGGATCTCGTCGTGGGTGATGACACCGGTATGGGAATGGAACTCCGCCCCAACCTCCAACTCAACCAGGTAGCGGCGCTGCTTCCGGTCGACCAGGAGGACCTGGTCCCCCACCACGAACTGGCGGCTCATGGGGCTGCCTCCGCCAATGGGCCCCCGTCGGCCAGCCGCAACCGGGTGGGACTGAGCGTCACAGCGACCCGGCCGTCCTCGTAGTCCGAACGGGAGGTCCGATCAGGATGGGATCCACCTGCCCGTTCCAGGAGCCGACAGAAGGCACACACCTCGCCGCCCGCTGGTGCACCACATTGGGTGCACACCCCGATCGAGGCGCTGCTTCCGTCAGCCAACTGCTCGGCCGTCGGGGCGAACCGGTCCACGGCACGACTCAGGAAGCCGGAGTAGAAGGCTTCTTTGGCACCAGGAGACTGTTCCTCGATCGTGTTTAGGGCTTCCTTGTAGCCGAGGTGCTTGTTTCCCAAGGCCATCGGGCACTCCTCGACCACGTAGTCGATCTCCCGTAGTACGCAGTACGCCGCCATCTCCCGTTCGCCGAGACGGACCAGCGGCTTGACCTTCTTTGGGAATCCGGCGCCGGCAGGAAGGACCGGTCGCTGACGTCCCAGGTAATCGTCCTGCCAGCGCAGGACGTTGCCGAACAGAACCGCCGCCTCGTCGTCGAGGTTGTGGCCGGTGGCCACCGCGTCGTAACCACCACGTCTGGCCGCATCATCGAACAGGTGCCGCTTGGACATCCCACATGCACTGCACGGCACCCGCCGAGCGGCGCGTGCACCATCGGGAACGTTGAAGCCGTAGTCGTTGGGAAGGTCAACCACCTCGAGTCGAAGGCCGCGTTCCTCGGCAAACCGCCGGGCGTATCCCTCCGATGATTCGCTGTAGTCCCCGATGCCCAGCCCCAGATAGAGACCATCGACCTCATACCCCAACTCGATCAGGATGTCCCAGAGGGCCAGGGAGTCCTTGCCGCCCGAGACGGCCACCAGAACACGGTCGTCTGGGACCAGCATGTCGTGCTTGTCGATGGCCTTGGCCACCTGGTCGCGACAGAGCCGCAAAAAGTGCTCGATGCAGAAGTTGGCGTTGTGGCGTCGGATGTCGATCACCGCCGGCTCCCGACACACCCGACACTTCATGGGGTGCTCCCACTCGACCGGCACTGACCATCGGTGCCACCGGAGATCACCGATCGGACTTCCACCTGGTCGTCGTCGGCCAGCATGGCGTCACCGGGCACCAGAGTGCCGTCCCGGATAACCAGCACCGACTCACGGTTCAGCGAGAGGCGGGCCAGGAGGGCGGTCACCGCCATGGGTCCATCAAACTCAACGGTCCGGGTCGGGTTCCGTAGCTCAACCTGCATCAGTCTGCACCCGACGAGGCATCGACGACCGGACGGCCGACCGAAGAAGGCGATGACGCCGACGTGTCGACAGAAAGGTGGCGGATTTCGAGGGTCTCGCCCGCCCCGAGGCGTTCGCGAAACACGGTGGGACGGGGTCGACCAGCGCGTCGAACAAGCCGTCCGACCACGGCCACGGCTAAGACGATCTGCCAGGCGCGTGAACCCCCGATCAGGCCTCGCCGAACGGCGTTGGCCAGCAGGCCCGACCTCGGGCCTCCCGGTAGCCCGACCATCAGATCCGACGGACCTCGACCACCGTGGACCGCCGCTGGCCGGCACGCCGGCCGACCAACCAGGCCACAGCGACGACCGCCATGACGACTACGACCGCGCCGGCAACGAGCGAGGATCGCCGTTCGGCCACCGGGCCCTCGGTTCCGACGACAGTGGCTCGGAGTTCGGCCTCCAAATCGTCCCTAGTGATCCGCTCATCAGTCATCAGGGACCGTCCGTTTCGCCGAGCGAGGCGCGATCAGGGATGCGTGACGCGATGAGTGCGGTCGTGGCCATCAACGCCACGGCCACGATCAGGTAGGGCACCCAGGACCAGGATCCTTCGAAGGCCGGCCAGCCCTGCAGCAACCGGAGAGCTCCGATGCCGACCAGGACCGCCCCGGCGCCAATCAACACCGATCCGGCGGCACCGAATCCGAGGAACCGGCCCAGGACGCGCAACGGTTCGACCGTCTCCTGACGCACGTAGCGCTTGAGTATCTCCGGAAGGTCGCCGGACTTCGAATCGGAAGCCATGGGCCGCCACGCTACCGGCGGGCCTCCACTCCGGCCTCGTCCCCGTCCAACCACCCGGGGCCGCTGGGGTCTGCTCAGGAGTCGTCGAGTTCCCCACCGAGTCGAAGGTCGACCACCTCGCGGGCCTCATCCACCAAATGGCTGAGTAAGGCCAACCGTTCGGAGGCCCGGTCGCATTCGAGGAGCCTCTGGCGGTCATGGATCGAGATGGGCGCTAGGGCCGCCAACTGCAACGAACCCAGTGCCGGGTCGTCGGCCACCTCGAAGGTCGCATCGGCCACGGGTTCGCCCAACTCGTTGAGGCCCGCCAGGACGCCCCGCGTGGCACTGGTGACTTCCCGGAACGCCAACCGGTCGGCCGGCGTCCCGGGCTGATCCGGCATCGGTGTGACCTCGGCCATCGGATACGGGTCATCGGCCAGCCATGTACGAACCAGGATGCGCTGGAGGCCGACAGCCGCTACTGACCAACGGCCGTCCGGCGCCTGCCGGGCTTCAATCACCCGGGCCCGGGTACCGACGTCGTAGCGCTGCTCCCCGCCGCCGACCTCGCTCCCCCGGTGGATGAGGACGACGCCGAACTCCCGATCCCCTGCCATCAGGTCGAGGATCAACTGGCAGTAGCGGTCCTCGAAGAGGTGTAGCGGTAGCAACCCGGAGGGCATCAGGACGGCACCCAAAGGAAACATCGGCAGCCGCCGGACCTCGTCCATCGTCATCCCCCCGAGGTCTCGGGCACCACCGAATCGGCTGTCGACGGGTTCAGCGGAGGGCGGGGCGACAGGAGGTCGACTATCGGCCCCGATGGGTAGGAGAGCATCGACAGGACGACCTCCTCGTGGAGGTCCCGGATCTCGTAGGGCAACTCGCCGTTGCTGATAAGGGCGAAGGCCAGCCGCCGGCCGCCCGGGGTGTCGACCACGCCGGCCAAGCTGGTCACCCCCCGCAGCGTCCCCGTCTTGGCCCTCACCCGACCCTCGCCGGCGGTCCCCACGAACCGCTTCTTCATGGTCCCGCGGTCTCCGGCCACCGGCAGAGCGTCCACCAGAACCGATCCCAGATCCTGATCGTCGAGGATGCTCGCCAGTAGGCCGCAGGTCAGCCGGTTGTCGGGATCCAGTCCGCTCCCGTCATGTGGAACCACCCCTTCCACCGGGTGGCCGGCTGCCCCGAGGGCATCGAGGAGCACCGAAAGGCCTCGGACCGTGGTTCCCCGGTCGGTGGCCGTGTGGCCCATCTCCTTGACCAGCAGTTCTGCGGTGGTGTTGTCACTCTCGACGAGCATCTGTTCGACCAGCAGGCGAATGGGCACCGAGTCCAGGGAGGCCACCGTGCGCCATCCGGGCGCACCGGGCACCGTGCCGGAATCCACGCGGCCTCGTATCACCACGCCCCGAGATTCCAAGTGGTCATCGAACAGCCGTGCTGCGAGGATCGCCGGGTCATCAGACGGCACACTCAATGAGGACGCCGGATTGACAGCGTCCCAGTTGGTGAAACCGTCATCGACCGAAAGCGCACTCAACGGGCCCGATTGGATTGACCAGCCGGGCTTGAATCGATCCGGCCACGTCCCCAGGTAACGGATGGCGTCGTACCGGGACTCATCTCCCACCACCGACCCATGGACCTCCCGGATCCCCGAAGCCACCACGGCGTCGGCCAGGTCAGCCAGGTCCGAATAGGCAAACGGATCATCGAAGCGGCCGGCGTAGGGGGTCGTCATCAGGAGAGGATCTCCTCCACCGATCAGCCAAAGGTCCCCGAGCACCACGCCGTCGACCGCGGGTTCCTCGACAACCACCGTGGTGGTGAGTACCGAATCGGGATCCAGGACGTGCAGCGCGGCGAGGGCGGTCAGTATTTTTTGGGTACTCGCCGGGGCCATTGGCGTCGACGACTCCAGAGAGAAGAGGTCGCGGCCATGCTCGGCCACCGTAAGACATGTCCCTGATGGAAGGGCCTCCACCGGGGCGACGAGTTCTTCACGGAGGCGCCGTTCAGCGGTAGGCGACTGCAGAAACTCCGGAATCCGCCGCACGGACAGAGCTGGGGTATGCACCGATGCAGGCGACCTCGTAGGGGAAACGATCTCGGAGGCCGCTGCGGCACGGTTGGTCCTCTGGGCCTGGAGTGCGGACAACACAGTGATGGTGAGCAGCAGGAGTGGGAGTACGAAACGCCGCTTCACGGGTCGACATGCTACGACTCGAACCCCCGAGCGACTGGGCGCTCATCGTGTGACGTTCATCAGGAGCGCCAGGCGTCGGCCCGGGGTGCCGACGTCCTAGGTTCACGGCATGCAGATCCTCTCCGCACTCTTCTTCGAGGGCATCGACCTACGGCCGGTGGCCGGCGGAGCGACCCATATCGACCTGACCGGCATCCAGTTCAGTGCCTCTTCCCCCTCAGAGGTGCCGGTGACCTGGTCCCCGCACCTGATGGTGGTCGTCCGCTGCCCCGATGACCACAGCGGCCAGGGCGTACTGGAGGTGGTCTTCAGCCGTGACGGTGAACAGTTGGCCCGCAATGTCCAGCCACTATCGGTCGAACCAGGCCGCTTCGGATATCGCCTGGTCCGGGCGGAATTGGAGTTCACGGAGTTTGGCACCGTCGAGGCGGCGTGTCGGGTCGATCAGGGACCGTCCACCGTCGTGCCCTTCACCCTGCTTCCCCCTCCCGACGCCTCGGCCTGAGTCCCATGGGCTCGTACGCCACTGCGGTCAGTCAGCACCCGGATGCAGCAGTCGCCGTCGCCGAGGTGATCGGCCAGAGCCTCGAGCGCATCGGAGGCCAACCGGGTCTGGCAGTCCTTTTCATCTCTGGTACGCATGCCGGTCAGGCGCCCCGGATCGCCCGGGCCGTCCAACAGGGTCTCTCCCCGACCGTGCTCCTTGGTTGCACGGCAGGCGGAACGTTGGCCAACCGCCAGGAGATCGAGGAGGGCCCGTCCATTGTTCTGTTCACGGCCCGGATCAACGGTGTGCGACCACTTCGCCTCGATATCCCCCGACTTCCCGACGACCTACCCATCGGAAGTTCCGTCGTGCTGATGGGCGACCCATTCAGCTTCGATGCCGCGACTCTCGCCTCATCGGTTCGTCCGGACCTCACCGTGGTGGGGGGCTTGGCGTCAGGCTCGCCCCGTCCGGGCGGAAATCACCTCATCTTGGATGGCGCCACGTTCACCACTGGCGCCGTAGCCCTTGTCCTACCAGTAGAAGTCGATGCCCGGGCCGTGGTGGCCACGGGGTGTCGGCCCGTCGGCGACCCCATGGTGGTTACCGACGCCGAGGACAATCGCATTCGGACCCTGGCAGGGCGACCGGCCCTGGAACGTCTCGCAAGATTGCTGTCATCAGCGGACGAGGCGGGCGCCGATCGGATCCGTCGGGGAGTCCACCTGGGGGTCGTCTTCGACGAACACCGCGAGGAGTTCGGCGCCGGGGATTTCCTCATCCGATCGATAGTCGGGGCGGACAGGGCCGCAGGCTCCCTGGTCGTGAGCGGCATCGTGCCCATCGGGACCACAGTGCAGTTTCAGATCCGGGATGCCGAGGCGGCCAGTGTCGACCTCGAGGATCGCCTGTCGGATCTGTCAGCCGGGGCCGCTCTCGCCTTCACCTGCAACGGTCGGGGAAGCCATCTCTTCGGTCTTACCGGTCACGACGCCGATCACCTGGTCGACGGGCTCGCCACCACGGCTGTAGCCGGCATGTCGTGTGCCGGTGAGATCGGCCCCGTCGGAAGTGTCCACCACATACACGGCTTCACGGCTTCGGTTCTGCTTCTCGACGCGGTCGCCGAGGGGACCTGAGGCCGCGGATAAGGTCCGGACCGATCCATTCCAGCAGGGCCTCCGGCGGCCGAAGGTGAGAGTCATGACGGGCGCTCAAGAGCAAGCGGTTGACGACGAACGTCGGGCCATTGACGTGGTTCGCAGTCTGGCGATGGACGCGCCCCACGCCGCCCGTTCGGGCCATCAGGGGACCGCCATGGCACTGGCGCCGCTGGCCCACGTGCTGTGGACCCGGGTCCTGACCTACGACGCCGACGATCCGTCGTGGCCCGACCGCGACCGGTTCATCCTCTCGGCCGGCCACGCATCCATCCTGTTGTACTCGATGCTGCACCTCACTGGTCATGGCCTGACCCTTGACGATCTCCGCCAATTCCGCCAATGGGGGTCGACAACGCCCGGCCATCCCGAGGTCGGACATACGGCCGGCGTCGAGGTCACCACCGGCCCTCTCGGTCAGGGCATCGCCAACGGCGTCGGCATGGCCATTGCAGAGCGCAACCTCCGGGCCCGCTTCGGCGCGGAGTTGACCGACCACCACACCTTCGTGGTGTGCGGTGACGGCGATCTAGCCGAAGGCATCAGCCACGAGGCAGCATCCCTCGCCGGCCACCTAGGCCTCGGTCGCCTGATCGCCGTGTACGACGACAACCACGTGACCATCGACGGGCCGACCGAACTGGCCCTGTCCGATGATGCCCCTGCTCGCTTCCGCTCCTACGGATGGCATGTCATCGACTTGGGTGAGGCTGCCGAGGACCTCGACGCCATGGAGGTCGGAATCCGTGCCGCTATGGCCGTCGACGACCGTCCCTCACTCGTGGTGCTGCGGAGCCACATAGGTCATCCGTCGCCCGACGTGGACACCTCGGCGGTGCACGGCTACTCCCTTACCGATGAAGGCATCAGTGAGACCAAGCAGCGCATGGGCCTACCTGACGAGCCCTTCCACGTGCCCGATGACGTGGCGACCCTGTATTGGTCGGCAGGGCGCCGGGGTGCCGGCGCCCGGACCGAGTGGGAGGCTCGTCTGACCTCAAGTGGGATCGACCGCTCCGCCTGGACCGCCGCGTGGGCCGGCGGAGGCGTCGACGGCTGGGCCGATGCCCTCCCCACCTGGGAGGTGGGCGCTGCGGTGGCCACCCGCAAGGCCGGCAACGCCTGCCTTCAGGCCCTCCTCGACGTGGTTCCCGGCCTCATCGGTGGCGGTGCCGACCTAACCGGAAACACAGGTACCACCATCTCGGGCCACGGAGTCCAGGGGCCGGAGTGCCCCGAGGGACGTCAGATTTTCTTCGGGGTTCGGGAGCACGCCATGGGCGCCATCTGCAACGGTCTGGCCCTCCACGGCGGAATGCTCCCCGTCAACGGCACGTTCCTCGTATTCAGTGACTACATGCGCGGAGCCGTCCGTTTGGCGGCCCTCTCGGGAGCAAAGAACATCTTCGTCTGGAGCCACGACTCTGTGGGCGTCGGTGAGGACGGACCCACCCACCAACCGGTCGAGCACGCTGCAGCCCTCCGGACCATTCCGGACCTTCGGGTGATCCGCCCCGCCGATGCCAACGAGACCGCCGCAGCCTGGCGGACGATCGTGGATGGGACCGGCCCGGCTGCCCTTCTCCTGACCCGTCAGGACGTGCCAGTCCTTCCCGGTACCGGCGATCACGCGGCGGTGGCCAGGGGAGGCTACGTACTGGCTGATCCCGAGGGTGTGCCCGAGGTCATCCTGATCGGGACTGGTAGTGAGGTTTCCGTGGCCATGGATGCCGCGGCCACCCTGACAGCGGCCGGTCGATCCGTGCGGGTCGTGTCGATGCCCTGCATGGAGGACTTCGCCAGCCAGGACGACGCCTACCGGACCTCAGTGTTGCCGGGCGACGTCCCCACCCTGTCGATCGAGGCTGGTGTGACGTTCGGCTGGGACCGCTGGGCCGACCGCTGCATCGGCATTGACCGCTTTGGCGCCTCGGCGCCCGGCGGACGAGTGATGGCCGAGTTGGGCATCACCGCCGAGGCTCTGGTGGCCGCCGCCGCCGACCTGCTTTCCAACTAGCCCGCCCCAAATCAGGGAGTCCCGATGACCCGACTGCACGACCTCCACGCCGAACAGGGCCAGAGCCCCTGGCTGGACAACCTCCGACGGGGTTGGATCACCTCCGGCGAACTCCGAGGCTGGGTGGATCGAGGTGTGCGGGGAATCACTTCCAACCCCTCCATCTTCCAGAAGGCCATGACGGGCACCGATGCCTACGACGACCAGTTGCGGGGTCTAGTCGATGACGGTTCGTCGATCGTGGAGAGTTATTGGGCCCTCGTCGTCCGCGACATCCTCGACGCCTTGGACATTCTCCGTCCGGTCTACGACGAGTCCGATGGTGTCGACGGCTACGTCTCCGTTGAGGTGGACCCGACCCTGGCTCCAGACACCGAGGGCACTATCGCCGCTGCCCGGGCGCTCGACGAGCGGATCAACCGTCCGAACCTGTACGTGAAGATCCCTGCCACCACCGAGGGAATTCCGGCTATCCGCCAGATGATCTCTGAGGGTCGGAGCGTGAATGTGACCCTCATCTTTTCCCTGGACCGTTACGCCGACGTCATGGAGGCCTATGTGTCGGGGCTCGAAGGGTGTCGCGGTGATCTGTCCAGCGTCTCGTCAGTCGCCTCGTTCTTCATCAGCCGAACCGACAACGAGGTCGACCGTCGACTAGACGCCATTGGCACTGACGACGCCCTCGGGCTGCGGGGCCGGACCGCGGTGGCCCAGGGTCAAGTGGCCTACGAAATGTTCCAAAAGGTGTTCAGCGGCCAGCGTTGGGAGGCCCTGGCAGCTCGTGGTGCCCGCGTGCAACGGCCCCTCTGGGCATCCACCTCGACCAAGAACCCCACCTACCCTGACACCCTCTACGTCGACACCCTCATAGGGCCCGACACCGTCAACACGCTGCCTGACGCCACGTTGGAAGCCTTCGAGGACCACGGCACGGTGGCCCGGACCGTCGATGCCGATCCGTCGGCGGCCCACGGTGTCCTGCGTGACGTCGCGACTGCCGGGGTCGATCTGGACGACGTGGCCCGAGTTCTGGAGGACGAGGGCGTCTCGGCCTTCGTGAAGTCGTTCGACGAGCTCCTGGGCAGCCTCGGCGAGAAGGTCGACGACTTCTGAACCGTACGTTTGGCCGAGTCCGTTGCATTTTGCAACGGACTGCTACGGTGACCCGATGCCAGCGACCATTCACGCGGACGCGAATCCGAACGGAATCGCCCACGAACCAGAATGCTCCATCGCAGCCACGCTCGAAGCGGTCGGCGATCGTTGGACATTGCTCATCCTACGAGACCTCTTTCGGGGGGTTCGTCGGTTCGAGGCCCTCCACCGCGACCTGGGTATTGCACGAAACCTCCTGACCGATCGGCTCCACCGACTGGCCGGACTGGGCATCGTCCATCGGGTGCCCTACCAGGACCGCCCCGTCCGCCACGAATATCGGCTGACCACCAAGGGCGCCGACCTCTCTCCCGCGTTGGTGGCCCTCATGCATTGGGGAGACCGCTGGTACGCCGAAGACGGACCACCGACGCTCCTCATCCACGACACCTGCGGAACCCCACTTGACCAGGCAGTGTCCTGCCCCGAATGCAACGAAACCGTGACGCCCCACCACATACGCAGCCGCCCCGGGCCGGGACGCACCATTGAGGAGACCCTGTGACCAAGCAGGACCACACCAACCAGAACAAGACGGCACGGAATCCCCTGACCGGACTTCGGGGCGAGGAACTTCGGGCGGCCGCTCGCAGTATCCGTGACACCCACCATGGAGGTCGGATCACCTACAGCCCCAAGGTCTTCATCCCCTTGACCATGCTGTGCCAGGACCGCTGTGGCTACTGCACCTTCGCACAGCCTCCGGCACGCCTGGAGTCGCCATACCTCTCCACGGACGAAGTGTTGGCCATTGCACGCCGAGGCGCCGAGGCGGGCTGCCACGAGGCTCTCTTCACCCTGGGCGAGCGTCCCGAACTGCGATACCCGATAGCTGCCGACTGGCTGAAACGGAACGGCTACCAGTCGACCGTCCACTATCTAGCTGCAATGGCTCAACTGGTCCTGGACGAGACCGGACTCCTCCCACACGCCAATGCGGGAGCACTGTCCAGTGAAGAACTGGCGACGCTGCGCCCCGTCTCGCCGTCTCAGGGAATGATGCTCGAGTCCCTCGTGGCCGACCTGGACTGTCACCGAGGGGCTCCCGACAAGGCTCCCGAACGACGTCTGGCCACCCTCGAAGCCGCCGGTCGCCTCTCCATCCCGTTCACCACCGGCATCCTCGTAGGAATCGGTGAGACCCGCCGGGACCGGATCGAGGCACTGGAGGCCATTGCCGCCTCCCACGACCGATACGGCCACGTCCAGGAAGTGATAGTCCAGAACTTTCTACCCAAGCCGGGTACAGCCATGCACGACGCCCCAGCCTGCCCACCCGATGACTACCTGGACGCCATTGCCCTGGCCCGGGTCATCCTCCCCCCGGAGGTCCATCTGCAGGCGCCGCCCAACCTGTCCGACGACTTCGGCGTACTACTCGACGCCGGCATCGACGACTGGGGCGGTGTTTCGCCGGTCACCGCCGACCACGTCAATCCTGAGCGGCCGTGGCCAGCCCTGGAGCTCCTAACCTCTGTGACCGCCGAGCGGGGCTTCACGGTGGCTCCCCGACTGACCGCCTACCCCGAGTTCGTCTGCGACCCCAACCGCTGGTTCGATAGCAGCCTGCACTTCGCAGTGATGGACAGGAGCGACGCCGCCGGACTGGGTCGTGACGATCCCGGAGCCGTGTTCCCTGAGGTCATCGAGACCGTTCCCGCCGCCGACGGTGCCGAGGTCCGTCAGGTCGGGTCCGGATCGACGGCCTGGTATTCGGGTGCCCCCGTTCGGCCTGTCCATCTGGTGCCCGGCCCGTCAGCCGCCCACGGACCGATCCGGGAGGTCCTCGACGGCGTGCTGGCCGGTCAACGTACCGGTCACGACGAACTGCTAACGCTCTTCGGTGCCAGGGGCCCCGAGGTCGTCGCAGTGGCCGAGGTCGCCGACGAACTGCGGCGTCGACGTGTCGGCGACGAGGTCACGTGGGTGGCCAACCGAAATATCAATTACACGAACGTGTGTACCTACAAGTGCCGTTTCTGCGGGTTCTCCAAGGGCCCGTTGTCGTTGAACCTCCGGGGTACGCCCTATCTGCTGGAGATGGACGAGATAGCCGGCCGGGCCGCCGAGGCCGCCCGGATGGGCGCCACCGAGGTCTGTCTGCAGGGTGGCATCCATCCGGACTTCGACGGTGAGTACTACCTGGACGTGACCCGGGCCGTCCGGGCCGCGGTGCCTGACATACATGTCCACGGCTTTACCGCTCTGGAGGTCACCGAAGGTGCGCGCCGTCTCGGCGAGCCGCTGGTCGAGTACCTCCGCCGGGGTTACGAAGCCGGACTTCGGTCCCTGCCAGGAACGGCGGCCGAGATCCTCGACGACGAGGTCCGTGCCGAGTTGTGTCCCGACAAGATCACCACCGACGAGTGGTTGGAGGCTCACCGCGTCGCCCATTCCGTCGGCATCCGATCCAACGTGACCATCATGTACGGGTCAATCGAACGTCCCGAGCACTGGGTCCGCCACCTGCTTCGTTGTCGTGACCTTCAGGACGAAACCGGCGGCTTCACCGAGTTCGTCGGGCTGCCGTTCGTGCACATGGCGTCACCCATCTACCTCCAGAAGAAGTCCCGTCGGGGTCCGACCTTCCGCGAGAACCTCCTGATGCACTCCGTGGCCCGAATCGCCTACGACGGCTCGATCAACAACATCCAGTCCTCGTGGGTGAAGATCGGCTTTGACGGAGTCCGACAACTACTGCAGTCAGGGGTGAACGACCTGGGAGGAACGCTCATGGACGAGAACATCTCTCGGGCAGCCGGTGCCGAACATGGGCAGGGGGTAACCGAAGCCGACCTCCGCGAGCTTGTGGAGCCGCTCGGCCGATCGCTACGTCAGCGCACCACTCTCTATGGCGACGTCGAAGCCGGTCACCGCCTCCACGTGGCACGACCCGACGACGGTCGCGTCCTCATCCCCCTGGTCGTCAACTGAGACCACTCAACCCGCACAGGCCGGCTGTCCCTGCCGGCCAAATCCAGCTGCCTGGCAGGGGTAGCCATCACCAGTCCGAACGATCCGGTTCGTCCAGAAGGTGGGCGGCCTTCTCTACGGCCCGTCTGGCCCTGGTGAGTCGCTTTTCATCGACCGGCAACTCTTGGCCGCCGGCATCGATCGACTCACGAAGTCGGACAAGAGCCAGGTCGGCCAGTTCCTCGGCAATGGCCTCCAGGCGGCTTCGAATCTCCTCGAACTCACCGGCCATGTTCGGACACCTCATTCTGATCTTTCACGGAACCCGAGTCTGTTTCCGAGCTACGGCAGGCGTCGGCTAGTACCTCCATCGGGTGCCGCACGTGGAGGCCGACGGCCGCAAGGTGGAGCGCGCAACCCGGGTTGGCGCTGACGACAGTGGTGGCCCCGCTACGGTTCGTCGCCCGAGCCACAGCCGCCACCTTCCGGTCCCGGGCATCGCCGGCCAGTCCCGGCTGGACCAGGGAGAAGGCACCACCGGCGCCACAGCAGAGGCCTTCGTCATCGAGTTCCACCAGGTCCACATGGGGGGCCAGGACTTCCCGGACGGCACCGTGACAGGCCTGGGCGTGCCGTAGGTGACAGGGATCCTGGACGATCACCGACTCCCGAGGCCCGGTCTCCGGGCCGGCCGATGGCAGGGCGACCAGACGTCCGTCGGCAGCCAGCCATTCCTGGATGTCGTACACCCGGTCGGCGAAGGCCCTGGCCTCCGGAGTACGTAGCAGCGTTCCGTATCCCTTGAGCGCCGCACCACAGCCGGCGGAATCGAGCAGGACAGGCCGATCACCAGTCAGTGCGGAGACCACCCGTTCGGCGTGTCGCCGTGCCACCGATTCGAGACCGGCATGGCCATGCAGAGCACCACAACAACCGGCACGATCGCCAGACCGTTCGACGGTCACCCCGATGGCCGTCAGGACTTCCTCGGCGGCCCCATGGACCTCCGGTTGCCATGCGTCCATCACACACCCGGTGAACAGGACCACCTCAGCCGGATCGCCCGCCGGCGGGGCTACCTCTGAACGATGGGGGAAGCCGGCTGCCGACAGCCGCGGCCTCCGCAACGGCAGCCGCGCCGGCAGGGCCGCGGTCATGGTCCGTGGTGCCAGTCTCAGAATGCCTAGACGCTGCAGGATGGCCAGTGCGGTCGTGCCCCAGCGGAGCAAACCCGGTCGACCGAGCCACCACAGGCCAGCCCGAAGTTTTAGAGGTGGCCGCCTCACCTGAGCAACGGCTACCCGGGTGGTGGCGATCAGGTCACCGTAAGGAACGCCCGATGGGCAGGCGGTGACACATCCCAGGCACTGGACGCAGGTGTCCATCGCGTCGAGCCACTCGCTATCTGGCGTCATCCCTTCCCATTCGACGGCACGCATCAGAGAAATCCGTCCCCGCGGGGATCGTCGTTCGTCGCCGGTCACCCGGTAGGTCGGGCAGTGAGGGAGGCACAGCCCGCACTGCACACAGGCGGCCAGCGACTCGTCATCAAGGCCTAACGGCGTGGCCGATCCGATCGACGTCGGCACCCGTGGTATCGGGGCACTCATGCTGTCATCCGGTAAGGATCCCGACCCGGATTCAGGCGTCGGAATGGGTCAAATGCGTCACGCAGACGGTCGGCCAGGGATCGGACACCGACCGATACCTCGGGGGCACTCACGGGTCCCGGATGATGGACCACTCCGCTACCCAGGGCCCGTACCCCACCTTCGGGGAGGGTGCCCGACCAGCGATCCCACCCGGCTGGAAGGACGGGCTCATCGGCGGCGGTAAACCCGAGGGCCTCGAGACAACGGATCTCGTCGGCCACATCGGCACAGCTCCCTTCGATCCTTACGGTGCTTCGCACGCCGTCCCATAGGACGGTGGCCGGTCGGTACAACGCATCCATCACGAGCCCGGTCGGTGCCTCTCCGACCATCCAGGCCCCCGCCTCGGGTAGAGGTCGGGTTCTGAGGATGACCCGTCCCACGAGAGCCAGCGTCCCTAGCGAACCCACGAGGAGACGGCACAGGTCGAATCCGGTCACGTTCTTTACCGTCGGACCGCCGGCGGTGAAAGTCTGGCCGTCGGCACCCACACAGTCAGCCTGCAACAGGACGTCAGCAATCTCGCCAAGCCGACCACGACGCAACGGATTTCGTCCGACCATCAGCGCGCCACCCACCGTGGCCCCTACCGGCCCATCTAGGGCCACCTCCTGACCATGTTCAGACAGTGCCGATGCCAGGTCGGCCACTGTCGTCCCCGAGCCGACCACCACGGTCATCTCCGGCGGATCGATGGATTCGATGCCCACCGGGGCCGATATCTGTCGAACGTCTCCTGTATGACTGGGGACGGCTCCCACCAGCCAGCGGGTCCCTCCCCCACGAACGCAGACCGTTCCGGCATCGCCAACCGCGTCACGGAACGCTGCCATGTCGATCACACCCAGGTCCCGTCCGGGGCCCGTCCGAGACTGGTCACGTGACCGCAACTGGCGCCGCTGGGCAGCACCTTGGCAGGATTGGCTAGACCCTCGACATCGAACGCCCGCCGCAGGCGATCCTGGGCCTCCAGGTCGGCCGGGCTGAACTGCATCGACATAAAACGCTTCTTCTCAAGCCCGATGCCGTGCTCCCCGGACAGTACGCCGCCCGCCTCGACCGAGATCCGCACGATCTCCTCACCTGCCTCCAGAACCCGTTCCATGACACCCGGTTCTCGAGCGTCGAAGACGATCAGAGGGTGCAGGTTCCCATCACCGGCGTGGAAGACGTTCATGACGATCAAGTCGCGTTCTTCGATCACCTCGTAGACCCGGGACAGAACTTCGGTCAGTCTGGTACGAGGGATGACGGTGTCGTTCAGGTAATAGTCGGGCTTGATCACCGCGATGGCTCCGAAGGCGCTTTTCCGGCCTTTCCAAATCCTCGTCCGCTCGTCCTCGTCGGCGGCCACCCGGACTGTGCGGGCCCCATGGGCCGTCCCGATGGCCTCGATCCGGTCGATGGCCGTCGCCACTCCGGCCGGAAGGCCGTCCAACTCAACGATGAGGACCGCCGCGGCGTCCAGTGGATAGCCCGCATGCACGAAGGGTTCCACGGCCTCGATGACCCGCTGGTCCATGATCTCGAGTGCGGCGGGCACAATGCCCGCGGCAATTACCGCACTGACCGTGTCGGCAGCACCGGCCACGCGGTCGAAATCCAACAACAACGTGGCCACCTCGGGCGGATCCTCGGTGAGTCGGACGCAGATCCGCGTTGCGATCCCCAGGGTTCCCTCCCCGCCCACGAAAGCTCCCCGGAGGTCGTAACCCGCTG
>Ga0206679_10000433_pt1 | contig 34414 bp, 27 predicted proteins | sample M110012015metaG_FD_155464 | JGI IMG/M metagenome (GOLD analysis project Ga0206679, IMG submission 155464) | Ammonia-oxidizing marine archaeal communities from Monterey Bay, California, United States - M1 100m 12015 | ecosystem: Environmental > Aquatic > Marine > Intertidal zone | place: USA... | reverse complement strand
GAAAATGGAGGAGAGGTTATTTGGCAATGGAGTGCCTGGGATCATCTCGTGCAAAACACAGACAGTTTACTACCTAATTTCTCAGCCTCGATTTCAGATGAACCCCGAAAATTCAACATCAACTATACAACTCAGGGGCAAAACGCTCTTAACGAAGACTGGATGCATTGCAATGCTATTGATTACAATTCTTCTTTAGACCAAATCTTAATTAGTTCTGCCAAGTTCAACGAGATCTTCATTATTCCTCACCATTTATCTACAAAAGAAACGGCTACCACTTCTGGCGATCTACTTTGGCGTTATGGCAACCCCCAAACTTATGGAAGAGGAACAATCGAGGACAGAAAACTATTCTTTCAACACGATTGTCAGTGGATTGACGATACCGAAGGTGGCAGTGGTCAGTCTAGCAGGATACTCGTGTTTAATAACGGGAGAAATCGACCCGAAGGAAATCTAAGTTCTGTAGATGAGATCGAGACTCCCCCCCTACAAAACGGGACGTACCCTCTTGAAGATATTACCTCTCCCTTCTTACCAGAAACATATTCGTGGAGATACCCCGAAGCTGCAGAACTTGATGAACTTTTTTACGCCCAGCAAATTTCTGGCGCTTCTCGCCTTCCTAACGGTAACACTCTGATTTGCAACGGCCCAGCCGGCTACGGGTTTGAGGTTACACCTGAAGAGGAGATAGTTTGGGATTACATTAATCCCGTTACAGCCTTTGGGGCAACCACTCAAGGGAGCGATGCTGGTAACAACGCAGTATTCCGCATGCCGAGATACTCTTCAGACTTCCCGGGTTTTATCGGAAGAGATATGACCCCGGGGGATGTTATTGAACTCGATAGCTGGATAGACGATTGCACCAATGACATCAGCTTTGTCGAATTAACAGAAATCGATGCCTACCCTAATCCATTCACAGATGTGGTGTGGTTGAGATTTGAAAAAAAAGGAAGTTGGTTTATTTACAACCTTGAAGGAAAACTCATAGAAAAGGGCTCATCAGAGAAAGGAGATATTCTCAAAATTGGTAATGGTTTACCTAAAGGTTGCTATATCTTGCGATTTGAAAATGGATACAATACTGCTAATAAAACTCTAAGTAAAATTTAACAAGATGAACTTAAAATACATAAGTGTTCTAGTCTTAACAATGATGGTTACAGCAGCTTTTGCGCAGGATAATACGATTGGAACTATTATTTATAACGAGGAAGCAACTGATGGTGGGTTCAACTTAATTTTTCCCCACAATCAACCTGATGCATTCTTATTAGATATGTGTGGAAATGTAGTACATAAATGGGAGAATGCTGATTCGCTAAGACCAGCAAATGTAATTTACATTCTTGAAAACAGTGATGTGATTACAACTTACCGTCCAGCTGATTTTCAAAATGATGCTATTTGGGCCGGTGGAGGCGGAGCTACAATTGAACGTCGAACTTGGAATAACGAGCCTATTTGGTCATTCACTCGTAATGATGCTGAATATCGTTTACACCACGACATTCAACCAATGGCAAATGGAAACGTTCTTGTCACAGCTTGGGAACAGCGAGACTCACTAGAGTGCATAGACGCTGGACGTAATCCTGAAAACTTAACAGGTGCAGGTATGTGGTCAGAAGTTGTATGGGTAATTGCGCCAGGTGATGATGGATTGGGAGAAATTGTTTGGGAATGGGCTGTTTGGGATCATTTGGTTCAGGATATAGACTCTACAAAGTCTAACTATGGAGTCATTGCTGAAAACATCAATAAAATCGACATCAACTTCGGTTCTGAATTAAATGCACCTGCTGACTGGTTACACATAAATGCTATTGATTTCGATGAGTATAGCCAACACATCATGTTGAGCGTGCCAACATTCAATGAAATATGGGTGGTCGATTATGGCAACACAACACCTGGAGAGTTGAAATGGCGCTGGGGAAATCCTATGGCGTATGACAGGGGTGACAGTACAAATATTAAGCTAGGCTTCCAACATCACACTCACTGGCTTGATCTTGCTCTAAGCACTAACAGTGTTGATTACGGAAAAGTTGGAGTATTTAATAATCGAGTCCAAGGAGATACGAGTGAATACAGTTCTGTTCACACTCTTCTCCCTATTTACGACGAATATGAAAATGAGTACATGGTTGATCTTGCAACAGGAACTTATCTACCAACTGATTTCGATTGGACATTTGAATCACCCAATCCCAATACTATATACTCTAACATCGTTTCTTCATTCCAACGATTAGAGAATGGGAATAGTCTTATTTGTTCTGGGAGAACTGGAGATTCGAGAGAGTATACTCAGGAAGGGGAGCTCGTTTGGCATTACAAAACTCCATTGTTAAACCAGGCGGGAACGGCGACTCCACAAAGTCAGGGGACAGTTCTCACCCAGATGCAAAACCTCACATTTAGAGCTAGTCGCTATCCAGCCGACTACCCCGCATTTGACGACATTGATTTCGTGACTGGCTTACCTATTGAGTTAAATCCAATAATGTTATCATCGTGTCTATCAGGTTGTGATCTTACGCTTTCAATCGACTCTATTTCTTTCGATACTCTTGGAATAGCGACCGTGACAGTTCTCGCAGAGGGTTCGAGCCAAATAAACATCATCGAATGGATGTCATTATCTGACAGCACTATACTTCCTTTATCTCAAGAACTTACATTCACAACGTCTGAGGCTGGTGACTTCATGATAACTGTCACAGACCTCATGGGCTGTACTGATTCACTCGTGGTATCTGTGATATTTGACGGACTAGAGGGTGTGGGATACCCTACACCACTTACATTTGGATTGTACCCTAACCCATCAAACGGGTTAGTGAATCTTTCATTTTCTAAGGCAATACACCAAGCTGATATAAATGTTATAGATATGCAAGGAAGAATTGTTTTCTCACTTAATAACACTTCTTCTTTAGGTGAAACTTTAGACCTCAATCATTTAAATTCTGGGACCTACTTTGTGTCTATCTCTTCCAATGAAGGGTTTGCTATTACTAAAATATTAATACAGAAATAATATAATCTATCACCCAGTCGATGACTCAATCAATACAAGTAGAAAATGACGGAGCTGTTAGAATAATTACTCTAAATCGCCCTAAAGCTTTTAATAGTTTTGATATGGGAATGGGCAGAGCATTTCAAAAGGAACTTGATGATGCAGCATCGGATGAAAGTGTACGTTGCATCGTGATCACAGGAAACGGAATGGCATTCTGTGCTGGGCAAGACCTAAAAGAAATTACAGCTCCCGACGCACCTAACTTTAAAGTTATTGTAGAAGAGACATATAACACGAGCATTAGAAAAATGTGCTCTATGAGAAAGCCTATTGTTGGGGCCGTTAATGGAGTTGCAGCAGGAGCTGGAGCTAACATAGCTCACGCTTGTGATTTAACAATTGCAAAAGAAAGCGCGTCGTTTATCCAGGCTTTTTCTAAAATAGGACTTATACCTGACAGTGGTGGAACTTGGTGGCTGCCAAGACTTGTGGGCATGCAAAGAGCTAAAGCACTTGCGTTTTTCGGAGACAAGTTATCCGCGAAAGATGCGGAAAACATTGGGCTCATTTATAAAGCTGTAAAGGACGAGGATTTTGAAAATGTAGTGTCTGAAACTGCCAAACGGCTATCTAAAATGCCTACATATGCTTTAGGGCTTACAAAAGCTGCATTTCATGAAGGAATGTCTAGCGATTTAGACGAACAACTAGCTAGAGAATTAGACTACCAATTTCGTGCTGCAGAATCAGATGATTATGCAGAAGGTGTAGCATCATTTTTAGAAAAACGAACTCCCAACTTCCAGGGTAAATGAGTCTTTGGGTTAAAATAAACGAGAAATTACCTGAAAACAATCAGAGGGTACTTGCTTTTATACCTAATAACAAAGTCTTCCTTCCAGGAAAGCAATTAGATTATGAAATTAGAGAAGTTGTCGTTCTACATTTCCGAGAAAATTTCTATTCAGAAAATGCTGATAAAAAGGAGAAGTATGGAGCTCATTTTTGGTCTGGAGAAGGAAATAGCAATCACTTCTTTCAAGACGTAACACATTGGAAGACTATACCTGGCGGGCCGCAAAAAACGTAACAGCAACTATAGCTGCCGTTTCTGATCTGAGTCGCATATCGCCTAAAGTAATTTCTTTAGCACCTAAATCAAGCATTTTTTCGACCTCTTCAGTTGTGAAATCTCCTTCCGGACCTATAGCTATACATGTAGATTCACCAGGAACAAGAGCTTTTAATAAATGTGTTTTTTTACTTAAAGAAACAGCATCCATGCAGTGAGCTACGAAGAAGTTCTTCGCTAAGTGTGGTGAATCTGATATTTCACTAACAGCATCAATTAACGCCATGGCAGGCATTAATTTAGGGAGCCAAGTTCTCTTACTTTGCTTCATTGCAGAAATAAGAACCTTATTCCACCTATCGAACTTTTCAATCTTGCTCTCAGACCTAGAGGTAAAGACAGGATAAATTCTATCCACTCCTATTTCAGTGGCTTTTTCTAAAAACCACTCAAAGCGTTCCTTCTTTTTAGTAGGGGTAACGATCATGGTAAGGCCAAGTTGAGGAAGTGACTCTCGTGAAATCTCCCCTACTTCCATAACGCAAGAGCGCTTATCTAATTCAATTATAATGCCCTCGGCTGTCCCACCTTTACCGTCCATTAAGGCATAAGAAAACCCTATTTTAGCACGAAGGACTGTTACAGCATGTCGTGTTTCTTCTTCAGAAAGACGCAGAATACCCTCTTTTAAATTTGGAACAAAAAGAGAGCGCATTACTTTGAATATTAGCCCTTTAAAGCAATTGCTTCTAATACTCGAGGCCCACCTGAACGCATTGCATCAGTTGCTGTGTTTTCGAATTTTGAGAAGTTATCTACAAATCGACGAGCGAGGTCAGCTGAAACTTTATCGAACTCCTCTTTATCAGACCATGTTTCACGAGGACTGAGTAATTCTGTAGGAACGCCTGGACAAGAAGTAGGGACATTAAGATTAAATACTGTGTCTTTACGCATCTCCACAGAGTGAAGTTCACCATTAAGAGCTGCAGTTATCATTGCACGTGTGTAGCTAAGTTTTATCCTGGATCCAACACCATAACCACCTCCAGACCAACCAGTATTTACTAACCACATTCTAACCCCATGCTTTTCTATGCGTTCGCCGAGCATTTTCGCATAATCTGTAGGTGCTAGTGGAAGGAAAGGCGCTCCGAAACAGGCTGAAAAAGTTGTTTGCGGCTCCACCACTCCAGCCTCAGTCCCAGCAACCTTAGCTGTATACCCACTAATAAAGTGAAACATTACGCCATTTGCATCAAGCTTACTAATAGGAGGTAAAACTCCGAAAGCATCGCATGTTAGAAAGAATACATCTGTAGGATGACCACCCATACCGCTTTGTACAGCCCCATCTATATGATCAACTGGGTAAGAAACACGTGTGTTAGGCGTAATTGTATCATCCTCGTAATCAGGAGTAACTCCATCTTCTTTAAAACCTATATTCTCTAATAAAGCTCCATATTTGATAGCGTTAAAAATCTGTGGTTCACTTTCAACGCTAAGATCAATGGTCTTTGCATAACAACCGCCTTCCATATTGAAAATACCATCGTTAGTCCAACCGTGCTCATCGTCTCCTATCAAGCTGCGTAATGGATCTGAACTAAGTGTCGTTTTACCTGTACCACTTAAGCCGAAGAAAACGGCAACATCCCCATCAGCACTCATATTTGAAGAGCAGTGCATAGGAAGTACATTGTGCACCTCTGGCAACTCAAAATTCATAACTGAGAACATACCCTTCTTTATCTCTCCTGTATAGCCACTTCCAGCAATCAGAATAATTTTTCGAGTGAAATCGATTGCGCTTACATTTCCTTGGCGACACCCATGACGCTTAGGGTCTGCTTGATATCCTGGTGCACATACAATATGCCACGCAGGGTCAGCAAACTTAACATTCTCAACATCTAATCTTAGGAACATATTATGTACAAACAGGTTAGACCAAGCTTTCTCAGTAACCACCCTCACGTTAATACGTGTACTGGGGTCTGCTCCTACAGCTGCGTCTCTAACAAAAACTCTCTTTCCTCGCATATAATCTTGAACATCAGCAAGCAAAGTTCCAAAATCATCTGGAGACATTTTCTGATTAATTTCACCCCAATCAACTCTAGAGCTAGTTTTATCGTCATCAACGATAAACCGGTCTTTGGGGGAACGCCCTGTAAACTCACCTGTCGAAATTGACAGAGCTCCAGTATTCGTGAGGACTCCTTCACCGCGCAGCAGAGTTTGTAAAATAAGATTTGAGGGGGGAAGATTCCAGTTAGCGATTGCTACATCTTCTAATCCAATAGCTTCTAACGATGCCCTATTAGGACAATTGCCGATATGCTTCATGTTTGTTCGAGGAATTAAGACATTAATATTCCTATTGCAAATATAGGCATTCAAATTGCGTTTCTTCACATTTTGTTTACATACTATCAGTGAATATTTATATTTGCACCATGACAAAGACAACTCTAACACTTTTTTCATTAGCTCTTGTGCTAATCTTCTCGTGTAATAATTCCGAATCGCCTAACACTTCCGATTCTTTAGACCCAACTTCAACACCATCCTCTCCTGAGAATAATAAACCCGAAAGTCTAAATAATTTAACAGAAAAGGAAAAGCAAGGAATAAGGCTTCAAAAGCGTCGACAAGAAGCTACAAAAAGAGCTTTATCTGTACAAGAAAAGAATATGACCAGTCCTTATAAATACCTTACTACTACGGACGAATACCCAATATTCACTTCGTTAATGTCTAGATCAAATCTTTCAAAACATATTCATAGCGCCGGGGTCACTGTACTCGCTCCAGTAGATAAAGCTTTCGATGACTACCCATATTATAAAGAATTACTTTTGCCGCTAAACAAAGAAGAATTAGACAACTTTATTGCTTACCATATTATCGATACACCTCTAGAGTACAAGGAATTCTCTGTTGGAGATAGTTGGACCGTACACGCAGGACACCTCCTTTCTCTCACTAATAAAGGAGGGGTTAATTTCAACGGTGCTCACGTTAGATCAGGCAGTGTAGACACAGACCACGGAATGATAATAGGTATGGATGATCTTGTTTTCTACCCTAAATTAAGTCATTGATTCAAATGTCAAAAACCCATTTATTACTCCCTGTCTTTTCAATATTACTTTCGACGTTTACTTTTATTGATTCATCTTTTGCTCAATGGTCGCATGATTTTAATGAGGGGGTAATTCCAGTAATCATAGATGGTGATACCTTAAGTAACCCTTGGGTTGGCGGATTAACGGCTCCCCAGTGGTCGCCGATAGATTTCGACTTCGACGGAGATGAAGATCTCTTTGTTTTTGACCGAGACGGCTCTAGACTTCTTGCGTTCGAGCGAACTGATGAGGGCTGGAAATATCGTCCAAAGTGGGTCTTAGGTTGGCCTGAACTGGTAGATTGGTGTCTCCTAAGAGATTTCGATTGCGATGGACGGCCTGATATTTTTACAAGCCACCAAAACGGCATAAATGTCTATAAAAACAACACCGAAAACCCACTTGATCCACAATTCTCACCAGTAGCAACACCTCTCCTTGCCACTTACGACTTCGGTGCTGGTGCAGATACGCTACCCGTAGTTTGCCTCGGTCTTGACGTACCCGCAATACTCGATCACGATGGAGATGGTGACATTGATATCATAACATTTACAGAAACCTCTAGCACTCTATATCGCTTCCAGGGATCAGTAGAATGTGGGCTCCAAATGGAATGTACTAATAGATGTTATGGCATGCTTGCAGAAGCTTCTGAGAACAACGCTCTGTTTATTGGAGATAACTTTGATTGTGGATTTAACGTAACAGATCCTAGAGAACAAAATGAAACTCTTCATGCAGGAGGAACTTTAACTAGTCTTCAACTCGACAACGAAGGGCCTCTCGATTTATTAATAGGAGATGTGTCATTCCCTACCTCCATTGCCGTCTTAATGGAAGATGCCGTAGATGGTCAGGATAGTGCGATTTTCGTTGACAACTCTTTCCCTCTTCTTACTGGCGGTCTCGAAGCGCTCAATTGCCAAAGATTCCCCTCGGCATATCATATAGATGTTGATAATGACGGTGTAAGAGATCTTCTTTTCAGCCCCAACACCTACCTGGAGACGGATGACGATGCAAGTGTGCACTTTTTGAAAAACACTGGAGAAGACCTTGATCCTGTTTGGTCTTACATACAAAACGACTTCATACAGGAAGGTATGATAGACCTCGGAAGAGGCGCCTATCCAGTACTCATCGACTTGGACGGGGATTCCCTAATCGATTTAGTAATAGCAAATAAGGAGACGTACAATGGGGTAGATGATACACCCACAACCATTCTATTATTCCGCAATTCAGGAACCCAAACTCAGCCAGTTTTCACATACACTTCAAATGTTGACGTAAGTACTTTCGGGATTGAAAGCGTATTTCCAGCTTTAGGAGATATTGATGGCGATGGGGACATTGACCTTATTGTAGGTGACGAACTTGGAAGGCTACATAGGTTTGACAATTCAGCAGAAATAGGTGCTTGGCCTTTCTTTACAGTAACTGAGCTTTCTGTTTCTGACAATTCAGGAGAGGTTATCGACGTTGGACAGTTCGCAGCACCTCAACTCATTGACATAGATTCCGACGGGTTACTCGACCTTGTTGTTGGTGAAAAAAATGGAACTCTAACTTTATTCCTAAACTGTGGGGACGTTGAAACATTAGATTTATGCAAGGTTGTAAGTGATGCTTATGGAGATAATTGGGGGAATATTCACGTAACGAACATACTAGGTATTAACGGATATAGCACACCAGCCCTTTATGAAGACGATCTCGGAATTCACGTGCTTATCACTAATGAAACGGGTACTGTTCAGTCTTTCGGATTTGTGTTGCCTGATTTCGAAACTGCCTTAGAAGAGTCTAACTCTGAGGTTCTCGCTAACGGACTTGGAGGGAAGGGTTTTCGTGCTGGAGCAGCTTTTGCAGACCTGAATAACGACTCAATTGTAGATTGCCTCTTAGGAATTCAAAACGGCGGATTGATTTGTTATTACTCATCGGACTCAGCAATATCTGGTGTCGTCTCGCCTTCTCCGCTAGACCTCGAAATTTCGATTAACATTTTCCCCAACCCTGGAAACACCATGTTAAATTGGAGGATTACTTCTCACCATACGCTTAACCCAATAATTATTGAGGTTCGCAATTCGTTGGGGGCTCTATTTTACAGTAGCTCTGCTACATTGAATGGTAATATCCCTACTGATACTTGGTCTAATGGCATGTACATCATCTCTCTAAGAAATATAGGCACGAAAAAGGGAGGCCTGATAGGACCTCCCGTTCGTTGGATAAAATTAGATTAATCTAATTAAGAATTCATTCCGTCGAGGATAGCTTTTACTTCACGTACAGCAGTTGCACTTTGTGAAAGTAGATCCATTTCTTCTTCGTTAAGTTTGAGCTCAATAACTTTTTCAATTCCGTTTTTCCCCAAAATAACCGGAACTCCCAAGTACATGTCCGATATTCCGTACTCACCTTGCATCCACACACAAGCTGGAAAAACACGCCTTTGGTCTTTAATAATAGCCTCAACCATCTGAGCCGCAGCAGCTCCAGGAGCATACCAAGCAGATGTGCCGAGGAGGTTCACGATTTCACCTCCGCCTTTCTTAGTGCGGTTGACAATAGACTCAAGCTTATCATCAGAGATCATCTCAGTTACAGGGATACCACCAACAGTTGTGTAACGTGGAAGAGGAACCATCGTGTCGCCGTGACCACCCATAAGTACAGCTTGGATATCCTTAGGACTAACGTTGAGTTCCTCAGCTAAGAAAGAACGGTAACGAGCTGTATCAAGGATGCCAGCCATTCCGATAACCTTAGTAGAATCAACTCCTGCGGTTAGATATGCACAGTAAGTCATTACATCTAACGGGTTAGAAACAATGATGATAATAGCATCTGTGCTGTTAACCATAATCTGCTCAGTAACAGATTTTACTATTCCAGCGTTAGTAGCGATTAAATCATCTCGACTCATTCCCGGCTTACGGGGAAGACCAGAAGTAATAACAACTACATCAGACCCAGCGGTTTTAGTGTAATCATTAGTTGAACCAACAGTACGAGTGTCGTACAGATTAATTGGAGAAGTCTCCCATATATCAAGGGCCTTACCTTCGGCAAAGCCTTCTTTAATATCGAGTAATACGACTTCATTGCATACCTCGCGGCTCGCGAGAACATTTGCACAAGTGGCGCCTACGTTTCCGGCACCAACAACAGTTACTTTCATAAGAAGTTATTTAGGTTGGGGTTGCAAAAGTACAGCCCTAAGGACGGCTGCAAAAACAAAAGAGTCCCTACTTTCGTTGTATTGAATAAATATCATGAAAGTCAAATATCTTACCCCAGCCTTTTTAATAGCTATATTTTTAATCTGCTCTTCCATCTACGCACAAAATAGCGGACTTACTACCGCAAAAGAGTCTTGGCCTGCCGGTCAAGCTGGTGAAGATTACAACGTAAATGATCCAAACGGTGAGAAAGATGGTGCCTGGATACGAGTGTACCCTGACGGGGCTTTATACTATTCCGGTGCATTCAACCATGGAACTCCTGAAGGTGAGATCTTGTATTTCTATGAATCAGGTTCATTAATGTCTAAACTTGTACACCCATTTTTAGACTCATCTAGCAATACTTCAGAATTAATATCAGCAATACATTATCGCGAAAACTCATCCGTACAAGCTTCAGGTTTTTATATTTCTGTTGCTGAAGAAGTAAAACCGTTAAGAGAAGGAAGCTGGGGATTTTATGATGAAGGTTCTAAGCAGGTGAAAATGGAAACTTACTCATATGGCTTACTTGATGGCCCCTATTGGGTCAAAGGGAAAAAAGGACAACTAGTAGAAGAAGGAGAATACTCAAAAGACAAATTAAACGGTGAAAAGATCACATACTTTGACAACGGAATTGTAAGACAAAAAATCAATTACATAAATGGCAAATTAGAAGGAAGTTTTGCTGTTAACTACAACAATGGATATCCTAAAATAGAGGGTAATTATTTCGAAGGTGTAGAAACTGGAAAATGGAAAACGTTTACAGAAAAAGGGGAACTAGAACTACTTATTCAATACTCTGATGGTAAGCGTATTAAAGAAACAAGAGTAAACGGGACTTTTGAAGAGACTTATCCAGACGGCAGGTCTAAGAGTGAATATACATATAGGAATAAACTATTGGATGGGCCATTTCGGGTTTGGTATGACCAGGGGGAATATGTCATCGAAGATTTCACAGATTCAGAAACAAATGAAATATTACAAAGACAAGTATTAAAGGGGACTCAAGTATCCAGTGAGGGTGATTATTTCGAGGGTAAATTAGATGGCCCTGTTTTTTATTACAATAATATTGGAGAGCTCGAAAAAACAGTAAACTACAAAGAAGGGAAATTAGTAAGTACAGATTAATAGCCGTACTTATCTTTCCAAAGTGACTTTAAGTGAGTGCGCATAGATTGCTCACGAGAGTTATTTCCTGGCTCGTAAATCCTTCGACCTTCAAGACCTTCTGGCATACATTCCTGGTTGCTGTGACCTTGTGGAGCATCGTGATCATAAGCGTACCCTTCACCATATCCAAGTTTAGACATTAATGATGTTGGAGCGTTACGCAAATGAAGCGGAACAGGAAGGTCTCCAGTTTCTTGCACTAAAGATTGTGCGGCATTTATGGCCATGTATGAAGCATTGCTTTTTGCACTTGAAGCTAAATACACAACGCATTGTGATAGTAAAATACGCGACTCAGGCATTCCTATGCGTTCTACTGCTTGGAAAGTTGAGGTTGCTAGGACTAACGCTGTCGGATTAGCGTTGCCTATATCTTCCGAGGCACTGATCAGCAATCTTCTTGCGATGAACTTAACATCCTCACCACCTTCTAACATTCTGGCGAGATAATAAATGGCAGCATTCGGGTCACTAGCTCTGATACTTTTAATAAATGCACTGATAATATCATAATGAGCTCCCCCTCCTTTATCATACCCTGTATCAGCAGAACCAATAAGATCCTTAACGGCTTTGTTTGTGACAGCTATAGGTCCTGAAGGTATACTTTGGACAATCATCTCAAGGACATTGAGCATTCTTCTTGCATCACCCCCACTAGCTCTCATCAAAGCATCATTCTCTACAATTGTAATCTCTCTAGAAGCGAGCATTACATCTTCCTCAATTGCCTGAGTGATTAATGATTCAAGCTCTTCTAAGGTAAGATGCTCTAGAACATAAATCTGACACCGAGATCTCAAAGCTGGAATAACCTCAAAAGAAGGATTCTCTGTCGTAGCACCAATTAAAGTAACCCATCCTTGTTCTACTGCTCCAAGTAAGCTGTCCTGTTGTGACTTAGAGAACCTGTGTATTTCATCAATAAAAAGGATGGCCCGTCCAGAAAACATTCCCCCACTTTTTGCTCTTGAAATAACATCTCTCACCTCTTTTACCCCGCTATTAATAGCTGAAAGTTGATGGAAGGGCAACTTCACTTTAGCTGCTAAAATTCTCGCTAAAGTAGTCTTGCCCACTCCAGGTGGACCCCACAGAATCATAGATGGTAAGTTTCCCGAATCGGCCGCTTTGCGCAAAACTGAGTCAGGACCAACAAGATGTGTTTGGCCTAAATATGTTTCAAGTGTTTTAGGACGCATCCGTTCCGCTAACGGCATCCCATCTGTATGTAAATTACTCTGATTCACGAATCTAATTTACACTCAAACCTTCTCTCTTGAACTATCATTCCATCAGGCCGAGAGTGTTTCCATCTCTTATGAGACCAAAGCCAATCACTCGGTGCTTCTCTTATTTCCCTTTCCAATTCACCTAAACATCTATCAAGCACCTCTCCTTTTTCAGTATCGAGAACATGCTCTTTAACTAACCTAAAGTCAACGATATACCTGCCTCTACCTGTACGTTTGACTGCTCCATATACAACGGCTGCATTATAATCCTTCGCCCACTTTTCCACCCCGAAATAAACAGCCGTTTCAACACCTAAAAATTTGGTCCACCAAGATTTATCCGCTTTAGGAGGACTCTGATCAAACCCAAACCCAACAGTTAAAGGCGCTTTTTCACTACTTGCCATATAGTTTTCCATCCAATCCTTACACTCAGAAATTTCGACCATCTTAAGCCCTAATCTTTCCCTCGAATTCCTCATCTCTTCATCTATAATGGGGTCACTCAATTTTTTGTAGAGTGCCATTGTATCAAATTTAATTTTTTGAGAAAAAGTCATAGCATACATTTCCCAATTTGCCATATGTCCACCTGCAAGAATAACAATTCTATTGTCATCATAAAGTCTATTCATCAGTTGCACTCCCTTACTTGAATACTCAACTCTATTTAGCAAGGACTTATCTGACGCAGTAAATAACTTCATCGATTCAACTGTAATATCACAAAAATTTCTGTAAAATCCTTTAGTTAATTCGCTTGCCTTTTTGTTTCCAAAAACCCTTATAAGATTCGATATAACCACTTTTTTCCTATAGCCCCCGATGGTAAACATAACAAAGGCAATAATAGAGGACTCCAAATGAAGAATCCACCAAGGTTGCCTCCCAAAACCTTTCATTGCCATTAATAATAGTTTAGATCTCAAAAGCTTCATATCATACATTTTCAATAATAAGGCCATCATAACCTACAAAAACGCCATCCGGAAGCTCCCTCTCTAAATCATCATGTTTACCAATATAGTGACTCAAATGTGTTAAGAAAGTAGCTTCTGGCTTAACCCTCTCAACGACCTGTAGGACCTCATTTAAAGTAAAATGACTTGGGTGCCTCTCCTTCCTTAACGCACTAATCACAAGCACCTTAACCCCCACCAACTTCCTAAATGTATCCTCGGGTATGAAATTAACATCTGTGATATAAGCAAAGTCACCAACCCTAAATCCACAAACTTCCAAATTTTCATGCATTACAGGCAATAAAGTCCAATCTACACCCTCCACAACGAAGCCATTTTCTTCTTCGTATTTACCCAATTTATTAATCTTTACTTTAGGCAATCCACCTTTCATTGAATCTCCAAATGCGTAGTGGAAATCTCTTTTTAGTGCAATTTCAACTCCTTTATTAGCCCAAACTTCCATAACTCTACCCTCCATTTGATTAAAAGCCCTCACATCATCCATTCCACCGACATGATCCTTATGCTCATGAGTGTAAACAATAGCATCTAACTTATTCACTCCTGCATTTAACATTTGCGCTCTAAAATCAGGTCCAGAATCAACAGCAACATTTACCCCATTTATTTCAATATAAATAGATGATCTTAATCTACAATCTTTTGGATTATCGCTAGTACAAACATCACATTTGCAGCCAATTACAGGCACGCCCTGAGAAGTTCCAGTACCCAAAAGGGTAACTTTCATTAAAGGATATCCTAAATCATATTGTTTTATAACATTCACCATACAAAGGTATCCTTACCTTTGTCAACGTGGACTCAGAACGCGTAATATTATCTGCTAAGCAGAAAGCACTCCGAATAAATCTAAACCAAGATATATATGGGACGTTTGCTGAAAATGGTGCGGGACAAGAGGTTGTGCGTCAGTTTTTTAGAGCTGGAGGCGCATCGGGTACAATTGCAAAAGCCATCAGTGCTTATGACAAAGGCTTCTCAGATGCCATCTACGGTGAGGAGAATAAAGGGCGTTATGTTTGCAGATCTCGATTAGAAAAGATGCTCAAACATGAGTACCAACTAATAGAAGATCGACTCAACAAAGAAGATCACCCGAATAGACAATACTTTGCTTTTGCAAACACTGTTACCACGATTAACTTTCATAAAACGAGCCAGGGTCATGGATGGTTTGGTGTAAAATTTCAAACTAAGGCAGGACAACCTCCTTCAGAAGTTCTATTACATGCACGGCTAGATGAAAGCGATGTCCTTCTGCAACAAATGACTACTGGAATACTTGGTACAAATTTATTATATGGGTGTTTTTTCTTCTATAAAACCCCCCTAGAGCTTCTAAAATCTATCTATGACAATCTCGACAGAAGCCGAGTGGAGATTGACATGATTCAAATGAACGGGCCTGATTTTAAAAATGTCGATAACCGACTACTTTCACTGCAATTGGTGAAAAATGGAATGACAGAAGCTGTGATTTTCTCTCCTGATGGTAAAAACCTTCAGGCAGCAGATATACTATACAAGAAAAACATACTAGCTATTAGAGGTAGCTTTCGTCCTGTCACGAAAGTGAATATTGACATGATTGCTAAAGGTCTTAGAAAATTTCGCAAAGAACCGAAAGTCGATCCTGACAACATCCAAGTACTGTTCGAAATCACTTTAAATAATCTTAAATCTGAAGGAGATGTTGATGAACAGGATTTCCTAGATAGAGCTGATATCCTATGTTCCATAGGCCAAACAGTACTCATTTCGAATTACAAAAAATATTACAAGCTCATAGAATTTTTCTCTCGACACTCTAAGAAACGCATGGGTGTTATTATGGGAGCTGCAACATTGGTTGAGATTTTTGATGAAAAATACTACCGGAACTTAAACGGTGGTATTCTTGAAGCTTTCGGCATACTCTTCTCGCGCGATTTAAAAATATTATTGTACCCCTGGAAAGATTCTAAGACAAAGGAACTGTGGACTTCTAAGACAACTCCAATTCACCCAAGACTCAAGCCTTTATATAATTATCTGATTTTTAACAAGAAAATTATTGATATTGAAGATTATAATGAGGATGTTCTATCTATTTTTTCAACTGAAGCTTTAAAACGAATTAAATCTGGCGATTCAAACTGGGAGGATATGGTTCCAACATTTGTAGACCAAATTATCAAGGAAAAATGTCTCTTCGGTTACTGTGGCACTAAGCCATCTATAGAAAATAACGAAGACCCCGCTGCTGCAGCAGCTAGAGCAATTGAACAAGACACTAAGGGTTGATTGTATTCACACACAATACAAATAAAAAAGGCTTCCCAATTAGGAAGCCTTTTTTATTTAGTTTAATTTTTATACGTAAGGTTTCTAAACAGACTCAGCCGTTTCTTCAACAACCTCAGCATTCTTGATTCCTAAAGCAATGTCGTACTCATCTTGAGATCCAACTACGAGATCTTGGAAATCCCTCGCTCCTGTACCAGCAGGTATAAGGTGTCCTACAATTACATTTTCTTTAAGTCCAAGCAAGTGATCTTGCTTACCACTAACTGCAGCTTCATTTAATACTTTAGTAGTCTCCTGGAAAGAAGCCGCAGATATAAATGAACTTGTCTGCAATGAAGCTCTCGTAATTCCCTGAAGTAGAGGTCTTGAAGTCGCAGGTATAGCATCGCGAGCATCAACAAGAGTCATATCACGACGTTTTAACGAACCATTCTCATCACGAAGACGACGAGCAGAAATCATCTGTCCTTCTTTTAACTCTTCACTATCTCCAGCATTAGAGATAACGACCATTCCGAAAATTCTATTATTCTCAATTAAGAAGTTAGATTTTTCTGCATTCTGCTTTTCTAAGAATTTAGTGTCTCCTGAATCTTCTATTACCACTTTTTTCATCATCTGACGAACGATAACCTCAAAATGCTTATCATTAATCTTCACACCCTGTAAACGGTATACATCTTGAATTTCATTTACTATATACTCTTGAACAGCAGTAGGTCCTTTAATATCAAGAATATCCTTAGGTGTAATTGCTCCATCAGAAAGAGGCATTCCAGCTCTAACAAAGTCATTATCCTGAACAAGAATATGTTTAGATAACGGTACCATGTACTTGTACTTATCACCAACACGTGATTCTACAATTACCTCACGGTTACCACGCTTAATCTTACCGTATGAAACTATTCCGTCAACTTGAGAAACAACAGCTGGATTAGAAGGGTTACGCGCTTCAAACAGCTCTGTAACACGAGGAAGACCACCTGTAATATCACCTGACTTACCAGCAACACGAGGAATCTTACAAAGTATTTGACCTAATGTCGACTTCGAACCTTCTTTAACCATAATATGAGCTCCTACAGGTAAAGAATAAGTTCTTAAAGTTTCACCTTTTTTATCGTGTATAAGGATGGCTGGATTCTTCTTCTTATCCTTAGTCTCAGTAATTACAACTTCACGGAAACCGGTCTGTTCATCAAGTTCTTCACGGAAGGTAACACCTTCTTCAATATGCTCAAAACTAATTACACCAACAGCCTCACTTATAATTGCGCTATTATATGGATCCCATTTACAAACAGATGTGTTTTTCTTAATCTTATCACCTGAATTCACAAATAGTAATGAACCATAAGGTAAAATTGTCGTAGAATACGCAACTCCTGTTTTAGGATCAACTACTTTAAACTCACTTGATCTAGACACAATTACTGTTTCAACAACTCCATCCGAATTCTTACGTTCAACAGTACGGAGATCTTCTATCTCGGCAACACCATCGAATTTAGTAAGCAACTCATTTTCATCAGAAATTTTAGACGCTGTACCACCAACGTGGAAAGTACGCAGAGTTAACTGAGTACCCGGCTCACCAATGGATTGGGCCGCAATTACACCAACAGCTTCACCTTTTTGAACCAATCTTGCTGTTGCAAGGTTTCGGCCATAACACTTAGCGCAAATTCCTTTTGGAGATTCACATGTTAAAACTGATCTAACTTCAACTTCATCTACCCCTGCATCCTCAATTGCTCGAGCAATAACAGGTGTTATTTCTTCGCCTTCATTAGCAAGGAACTCACCTGTTTCAGGATGAAGAACTTCAATAGCAGGAACACGGCCGTCAATTCGATCAGCAATACCCTCTACAATTTCATCATTCTTTCTAAGTGTAGACACCATAACACCTCTCAGTGTTCCACAATCTTCAATTGTAACAATAACATCCTGGGCGACATCTACTAGACGTCTCGTTAAGTAACCCGCGTCAGCAGTTTTAAGAGCAGTATCCGCAAGTCCCTTACGAGCACCGTGAGTTGAAATAAAGTACTCAAGAATAGATAATCCTTCTTTAAAATTTGATAAAATTGGATTCTCAATAATATCCTGACCTCCAGTTGCAGAAGATTTCTGCGGCTTTGCCATTAGACCACGCATACCTGAAAGCTGACGAATTTGTTCTTTAGATCCACGAGCACCAGAGTGCATCATCATGTAAATAGAGTTGAATCCTTGTTTATCTGTTTCAAGCCTATCCATAAGGATATTAGTAAGTCTTGAATTTGTGTGAGTCCAAATATCAATTATTTGATTATAGCGCTCATTATTTGTGATAAGCCCCATATTATAGTTCTCCATCACTTCAGCAACTTCAGAAGTAGCTTTTGCAACTAGTTTCTCTTTCTCTGGCGGAATAATAACATCATTTAAGTTAAATGACAGTCCACCTTTAAAAGCCATGTAGAACCCTAACCCCTTAATCTCATCCAGGAATTCTGCTGTTCTAGCAACTCCAACAACTTCAAGTACCCTAGCGATAATATCTCTTAAAGACTTCTTAGTTAGAAGCTCATTAATGTATCCTGCTTCCTTAGGAACATGTTCATTAAATAGTACACGACCACAAGTAGTTTCAACTATAGAAGAGTCACCATTAATATCAATGAAACGCATCTTGATTGATGCGTGAAGATCTAGCTTACCTTCCTGATGCATAATACTCACCTCTTCGGGAGAATAGCACATTGTTCCCTCACCTTTAACAGGCCATTCGGGTGTACTCTTACGTTCCTTAGTGATGTAATACAATCCCAATACCATATCCTGAGAAGGAACAGTAATAGGAGCACCATTAGCAGGGTTTAAAATATTATGTGACGCAAGCATCAATAACTGAGCCTCTAAAACAGCCGCGTGACCCAGAGGTAAGTGAACCGCCATTTGGTCACCATCGAAATCGGCGTTAAACGCAGTACATGCTAAAGGGTGTAGCTGAATAGCCTTACCTTCAATTAGTTTAGGCTGGAAGGCCTGAATACCAAGTCTGTGAAGTGTTGGAGCTCGATTTAATAAAACTGGATGTCCTTTTAAAACGTTTTCTAATATATCCCAAACTATAGCCTCTTTTGCATCAACAATCTTCTTTGCAGATTTAACCGTCTTAACAATTCCACGCTCTAGCATTTTACGAATAATAAACGGCTTATATAATTCTGCCGCCATATGCTTAGGCATACCACATTCGTGCATCTTGAGTGTAGGACCAACTACAATAACAGAACGTGCAGAATAATCAACACGTTTTCCTAAAAGATTCTGACGGAAACGACCTTGCTTTCCTTTTAAGCTATCGCTTAATGACTTTAGTGGGCGATTGCTTTCAGTTTTAACAGCACTAGACTTACGACTATTATCGAAAAGACTATCAACTGCTTCTTGAAGCATACGCTTCTCATTACGGAGAATTACCTCAGGTGCTTTAATTTCAACAAGTCGCTTTAAACGGTTGTTTCTAATTATGACACGACGGTAAAGATCATTTAAATCTGAAGTTGCAAAACGACCACCATCAAGAGGAACAAGAGGGCGAAGCTCAGGTGGTATTACCGGAACTACTTTAACAATCATCCATTCAGGACGATTTTCAATTCTCTTATGAGAATCTCTCATGTTTTCAACAACCTGAAGACGCTTTAAAGCCTCACTCTTGCGTTGTTGCGAAGTCTCTGTGTCGGCTGCATGTCTAAGTTTAAAAGAAAGCTCGTCTAAATCTAAATTAGCAAGAAGGTCGTGAACTGCCTCAGCTCCCATCTTAGCAACAAACTTATTTGGATCCTTATCTTCCAGATACTGATTCTCTTTAGGTAGAGTATCAAGAACATCAAAGTACTCATCTTCTGATAAGAAATCATTAATTTGTAAATCTTCTCCTTCTGCATTTTTTGCAGTACCAGGATTAATTACAGCATAACGCTCGTAATAAATAATTTGATCTAACTTCTTAGATGGTAACCCTAAAAGGTACCCGATTTTATTAGGTAAGCTTTTAAAATACCAAATATGAGCAACAGGTACCACAAGTGATATGTGACCCATTCTTTCTCTTCTGACTTTTTTCTCAGTTACCTCAACACCACAGCGATCACAAACAATACCCTTATAACGGATACGCTTATACTTACCACAGTGACATTCGAAATCCTTAACGGGACCAAATATCTTCTCGCAAAACAATCCATCGCGTTCGGGCTTATAAGTCCTATAGTTAATTGTTTCAGGCTTGAGTACTTCACCTTCTGAGTCTTCAAGAATTTTTTCAGGCGATGATAACGATATCGTTATCGTCGAAAAATCGCCCGAGTTCTGTTGGGGGGTCTTTTGTTGGAACATTTTCAGTTATCGATTCGGGTTATTAATCTAGCGAAATACTAAGTCCGAGTCCTTTTAGCTCGTGCATAAGTACATTAAATGATTCCGGTATTCCCGGTTTAGGCATCACATCTCCTTTTACAATTGCTTCGTATGCTTTTGCTCTTCCAATAACATCGTCAGACTTTACAGTTAGAATCTCTTGTAAAATATTAGCAGCTCCGAACGCCTCTAGCGCCCAGACCTCCATCTCTCCAAAACGTTGACCACCAAACTGAGCTTTACCACCCAATGGTTGTTGTGTTATTAGAGAGTACGGTCCGATAGAACGTGCATGCATCTTATCATCTACCATATGGCTAAGCTTGATCATGTAAATTACACCAACAGTTGCTGGCTGATCAAATCTTTCACCAGTACCTCCTTCATATAGGTGTGTTACTCCACATTCAGGAATTCCAGCCTTATTGGTTAGTTCTGTAATCTCATTAAGACTAGCACCATCAAAAATAGGAGTTGAGAATTTCATACCTAAATCCTGGCCTGCCCATCCTAAGACTGTTTCATAAATTTGTCCTAGATTCATACGAGATGGTACACCAAGCGGATTCAAAACTATATCTACTGGAGAACCATCTTCTAGGAATGGCATATCCTCTTGACGAACTATTCTAGCAACAATACCTTTGTTACCGTGTCTACCAGCCATCTTATCTCCAACTTTCAACTTACGCTTTTTCGCAACGTATATCTTAGCTAATTTGACAATACCATTAGGCAGTTCATCACCTACAGTTACTTGGAATTTCTTTCGCTTATAAGCACCGAGCAAATCATTGTACTTCATGGTGTAATTGTGCACCACTCTATTTACAAGATCACTGATATCATTATCTCTTACCCAAGACTCTGAGTTTATAATTAAGAAGTCTAAGCTCAATAGTATTTTCTGAGTGAACTTAATTCCTTTCTTTACTTGCTCTTCCTTGTAGTAATTAAAAACTCCCTGACTAACCTTTCCGGCAACAAGCTTCATAAGCTTATCAACCAAAATTTTCTTTAGTATAGCTGCCTCTCTATCAAATTCTATATCAATAGTCTCGATAACTGCTTTATCTGCAGCTTTAGCTTTCCTGTCTTTTACAGCTCTACTAAATAGTTTTTTATCAATTACCACTCCTTGGCTTGAAGGAGGCATTTTTAAAGAAGCATCCTTTACATCTCCAGCTTTATCACCGAAAATAGCGCGCAATAACTTCTCTTCTGGACTTGGGTCTGATTCTCCTTTAGGTGTAATCTTACCAATTAAAATATCTCCCCCCTTAACATTTGCTCCAATACGAATAAGTCCATTTTCATCAAGGTTAGCAGTTGCCTCCTCGCTTACATTTGGAATGTCATTTGTTAACTCTTCAAGACCTCTCTTTGTATCACGAACTTCAAGAGTGTACTCGTCAACGTGTAGTGAAGTAAATACATCTTCTCTTACAACTCGCTCAGAAATAACAATAGCATCCTCAAAGTTGTACCCCTGCCAAGGCATGAATGCAACTTTCATGTTTTGCCCTAAAGCAAGCTCTCCATTTTGAGTACTATAACCTTCAACTAAGATTTGACCTTTAGTAACCTTATCCCCCTTAACAACAAGCGGTCTAAGGTTCATACAAGTACCCTGGTTAGTTCTCTGGAATTTAATGAGATTATATATTTTCAAATCATCATCAAATGAAACAAGCTTATCGCTTTCATCCATCTTATGACGAATATTAATAACGTCTGAATCTACATATTCAACAAGTCCATCTGCATCAGCACGCATTAAAATTCTTGAATCTCTTGCTACTGCAGACTCAACACCTGTACCAACAATAGGTGAATCAGGAATCATTAATGGAACCGCTTGTCTCATCATATTTGATCCCATAAGAGCACGGTTTGCATCGTCATGTTCTAAAAATGGAATCAATGAAGCGGCAATCGATGCAATCTGATTTGGTGCTACATCCATATACTCAAGCTCTTTAGGCGAGACTAACGGGAAATCACCTTGGTGTCTAGACTTTATTAATTTATCCGAGAATTTACCCACGGGATCAATATTCGCATTCGCTTGGGCAATGATAGATTGAGCTTCATCTTCAGCTGAAAGGTAAACGACATCTTCAGACGAAATTGAAGCAACACCATTAACTACCTTCCTATAAGGTGTTTCAATAAAACCTAAGCGATTCACCTTAGCATACACACACAATGAACTAATAAGACCAATGTTTGGTCCCTCAGGTGTTTCAATAGTGCAAAGACGCCCATAGTGAGTATAGTGAACATCACGAACCTCAAAACCTGCACGTTCACGAGATAGACCACCAGGTCCAAGTGCAGAAATACGACGCTTATGTGTAACCTCACTAAGTGGATTAGTCTGGTCCATAAACTGAGACAATTGATTAGTTCCGAAGAAACTATTTATCACAGAACTTAATGTCTTAGCGTTAATCAAATCCGTTGGCGTGAAAACTTCGTTATCTCTAACGTTCATACGCTCACGAATTGTCCTAGCCATACGAGCTAAGCCTACACCAAATTGAGAATAAAGTTGCTCACCAACAGTACGAACTCGTCTGTTACTTAAGTGATCAATATCATCAACATCAGCATTAGAGTTAACAAGATCTATTAAATACTTAATGATTAATAGAATATCTTCTTTTGTTAAAGTTCTGCTTACTTCATCATCAGAAATACCAAGTTTTCTGTTTATTCTGAAACGACCTACCTCTCCAAGGTCATAACGCATTTCTGAAAAGAATAATTTATCAATAACACCTCTTGCTGTCTCTAAATCTGGCGGCTCAGCATTACGAAGTTGGCGATAAATATATTCTACAGCTTCCTTCTCAGAATTTGAACTATCTTTTTGAAGTGTATTATAGATAATCGCATAATCAGCCTGATTAATACTTGCTTTATGAAGAATAATGGTTTTAGTTCCACTTTCCATAATTAAAGCAACATGTTCTTTCTCAATAATTGTTTCTCTATCAAGAATTACTTCGTTTCTTTCGATTGATACAACCTCTCCTGTATCCTCATCTACGAAATCTTCTACCCAAACCTTTAGAACCCTAGCTGCTAATTTCCTGCCTACGACTCTTTTTAAGCCAGCTCTACTAACTTTAACTTCATCAGCAAGGTCAAAAATACCGAGAATATCTCTATCAGTTTCGTAACCAATACTTCGTAAAAGAGTTGTAACAGGTAATTTCTTTTTACGATCAATGTAAGCATACATTACACCATTAATGTCTGTTGCAAACTCAATCCAAGATCCTTTAAACGGAATAATTCTAGCAGAGTATAATTTTGTACCATTTGCATGGCGACTCTGACCAAAGAAAACTCCTGGAGATCTATGTAATTGATTGACAATAACACGTTCAGCACCATTCACTACGAATGATCCTTGTGGTGTCATGTATGGGATGGTACCCAAATAAACATCTTGTACGATAGTTTCAAAATCCTCGTGCTCAGGGTCTGTACAATATAGTTTTAATTTTGCTTTTAAAGGCACACTATGTGTCAGACCTCTGTCAATGCATTCTTCAACGCTATAGCGAGGAGGATCAATAAAGTAATCAAGGAATTCAAGAACGAACTGGTTCCGCGTATCAGTGATAGGGAAGTTTTCGCTGAAAACCTTAAAAAGTCCTTCAGAATCACGATTCTCAGGTTTCGTTTCTAATTGAAAGAATTCTTGGAAAGAGCGAAGCTGGATGTCAAGAAAATCTGGATGCTCAAGTGGTAATGCCACAGAAGCAAAGCTTTTCCGGATAGCGATTGGGTGGGTTTTGACCAAAGACATGGAGGGGGGTCAACTTAATTCAGACTACAACAATACAGGTACCTAAGCCATTTTATATGCAAATGCATATATAGGCAAAAACGATTTAAGGGCGGAGACCTGCTCTCCGCCCTAAACCTTAATCAGTCAGTGTTGTGCTATTACTTAAGCTCAACCTCTGCTCCTGCTTCTTCGAGTTGAGTCTTAAGACTTTCAGCCTCGTCCTTAGGAATTCCTTCCTTGATAGGAGCTGGTGCAGAGTCAACTATGCCTTTAGCGTCCTTCAGCCCTAAGCCAGTAAGCTCTTTAACTAGTTTAACAACAGCTAGCTTAGATCCACCAGCAGCTTTGAGAATAACGTCAAATTCCGTCTTCTCATCACCACCACTTTCACCACCGCCAGCAGCGGGTCCTGCAACTGCAACTGCAGCAGCAGCTGGTTCGATACCGTGATCATCCTTTAGGATAGTCGCAAGTTCGTTTACTTCTTTAACAGATAAGTTAACGAGCTCTTCGGCCATAACTTTTAAATCAGCCATATTAATTGTATTGATAGGTTTTCATATAATTTATTTTGTCAAGCTCAGCCACGATTTTCGAGCGCCTTGACAAGACCAGAGATAGTGTTTCCACCAGATTGTAAAGCTCCAACAACATTCTTCATCGGAGATTGTAGCAATGCTACAATTTCTGCAATGAGTTCGTCTTTCGACTTGATTGCTGTAAGTGCCTCTATTTGATCGTCACCGATGTAACAAGCTTCTTCAACATATGCAGCTTTTAGAACTGGAATGTCGTGTTTCTTACGAAAATCTTTAAGCAATTTAGCTGGTTCATTACCAACATTACCTAAAAGAAGAGCCGTTTGACCAGATAAAACTTCATACAGGTCACTGTAATCTGTTCCTTCTGTTTCATCCATAGCTTTACGTAGAAGCGTGTTTTTAACAATTTTCATACGAACATCCTTCTTAAAGCATGCTCTACGGAAATCAGTTGTGTCTTCCGAATTCAACCCTGAGGCATCTGTAAGGTAGACAACACTATTGTCCGATAATAACTGCTTAATCTCGATGATCTGTAAATCTTTTTTATCGCGTGTCATAATTGATGCGTTTTAGTGATTAAACCAACGATTTAAAATCGATTCGTATTCCAGGTCCCATAGTAGAGCTCAAAATGATACTCTTAATATAAGATCCTTTTGCAGAAGCGGGCTTTAACTTAACTAGAGTTGCTATAAGTTCTTTTGCATTCTCTTCAATCTTATCAGCCTCAAAAGAGACCTTTCCAACTGAAGCATGAATAATTCCAAACTTATCAACTTTAAAGTCAATCTTACCTGCTTTTACATCTGTAACAGCCTTAGCCACATCCATAGTTACTGTACCCGACTTAGGGTTAGGCATTAGTCCACGAGGTCCGAGAACTCGGCCTAGTGCACCTACTTTACCCATAACTTGGGGTGTGGTAATAATTACATCCACATCGGTCCATCCCCCCTTTATCTTCGTCACATACTCGTCTAGTCCAACGTAATCAGCTCCAGCATCTAATGCCTCCTGATCTTTATCAGGTGGGCACAGTACTAATACTTTAACATCTTTTCCTGTTCCATGAGGTAAGGAAACGGTGCCACGAACCATTTGGTTCGCTTTACGAGGGTCTACAGCGAGACGCACGGCAAGGTCTACCGAGGAATCGAATTTCGTCGTTGAGCATTCCTTCACAAGTGAAGATGCTTTATCAAGCGTATAAGGCTTTTCGGCGTCGAATTTCTCGGCAACCGCCTTCTGGTTCTTTGTTAATCGTCCCATGTTTGTGCGGTTAGTGACTTAAGAAGGAAATTTACCAGTGACATTAATACCCATACTTCTTGCTGTTCCTGCTACCACTTTCATGGCAGACTCAATGGAAAAGCAATTAAGATCGGGCATTTTGTCTTCTGCAATTGCGCGGACCTGGTCCCAGTTAACACGTCCTACCTTAACTCTATTTGATTCAGGAGAACCACTTTTGAGTTTTGCTGCCTCCAATAATTGGACGGCTGCGGGTGGGGTCTTAATGACAAAGTCAAAAGACTTGTCCTTATAGACTGTGATAACTGCAGGTAGAATTTTACCAGCCTTATCTTGGGTTCTTGCATTAAATTGCTTGCAAAACTCCATGATATTCACTCCCTTCGCACCTAAAGCAGGTCCGACTGGGGGTGCAGGGTTGGCTGCTCCACCGCGTATTTGCAGCTTGATTAGTCCAGCTACTTCTTTCGCCATTTTTTATATATATAATGAACAGTCATGAGATTCGCGCGAATGGGAAGCATTCTAGGGACATGCGAACGACTCTAACTGTCTGCTCCGTTAATTATCTTTTTCTACTTGGAGATAGCCTAGCTCAACAGGTGTCTTACGCCCGAAAATCTTGACCATAACCTTAAGTTTCTTTTTATCTTCGTTGACTTCCTCTATATTACCATGAAATCCGTTAAATGGACCATCAGTAACTTTAACAAGTTCACCAACTTTATATGGAATGTTAATTTCTTCCTCAGCGTCAGCCATTTCATCAACCACACCAAGAATGCGATTAACTTCATGTTGACGAATAGGCATAGGGTCTCCACGCTTCTCAGCGCCTAAAAACCCAATAACATTTGTTACATTTTTCACCAAGTGGGGTATTTCACCTACCAATGCCGCTTCTATATATACATATCCAGGAAACAAATTCTTTTCCTTAGAAATCTTCTTGCCATTACGTATTTGAAATACTTTTTCTATTGGGATCAAAACTTGGCCGACGTAATCCTGTAAACCAGCAGCAGAAACCTCTGTTTCGATAGTTTCTTTAACTCGTTTTTCCTGACCACTTACGGCTCGGACTACATACCATTTTTTTTCGATTTCACTCATAGTTGACATGTATTCTTAGAATAAGTCATATAAGTTTCCAACAACGCCTTTCCAAACAGAGTCAGAAGCATTGACTCCAAAAGTCCAGTCCATTACAAATACAACACCTGCAATAATTAAAGATGAAACAAACACAAGAACTGATGACTCTTGGAGTGCTTTCCAAGTAGGCCAAGTAACTTTCGTTATTAGCTCTGTGTAAGACTCTTTTATGTAATTCGTTATTTGAGACATTGTTTCTTGTTTTGCACGGGCGGTAGGACTCGAACCTACAACCAATGGTTTTGGAGACCACTACTCTGCCAATTGAGCTACGCCCGTAGATAGATGAAGAAGGAACCTTAAATAAGGGTCCTTCTTCTCTAAGTCTTTCACAGAGGTTTATCCTCTAATATTATGAACTAATTTCAGTTACCTGACCAGCACCAACGGTACGTCCACCCTCACGGATAGCGAAACGAAGACCTTTGTCCATAGCAACTGGAGCTATTAATTCTACATCGATAGTAACGTTATCACCAGGCATAACCATTTCACGACCTGCTTCTAGAGAAATCTCTCCAGTCACATCAGTTGTACGGAAGTAGAACTGAGGACGGTATTTGTTATGAAATGGAGTGTGACGTCCGCCCTCCTCTTTCTTAAGGATATAAACTTCAGCCTTAAACTTGGTGTAAGGAGTAATTGTTCCAGGACGAGCAATCACCATACCACGTTTAATATCGCTCTTGTCGAGACCACGAAGTAATAAACCAACGTTATCTCCTGCTTCACCTCTGTCGAGGATCTTACGGAACATCTCAACTCCTGTTATAGTAGATTTGACTTTCTCAGCTTGCATACCGATGATGTCAACCTCGTCTCCAGTATTAATCACTCCAGTTTCAATACGACCCGTAGCAACAGTACCACGACCAGTAATTGTGAATACATCCTCAATAGACATAAGGAATGGCTTCTCATTTTCACGTGGAGGAATCTCAATCCAGGAATCTACAGCTGTCATAAGCTCCTTGATAGAATCAACCCACTTAGCGTCTCCATTTAGACCACCAAGAGCAGACCCAGTAATAACAGGAGAGTTATCTCCATCGTACTCGTAGAAAGAAAGAAGTTCACGAACCTCCATTTCTACTAATTCTAATAGCTCATCATCGTCAACAATGTCCGCTTTGTTCATAAAGACAACGATACGTGGAATACCTACCTGACGTCCAAGTAGGATATGCTCACGTGTCTGAGGCATAGGGCCATCAGTTGCCGCAACAACAAGAATAGCTCCATCCATTTGAGCAGCACCTGTTACCATGTTTTTAACATAGTCAGCGTGACCCGGACAGTCAACGTGAGCGTAGTGACGCTCTGCTGTTGAGTACTCTACGTGTGAAGAGTTAATTGTAATTCCACGCTCCTTTTCCTCAGGTGCGTTATCAATTTGATCAAACGAGCTTGCCTCGCTATAACCAGCATCCGCCATCACCTTAGTAATAGCAGCTGTTAATGTAGTCTTACCGTGGTCAACGTGGCCAATTGTGCCAATGTTAACGTGAGGTTTTGACCTGTCGAAATGTTCTTTTGCCATGATCTGGACAGTTATATATATTATTAATTTATTTTTTCTCTATTAAATGATCTGAGCCAATGACGGGAATTGAACCCGTGGCCTCGTCCTTACCAAGGACGCGCTCTACCCCTGAGCTACATCGGCTTAATCGAGCGGAAGACGAGGTTCGAACTCGCGACATTCAGCTTGGAAGGCTGATGCTCTACCAACTGAGCTACTTCCGCTTGGTAATCTCTTTCAATGTCATATGTTAGAAACATACATAATCGAAAAAAATGTGGGGGTAATAGGAATCGAACCTATTCAGTCTAAGACAACAGAGTTACAGTCTGCCCCGGCTCTCCAACTCCGGCGTACCCCCTTGACATGCTAATAAAATTAGAATGTGCAGGCTTTATATTCGGTGAGCCGGTGGAGGGATTCGAACCCCCGGCCATTTGATTACAAATCAAATGCTCTACCCCTGAGCTACACCGGCAAAAAATCAAAGAACACAATCCATAAAAAAACCCCCTGAAATTCAGGAGGGCAAATGTACGAAATAATCAGAGAAAATAAATATTAGTTTCACTAAAAATTACATCATCATTTTTTACTAAAATTAATTCAACTTTGAACCTTAGCTATCTGCCTTCTTAACGCCTCAACAACTTCATCAGCAGCAGCCTCAAAACTTATTGAATTTCTTTTTGCGAACAGTTCTTTACCTGGAATATGGAGTTTGATTTCAACTAACTTATTCTCTTTACCATCATGCTTTTCGACCCTCAAGAAAACATCACTAGAAATAATGGTATCATTAAAAACTGTAAGCTTTTGAAGTTTAGAATTAATAAAAGCCAATAACGCTTTATCAGCGTCGAAATGAATTGAATGTATTTGAACCTTCATACAATAATATAGTTAGTCGCCTTGCTCTGATCGTCTATCTAGAGGGCTAGCTCGATGAAACTCTTTCAACTTTGCCATTGTATGATGAGTGTAAACTTGAGTTGATGAAAGACTAGCGTGACCCAGTAACTCTTTAACCGCAGCAAGCTCAGCACCATTATTCAACAAATGAGTGGCAAATGTGTGTCGTAAAACGTGAGGGCTACATTTATGCAACGAACTCACCATACTAAGGTAATAATTTACTCTACGATAAACAAACGAAGGGTAAAGAGATTTACCTGAATCTGTCACAAATAAATCATCACTCTTAACAGGTCTGTCAATAATGTGGGATGATATACTCTTAAGTGTCTGTGACATAATAGGTATGAGTCTTTCTTTCGAACCCTTACCGTAAACTTTTATATTCTGCCTGCCATCATCAAGGTCTGATAGTTTCAGATTTATTAATTCACTTAACCGTATTCCTGTCTCATACAATAATGCCAACATAGATCTATCTCTCCTACCCTTCCAATCATCACAGAACACACTCTCATCAAACAACTCGCGCATTGCATGCTCCGGCACAACCTCAGGAAGTCTTTTCTTAAGTTTGGGAAGCACAACCGAATCTAATGGATTGCTTTTCATCCTGCCAGTGCGGCGCGCATACTTTGAAAATGTTCTAAGTGCTGATACTTTTCTATGTATTGTTCTTGGTGATTTCCCAACTCTCATCATTGATACCACCCATGAACGTACCCAATCACTTTCGATACTGAATAAGTCTTCAGTATCATAATTCTCTTTCATATATAATAACAACTGACTTATATCGGTTCGATAGCTTCGTAGGGTATGTTCTGAGTATCTTTTTTCTTTGATTAAAAAATCAAAGAATTTAGAAATAAAATCTGAAGGCTTAATCAAGTATTAAGATTTAGGCATGAAAAAAGCGAGAAAGTATACAATCTCGCTTTTTTTTACGACAAAAACAAAAAGTTAGGTCGTCAATATTATAAACAATAATTAAAACGTGTAGTATCAATCCTCATTTAAGGACTTTCCGTTTTTATATATAGCTTTCTTCATAGCTTCACGGTTAATAAGACTTGGCTTAACAAACTCACGTCGTGAGCGTAACTCCTTCATCTTTTTAGTTCGATCGAACTTCTTCTTAAAGCGCTTAAGACAGCGTTCAATATTATCGTTTTCTTTTACTGGGATGCTTAGCATAATCAAAATTTTGGAGTGCAAAGATAGATGAAGATTCTTAACGAACCAATTCTCTAGCAATTACTAATTTTTGAATTTCTGATGTTCCCTCTCCAATCGTGCATAGCTTAGAGTCTCTGTAAAACTTTTCAGCTGGAAAATCTTTAAGATACCCATAGCCTCCAAGAACTTGAACTGCATCAGTTGACACTTTTACAGCCACTTCACTTGTTTCATATTTAGCCATTGCGCTAGCTAGAGTACAAGATTTACCGGCATTTTTTAAAACGCAAGCTTTTGTTAGTAAAAGATCAGAAGCTTCTATAGCAACTGCCATATCCACTAATTTAAAAGCAATTGCTTGAAATCTCGAAATTGATTGACCAAATTGCTCTCTTTCTTTTGAGTATTCACGTGCTGTATCGTAGGCGCCTCGAGAAATGCCTAACCCAAGAGCACCTATACTAATACGCCCTCCTTCTAAGATCTTCATAGCCTGTATAAACCCCTCACCGACTTCACCTAAAATCTGAGACTTGTGAACTCGACAATTATCAAAAATCATTTCAGAAGTTTCACTAGAACGCATACCTAATTTATTTTCTTTTTTACCACCAGAAAACCCAGGAGTAGATCGCTCAACAATAAACGCTGTAATTCCATGACTATCTAACAAATCTCCTGTACGAACAAGGACAACGGCAACATCACCACTTATTCCATGTGTAATGAAGTTTTTCGTGCCATTTATCACCCAATAATCCGCATCTTGATTCGCAACACACTGCATTCGCAAAGCATCAGACCCCGTATTGGCCTCAGTAAGCCCCCAGGCTCCAATCCATTCAGCAGAAGCAAGCTTGGGTAAGTACTTCTTCTTTTGTTCTTCTGAGCCAAACTGTAAAATATGTCCAGTGCACAGACTGTTGTGGGCCGCCATACTTAAACCAATCGACCCGCATACTCTTGATACTTCTTCAATAGCAATTTTATATTCAATATAACCAAGGCCTGCACCACCATATTCTTCAGGAACGAGCATACCCATAAGTCCAATCTTACCCATTTCACTAAATAGCTCTCGTGGGAAAATTTGGGATTCATCCCAAATCATTCTATTGGGAAGAATGTTCTTCTGCGCAAAGTCTGCAACAGAATTTTTAATCATCTTCTGATCGTCTGTCAATTCGAAATCCATTTTGCAAATGTCGGTAGTTAAAGTTATTCTCTGTTGTAAAAACTCTTAATTCGAACAGATTTTCAAATATGGCGACCAAACTCCCCAAAGACTATCGTTCATTTGGGGCATTAAGCTCAAATCTTCAATGACCCCTAATTCATGATGCTTACGATATCTTTCAATCATTCTAGCTCCTTCAAATCCTATATAAGGATGTCTTTTTAATGTTGCCCAAGAAGCTGAATCAGCACACAATTTAGATACAGGAGAAAGTGAAGGATCAAACCAATTTTTAATTTTATTGAATGCCTCATCGTCAATTCCGTAAACCTCTTTCAGCTGAGACACAAAAATAAAGCCACCTAAAGCGGTTCTGAATTTCACAGTTCTGGAAGATAATACAGGCCCAAATACTGGGAGTTTTTCAAAATCAACACTGTCCATGCTATTAAGCTGTAAGGAACCAGGAACAGGAACTATAACGTTTGATTTGTAAGGCTTCCTTTCCTCAAATTGATGATAGTTTTTTAAACTTGATTGTTTCGGCTTGACTTCCTCACTAACACTTCTCCATATCTGCGTTCCATTCCCATCACCTACAATATGTACAGAATTAGAATAGCTTGTATTAGGCCATGAATCTAAAAGAGTTAGAAATTGAGGCATTACTAAATCAGATGGCTTAGAGCTCACTGACTCAATCCCCCATCCAATTAGTGACAAAAGAATAACAATTGAAATTGAGGTTAGATGAAATGCCTCCTCTCTATTAGACTCAGTTCGATTATTTTTTGTGTTGAATAATTTCACCTGACTTAACTCGAGCTAGATAGTCTTTCAGATCAGCCTTAACCTCTGGGGCTAGTAGATATAACCCTAAAACGTTAGGAAAACACATTGCGAAAATCATAGCATCGCCAAAATCAAAGACGCTCTTTGCTGAGATTGCAGAACCAATTACAACAAACACACAAAAAAGCACTTTGTAACTAATATCAGAATATTTTGAGTCGCCGAAAATGTAGGTCCAAGATTTAAGACCATAATAACTCCAACTAAGCATAGTTGATAGAGCAAATAAGATAACAGAAATTGACAATACAATAGGGAACCAAGAAAGAGTTTGGCTAAAAGCCGATGAAGTAAGTTCGATAGCCATAAGATCTCCTGACTTAGCAAGTGACAAAGCTTCCTCAGCAGAGAATGACCCATAACCCGAAATTACAATTACTAAAGCGGTCATCGTACAAATAACTACAGTATCAATAAAGGGCTCTAAAAGACTAACCATACCTTCAGATACAGGTTCATCAGTCTTTGCAGCTGAGTGAGCAATCGAGGCTGATCCGATTCCGGCTTCGTTTGAGAATGCCGCTCGCTTAAATCCTTGAATCATAACACCAATAATACCACCATACATAGCACCTGAATCAAATGCACCTGAGATGATTTGGTTTAAAGCAGAAGGAATAGCAGGTAAATTCCCCATTAATACAACAATGGCGCTTATCACATAAATTCCAACCATAAAAGGGACGACTTTATCAGTCACATTAGCGATGCTCTTAATTCCACCAATGATAATCATTCCCACTACAGCAGCCATAATAGCACCGAAAATCCATGCTTGACCGAAGAATAAAGATTCAGTACCTCCAGTAACAGAAATAAGTTGTTTGGTCGCTTGATTTATTTGAACCATATTCCCTCCACCCAAGGATCCACCAATACAAGCAATAGCAAACATTACAGCAAGGACTTTACCAAGCTGTCCCATTGTTTTACCCTTCTTTGCAAGACCACGGCTTAGGTAGTATGACGGACCGCCAGAGACAGATCCATCGGGGTGTTGAATTCTATATTTAGTACCTAGAGTACACTCAATAAATTTAGCGCTCATCCCTAAAAGACCAGCTACTATCATCCAAAATGTTGCTCCAGGACCGCCAATACTAACAGCTATTGCAACTCCAGCTATATTACCGACTCCTACAGTGCCAGATAAGGCAGCAGTTAAAGCCTGAAAGTGACTTACTTCGCCTGCTTCTTTGTTATTTGGATTGTCGAATTTTCCCTTTACTACATCAATGGCATGCTTAAAGCCGCTGATGGAAATGAAATTAAAATAAAATGTGAAAAAAATCGCCCCAACTAACAACCAAATAAGCACAAACGGAACATCATAACCAAACCCAACAGGAACAGTTACAAAAATCACATCCATAATGCTGTTTGTCACCGGCTCCATATAAGCTTCAATTTTCTCATC
>Ga0206679_10000432_pt1 | contig 34470 bp, 27 predicted proteins | sample M110012015metaG_FD_155464 | JGI IMG/M metagenome (GOLD analysis project Ga0206679, IMG submission 155464) | Ammonia-oxidizing marine archaeal communities from Monterey Bay, California, United States - M1 100m 12015 | ecosystem: Environmental > Aquatic > Marine > Intertidal zone | place: USA... | reverse complement strand
TAAGCAGAAGAGCAGTTAGAGTGATTATTTTGTGAGCGGTCATTACTGTTGGCTTTGGTCTTTAATAAGTTAAATTGGCTTGAAACCCGAGACTGTATCTAAAGCAGTTTTGGATCTATAATAATTCAGTTGGTCAGGACAAATTTGTGATCTTCCTTCCTTTCAAAATCGATCAATGATCCATTGGTTACTTTCCTTGAGTATTTGGTTTTCCTGTTCCAGCATTTGGATATAAACTGTTCGTTGCTCAATCAGATGAACAACTAATATACAATGTAGATCAGTGTAAAGCTTTGGTTTTCAATTACATGGGTGATTTGGCAGCTGATGAATTCGAGATTATGGGGGATAAAAAAAGCCGCATCCTCTATAGAATGCGGCTTGTCTTCAACCATTAAAGACTCAAAGTCTATTGAATTGAGGCCAACTCGTCAATATCATTGTTGATAGAGAGAATGAGTACGGCTGTGGCGGTGCAAAATACAGGGCTTGTAATACAGTGATGGCCTTGCCAACTGCCATTTTCAACTTGAGTGTCGATCATACGCTGAGATACTTTGTTGTACCAATCTTGCCATGAGATGTCTTCGCCAATGATCATACCTTCTCCAGTTTGAAGATAGCTGAGGTATTCCTCGCCACCGTTGTTTCCAAAGCCGACCATTACTTCATCTTTAGACGCCACATTTTTGGCGCTTTGGTACACTTTGTTGGCTGTGTTCATCTGGATTGCTTCATTAGCATCCAGACCAGCCCTTTGCAGATTATCTACGTTGATTTCATCGTCTTTATCTAGAACACCTTTCTCCTTAGCTTCTGCGATGATTTGCTTGGCCTTCTTGGCTTCAGTCGCACTTGCACGTGAACTGGATGAAACAGAGTAGAGCATTACGCCGGCGCCATCAGTCACCGAGCCAGTTCCACTTGCTACATTGTAATTATCTTTTTGGTATTGGCGTGATTTTTCAAGCACTTCTTTGTCCACTTCAATATCCCACATGTATGCTGCTTCAAGGGCGTTGTTGGCATACGAAGAGTTGAGAACTCCAGCCCAAGTTCCTCCGGAGAAAGAACCATTTTCGGCCTGCGTTCCTTGAATCTTGGTCACACATTGCTGAAGACAATCTTTGGTGCGAGTTGCAATTTGATTGTCCTCGATGATCTCCAGCGCACGGCTGAAGTATTGTGTAGTTAGGATGGCGTCGATAGACACGCCCAGTTTTCCTTGAATCTGGGTTCCTTGCAATTCGGTTATCGTGTGTTGGATATCTCCAGAATTCTCAACCTGGCTCAGCAGATAGATATGTGCGTTGTTGAGTTGATCAGAATATTGACCTTGGGTAAATGTTGATCCTTCTCGGATGATAGAAAGTGCCACCATCGCTGTTGTGGCTGGATCAGCTGGGACTGCATGCGGATCGGTGATGTGCTGCATGCTGTGAGATCCGCACCCCCAGCCTCCATTGGAGTGTTGCGATAGCATTAAAAATTCGAGACCTTCATCGATGGCCTCTTGTGCTTTGGCGGGAATGTCCAGATAGAAATCGGCCGCTAGTTTCTTATCGCAAATCTGTTTGATGATCATCGAGTCGACGTTGGCGACCCCCATGAGGTTGTTGAAGACACAATCTTCTGGAGCCTTAGCGAAGTCTTCTTGATGAGAACAACAGGCCGGCCTTTCAGCCGCTGGTGTGGTAGATACTTGAAGGTAGGGATAGGAAACAAAGGATACGAGCGCCACACTGACGCATGCGATCACGACGATCGCGGTTTTTCTTTTTTTCATGACAGAGAATTGATGTGAATATATAATGTCAATTGACCCTTAATGGTACACTCATAGTGCCATTAAGATCATTGCATTAACTATTTTTTGGAGAAATCATCGATTTTAATGAGGAGAGAGGAGGAAGTGTAGGGGAAATTGGGATATGAGGCGATTCGTCCTTTATATGTACCGTCGAACCGTCTTAACTCAATCAAATCACATTTACTCCCATTTTGGTGATTGGGAGGCAGACATTCTACAACCGATTCGCTTTATGAATCTCATCCACCAGATAATCAGCACCAACAAACTCAGCACAGGTTATCACAGCTCCAACGGTTACACCAAGTATGCCGTGCATGTTGAGGTTTTGCCCCGTAAGGAAGAGGTTCGGAATCTTAGTCTTGGGTGAGATAAAAGACTTTAGTGGGTCGTTGTGATCTTTGATTATGCCGTACAAAGAACCATCACCATTGCCGATGTAATCGCGGTAGGTTAGGGGAGTGCTGGTGTATAAAGCCGCGATCTTATCGCGAATATCTGGATACTTCTTCTCCAACTCCACCATAGCTTTTTCGGCGTATTTCTCTTTAAAATTCTCGTAATCCTCACCACGCTCACATTCATTAGCTACGGTGTTAAACGACTCCGTCCAAGGCTTCATGTCCTCGTAGTTCATATACATCATCAGGGTCATGCTCTCGGCCCATTCGGTACTCTTGGAAGAAGCTGAAGTTGAGATCATGAAGCCCAAAGGCCATTCTTCCTCAGTATAATGCATCGTATTCCACACATCAGTCTGTTTGTAGTGGTAGATGTTGTGGTTGAGGTAAGGGAATTCATTCTCTTTGAAAACCAAGTGAACACTGAATACGGAAACGGTGTTCTCTAAGTTGTCGATACGATTGCGGAAAGCTTTTCTGAGTCGACCCTTTTCGATCATCTCGACGGTCTGCTTGGGGTGAATATTGGAGATGAAACTCTTGGCTCCAAAGCGCTCGCCGTTCTGCAACTCTACATAACGTAGCTCGTCTTCTTCGAATACAAAACGGGTGACTTCCTTGTGCTTGAAAATTTCACCGCCGTGCTTTCGAATTTGCTTGACTAGCAGTTTGGCAATTTGAGAGCCTCCATCCACGCATCGCCAGGCACTTTCTATGTAGGTGTTAGTCACCAAAGCGTGAACGTATAATGGGGTTTTTTCAGCATAGCCAGCGTAAAGAATGTTGGTGCCGGCCAAGACGTTTTGTAGGGTCACATTGTCGGTCAGCGAGTCGATATATTCCTTGGCGTTTGTCCCAAGTAAATCGCCATTTAGAAGGTATGCCGAACCCTTCTCCACATTGTAGAGCGGGAATGCTTTACAAATGTCTTTGATCTTGTCGCAGTAGCTAATTATGGCTTCTTCTTCTTCTGGGAATTGCGCACTCAAACTCTTGATGAACGACTCGTAGCCTTGTGGGATCTTATAGACCGTGTCATCGCCTTCAAAAGTGATCGTGTCGAATCCGTCGAGATCCATTTTTCTCAAGTTGAGATCGTCCATGATCTCGAGGTACTTAAAGAACTGGTAAAGGTTCTGACCTTCATCCAAACCGCCGATGTAATGCACGCCCGTGTCGAATATGCACCGATCGCGAACGAAGATTTGCAGGTTTCCACCGACCTGTTTGTTCTTCTCTAAGACACAAACGCTATACCCTTCTTTTGCCAGAATCGCTGCGCACTGTAGTCCGCCGAGGCCTGAGCCTACTATTACAACATCGTATGTGAGGGTGTCACTCATAGAAGGCGCGAAGAAAACAATTTTACTCGGGAGGCCCGCATTCCTTTGCGGGCCTATATATGCGAATTTATCTCCAGCGTCTCCCCGTCGACAACCACATCATATCCCGATTTATCAGCAGTTTCGGCAATGGTGACGTTTTGAGGCATGCCACCAATATTACGCATGACCTCCAGCTTTTCCGCATCATCGTCGAATCCACAAACCTCTCGTTCATCGGCGCATTTGGCCAGCAGGTAACACAGGTCTCCGTAGCCGCAATTGACCACTAGTATTTTGCCGTCACGTGAAAGTTCTAGGTTTAATTCCTCGAATCGACCTAGGAGATTGCGAAGGCGATTGTTGATCGTCTTCAGCACATCTTCTCCTCGGTACATGTATGCTTTTTTCAGATATCCTTTGAAATACGAAGGCGTCTCGATTTCGTCACGTGTTTTTTGGTATTCAGCTTTGAAGTGCTTGCTGATGGATTTCGCTCTTTCACGGTAACCCGTTCCGAAACTGGCATCGTCGAACTTAATCCTTGGCAGGGTTTTAATCGTCAGCTTACCATCTTTGAATAGGAAATCATCCCCCTTATTCATAACGTGATGCGTGCCGTGCAGGATTATTGGTACGATATCAAGTTCCAGTTCTTCGGCAAGTAAAAATGCTCCTTTTTTAAATCGAGATAGCTTTGGTTGTGTGTTCCGAGTTCCTTCGGGAAACACCCCAATGCTGTAGCCTTCTGCCTCTCGTTTCTTGAGAGCTGGCAACGCACCTTCAAACCCTTCATTAACGTTATAATAGCCTGCTCTGCGAACTATTCGTCCAAAGAAGGGTGAGTTGTACACCCAGTTGTTGGTTAGCAAAACAAGCTTCGGAGTTTGATTGATGAGGACTAAGATATCGACGAAGCTATGATGATTGCAGATCACTAGGCACGGCTCGTCAAAATTCTCGTTACCAAGGTTTTTATGGATGTACTTTACAGTCGGAGCAATGCGAATTATGGTCCCTCCAAAGAATCCAATCATCTTATGGTATCGGAGTTGTTTGCCCTCTTTATTTCCGGGTATAATCCTAAGAATTGGACTGGCTATAGCGAGCAAAGCACACCCAAACAGGAATATCAAGTAGGCGATCGTCGAGCCAAACAAGGTCCACAGCGTCACCGGAATAAAACCCTTTGCGGTTCTTTTACTCACGAACAAACGAAACAGAAAAGGTTGAATCGTGAACGATACTAGCACCACCGAAACGATTCCGATAATGCTCAGTGAGGCGATAGATCGAAGTGATGGATGTTCAGCAAAAATGAGAACGCCAATTCCCACGAGTGTCGTGATCATCGATAGAATGATCGACGTTCTGAAAGTGAGTATCGACTTGCTTTTCGTAGCATGCTCTTGAATCAACCCGCGGGTCATGAATATGCAGTAATCTACCCCTAGACCAAAAATGAAGGTGCTCACAATCACGTTGAAAATCGTGAATTTCAAACCTAAGGCCACCATGATGCTGATCGACCAAAGCCAACTCAGTGCGATTGGAATGAACGTCAAAAGTGCTAGCTCGATTCTCTTGAAACTTCCTAGAAGAATTAAAAAAACGAGAATCATCGAGTATCCAACTACTTGATTGAAGTCAGTCTTTAAAATTTCCAGTACAGTACTGGTCATGCTTGATTTGTCAAATGAGCTTGTTCGTTCGTCTTCCCAAGCTATATTCAAGTCTTGTTGATCTGCAGTTTTAATCAAACTGGAGATGTAGAATTGCCCCTCTTTCTCATTAATAAATGAAGAAACGAGAAGCCCGAAATCTTTTTGTAGCTCAGCCACATCAGTGGTTTGAAGCTCGTTGGAAATCAGTTCGTAAAATTCATTAAATGCTGCTGGATCGAAACCCAAGGCGTTCGACGACTCGATACAATTTTGTTTGACTTCAGCCACGAGCGAGTCGGTCCAAAACGAGTCCCATGCATCGATTCTAGCCTGTTGAGTGGCCTGGTCGGGTAGTAATCCCGATAGTGATGAAAACCGCTCGATACGTCCACTATCAACAAGATTCCTGAGTTTGTTTTCGGCGGCAGAATGTACTTGTAAAGCCTCTTCTAGCGTTTTTCCTTGGGAAAGGACAAACTTCATATCACCGCCTTTAGTGGCACTTTTGAGAACATTTTCAGCCTCAGCTAGCTCTGGGGTGAGAAAGTTCATCTTTGACATGTCGCTTTCAAACTCGATATGCGGAAAAAGGAAAAATGTTGCGATCGAAAGTGCTGCTATCGATATCAAGACCGGTCTTTTCTTATGCAAGGGATAAGTCGCAATCTGTTGAAGTCGAGAAGCGAGGGGAGAAAGCTTTTGTTCCTTGTCCGACTTGACTACCTGCGGAAGAAATATCAATGCAAATACTGCCGAACTCAGAACGCTGACTGACGAGAATAGGCCAAGATCTTGAAGCGCCTCCGAACGCACGAAGAAGAGGCATGCAAAGGCTAATGATGTAGTGATGCTCGATGTCAATACCGGCGAAATGACTTCTTGTAGCGCCTTTCTCTTGTCCTTAGCATGACTTAGATGCGTGATGATGTGAAGTGAAAAGTCGATCGATATGCCTAGCAACACGGAGCCAATTCCGATGGATATGGCGCTCACCTGTCCAACGCTCATAACGAGCGCAGCCAATGATGTGACAGCGCCAAACACGACTGGGACGAATAGAAGGAAGAAACGCGAAACTCTCCTGAAATAGAGTATGATGATCAGAGTTAAAATGATCATAGCAATGGTCACTGTTATCTGGATGTCTTTCTTAATCCTCTGTGCATTCGCCACCGCGACAGGAGCCGTTCCGAAGTAGCTGATCTCAATTCCATCAAACTCTGCTTTGGTCCGCTGAACAAGCGAATCGAGGCTTGCAACGAGGAGCGCGTTGCTATTGGTTTCATTTGAAGGAAAAGCTGTTTTTAGGTAAACGAAAAGGTGTTTTTCGTCAGTCGATGTGAAATAACCATCCGTCAGAGTTACCGATTCATCGACTTGTAAATCCTGAAGGTGTTCGAGTCTGCCAAGCGCAATTCCAAGAGGATCTTTGAGAATAAAATCTCGAAATATGAATCCAGTGGGTGAGATCAATTTGCGATAAGCAACTTCGATCGATTTCTCAATGGAGTCAGGGTTTAGTCTGCTTCTAATGCTCTCATAATCAGAGCCTTGTGTGAATATTGGTAAGTGTTCGTGAAAGGTGTTGTAGACGTCTTTCAGCTGGTTGCTGGGTACTTTCCATTGAATCTCACTTATCAGATCGGCATGATTGTTTTCAAGTCGGGAAGCCAATGAATCGGCAGCAGTCTGCAAAGGACCCACTCCTGAATTTCCAGAGAAAGTAATCACCGTCCGATCCGCTATTCCTGAATCTTCAAGCACCTCGCTAATGCGCTTCAGATCCAAGTCAAGAGGCATCATCTTGGTGATGTCTTCTTCAAATTCCAAATTTGTTGCGATGAATCCTAGGCCAGCTAAAAGCAGCGCTGATGCTGCGAAGAAGAGCTTCTTACGAGGCTGGAGATAATCGAATATGGCTAAAAAAAGACGTTTCAAATTGAGAGACCTTTAGCTTCGCGTAGTCAATTTTAGTAAGGCAAAAGTTATACCACCTAGCCCTAGGGCGGCAAGAAAAGCAAGAGCAAAACTTCCTACAAGGTAAACGGTGAAATTCCCTCCAATTTTTTCCCACGAGAATTCTTCGGGAAAGAAAATTTCCTTGTTGAACTCAACCCCCATAATCACGCAGCCAATCCAAATACTCCCGAACACAATGACTGGGATCATCGGCGGTATACTGATGTTGGAAGCAGCGAATGCCAAAGCCTTATTTAATTTGAAAAGGTGTGCTCCAGTTATCGCGACTAAAGTTTGCCAGCCCCAGAATGGAGCGATACCCACAAACACTCCCAAAGCGACCGCCATAGCTTTTCGGCCTGGCGATTCTTCGGGTTTCACGATGTTTTCTTTCCACCAAGCTCGAAGTCCCTTCCGTCGAAGTCTTTTAAAGAACAGCATCGGTCGAAACCAGAGGATGGCAGCGATGAAAAACCACGTATTCAATATGCTGATTCGGGTGAAGTCTTTGAAGGGTCTGAAGTGTGTGATCCGCTCATCTCTAGGAGGGTAGTAGACATCGATGGGTACGGCCAGAACTGGAATGTCACGCCAAGCACTCTTAACCAATACTTCGACTTCAAACTCAAATTTAGTCGTCCAAAAGTTGATTTTGTTCACAGTTTCAAGCGGGTACATTCGGTAACCCGTTTGGGTGTCAGGAAGGTCAATTCCTGTGTCTACTCGATACCAGAAGTTGGAGAATTTGTGACCGAAGCTACTTTTTCCGGGAACGTTTTCTTGTCCCATGTTTCGTGCCCCCACGATGAGTGAGCCTGGAACTTCTTTCAATTTCTCCAGAAACACAGGAATGTCTGAAGCGCGATGTTGTCCGTCGGAATCGAGAGTGAGCATGTATTTGTAGCCCAACTTGGCAGCTTCTTTAAATCCACGTTGGAGTCCAGCACCTTTGCCTTGATTATGGCCTTGGTCGAAAACGGTGATTCGGTCGCCGAACGATGCTAGAATGTCTGGAGTCGAATCTGTAGCCCCATCGTTGATGACTATTACATGGCTTGTTTCAGCAAGCACATCATCAAGCACACCTGCTAAATAGCGGTCGTTGTTGTAGGTCGGGATGAGCACTGCTACCCCAAGTTCTTCCATTTGCGCATCGAGCTTGCTCATGCGGTACGGAGATACGTGCCAACAAATTTGTAGTAGGATTTATTTTCATCGACGATGGTGCTTTTCACGATCAGCCGGCCTTCTTTGTCGGCGTAAGATATGTTCACGGTAAGCTTGCCAATTACGTTTGGATCGATGATCTCTAGAAATTTGAGATTGCTTGCATTATCCAAGCTGAGCGATTGCCCCAAAGATCCCTCAAGAATTTCTTTTACGATTTGAAGCGAGCAGACACCAGGAAGTATAGGTTGGCTAGGGAAATGGCCAATAAACACATCATGATCGGCATTGATGGAAATCGTCGCGGTGATGATTCCGTCATGTGCCTGACAATCGTAAAGCGTATATAAGGTATCCTTGAACATTAGAGCAAATTTACATTATCGTCTAGCTGCGCAAAGGTCCTAAAATGATTTTCAGTTTTTAGGTAAGGTGTGCGCATACCGTAGCGTCATCTATATGCTTAGTCAAAAGTGACTAATACCTTCATTTACTTTTAGAAGCACAATAGACCGGTTCTATAGGAACCTTTTAAGAAGGGCGAAATTAACACATCATTCCTCAAATGGTCGCATGTAAATCGGGGCATATATGCAGGATACGATTCTTGTTTCCTGCAGAAATTCGCGGATGTTTTAAGCGAAGCAATCTGCAGAAAATCTAATGTTCCATCGGCGCAATCGTCAAATGCAATCGTATAGCTGGATGGTTAATCTTCGTCTCAATCAAGTCACAATTTTCGGTATACGTAACTGCGAATGCAGTCTTCCATGTTTGGACTCCACTTCGGATACAGGGGTTACTCCAGATGCGAAATTTCTTACCGCCGATAATCACTTTTTTCCCGGGTGTCATGTTTTTGGTTTTCTTCCAAATAAGCAATCTGAAATCGCGTTCGAGTAGCTTTAGAATGGCTTTTTTGTTCAATGGTTCCACGCAGTAGATTAAATCCGATGGTTCAATGGTTTTCCCACCGGGTGGGTGTACTGTGTTTTTGGCGTGAGGCTGTTCGATTATCCGCATATCGATCAAGGTTCCCCCCATCTTGCTCACCAGCGCAAATCGGTATACCCCCTTAGACTCTTCTGCCACAGATAGAATCCCCGAAAAGTGGTCTTTCTTTCTGTCGATCTGCATATTATAAACCCCTTCGCCATAGGCGTCAAGTGTGAGAATGGACTGTCCTAAGGCGACAACCCCGAGTAGCAAAAGGCTACTTGATAATAAACTGATCTTCAGATACTTTCGCATTCAGAACGTGGTCTTTGAAATACATTCGAGTCTCGTCTCCAGAAGCTTCCTTGAGCTGAACTTGGAAAACGGCCATTGCTGTCTTCTCGATATAAACTCTGATCTCTGCAATAAACTCAGAAACTTGCTCATCTGTGGGTTTGAGATCGACTCTGTAGTTCGTTTCATTTTCGAAATAAGTAGTTTCAAAACCTTCGAGATCGCCCATTTCACCACCCATTATACTCATGATCGTGAAGTTCATCTGCTTGAATCCCTCGCTTTTGCTGAGATCCATTTCAGAGTCATTTCCCTCATCGCGCATCGACATCATCCCGTCGTTTATGATCATGATATAGCTGTAGGGTGTCAAATATTCCCAGCGGAGTTTGCTCGGGTGTTTGACCACCATTTTACCATTGCTGACGATCGGCATCGACATGAAAGACAAGTGTTTTTCTTGTGCAAAGTCGCATTTCATAGTTTGAGTAGTAGCCGCTGTAGACTTCATGCGGCTTTTAAGCACAGCTTCGTCTTTGACTGGCTCAAAACTATCTTGAGCCAAAATTGAGCTGACAGTGCAAGTCAGCGCCAAGAGAAAGGTGATATTAAGAATATGCCTTTTCATCAATAAGTTCTTCTAGAGATACAATCTTCAGTTCTGTTTTTTCTAGTTCTTTCAAGAATTGCTCCAAAATAGGACGAATCCGATTATGAGAGTCATGAAAAAGTACAATGTCACCACCTTTCAACTTACCCAAAACTCGCTGAACCACTTTTTCGGGAACCTCTTTCAAAGTGTCGAGCGATCGGTTATTCCACCCGATGCTGGTCATTTCGGACTGGGTTAGCGCCTTTTTGATGTTGGGATTCGTGACTCCATACGGCGGTCTAAACCAACGTGGATTCTGATTCGTGATTCCTCGAATTTCGTCATTCGTTTGCTCAATTTCCTCGTAAACTTTCTTAGTGGATGCGAAGCCAAAGGTCTTGGAATGATGATAGCTGTGATTGCCTAGAACATGCCCTTCTAAATGCGCCCTGACTGCAATTTCTTTCTTGGAATCTAGTTCGCTTCCTATACAGAAGAACGTGGCTTGGATTCCATTTTCTTTCAGAATGTCTAAAATTCTGGGTGTAAATTCTGAGGGGCCATCGTCAAATGTGAGTGCGATTTTGTTGCTGTTCTTAGGTCCGCCGTTGATCGATTTAATGTGGTAATTAGCCTGGATGTTGAAGCTGCCATAGATCACGTTTGATAAGAAAACCAAGAAGGGAAGGAGGCACCACAGCCAGTTCCAGCCCATCAGCCAACAACCGCCCGCGATGATCATTGTTGTCGCACCAAGAACGTATTTGGCTAGATCATGATTAAGCACGACCAAGAAGGATTAAACCGTGATTGTTGCCTCTAAAATGATTGTAGATGAGCACGTTGTTAGCATCAAAATCATCGATTCCGTTCGAGCTTTCTTCACGGTTGTCCACTATATGAATGTCTTTGTGGACTGCGCCATTTTGGATTAGCTCATGACCAATCCACATGCCTAAAGCAGTAGCTGAATGGTATTCGCCAACTCCAGATTTGAATTTAGCACTACTCGCTTTGGGATACGTTTTAGCTATGGTGTTGTAGAATGAATCTTCATTTTCATCGCCCGAATTGCCCATAACAATCATATCAATTGACGTTTCTCCAATCAGGTCTGTAGCTGCCTCTAGCACTTCTGCAGTACTTGGCTTGTAGACCATTTTTAGTCCTTTGACCTTCGTTGCTTCTGCAGCTGGTTCTCCGGATACGGAGAAGAAAGCAGACCCTTCGCCCAAAAGGGCGCCGGGGCCATTAGGATTAGCAAATGCTTCTGGATCAAATACTTTCCCTTTGGCGTAACCAAGCTTGAAGCCAACGTTGTGCACGTGCGGAGTGATCGCATCAACACCTCCGATGAGAATGTTTTCGGAAGGATTGTCAGCAAGAAACAGTTCAGCATCTAGCAAAGCACTTTCGAAGGAGAATCCTCTATGGACATAGGTGAAATTGTAGCTCTCGCACTTGATCATCAATGCGATTTGACCCGCAATCGTATTGTGCGTGCTTTGGATAAATGGGGTAGGGTTGAGTAGTGTTTCTTGATCGTCAACGATGTTGTTGAGGAATTTTTCGGTATCACTCATACAGCCCAACCCTGTGCCTACGATGATTCTATCCGGCTGATCTACACCTGCTTCTTTCAACGATTTTAGGCCGCAGTAAACACCCATTTTAACAGCTTTGCCCATTCGTCGCATGGCCCGCGGAGCAATGATCTCGGCGTAGTCTGGCTCCAGGCTCTCGAGGTACGGAAGGGCTTCGTTTTTACTGTGTTGAAGATTTCCGAGGGGTGATATGCTGGCAGCGCCGTGGATGTACATTAGGCCTTCCCAAATAAGAGTGACGAACTGTTTCCTCCAAAACCAAAACTGTTGGAGAGAATGACTTTGTAATTTACATCTGTAGTTTCCAGAAGAGGCGTGAGGTCAGTTTCCTCAATCGCCGATTCGAAGCGAAGGTTGGCAAAAGCCTTGCCTCGATTTAGAGTCAAAATGCTGAATACTGCTTGGATGGATCCTGCTGTGGCGAGAGTATGGCCCGTGAAACTTTTGGTCGAACTAAATGGGGGGGTGTTTTTCCCAAACAGTCGTTTGATGGCTATGCTTTCACTCAAGTCGTTGTTGCCAGTGCCTGTTCCGTGAGCATTGATGAAATCTACAGCATCAGGTTGAATACCAGCCATTTCCAGTGTTTCTTTCATCGCTGAGAATGCTCCCGATCCATCTGGTGACGAAGCGGTTTGATGATATGCATCGTTTCGATTGGAGTAACCAAGCAATTCTGCGAGTGGTGTGGCTCCTCGTTTTGAGGCAGCCTCTTCACTTTCGATAATGAGAAAGGCTGCACCTTCTCCCAAATTGAGTCCTCGACGATCTTTGTCAAAAGGCTGACAAAGCTGGTCGTCTAGAATTTTTAATGAGTTGAATCCGTTGATCGTGAAGCGAGCTAGAGCTTCTGTACCTCCTACCAATGCTCGGTCAACTTTGCCAGCTTTAATTAGTCTTGCGCCAAGCATGATGGCATTTGCTGAAGACGAACAAGCTGTGCTGATGCTCGTGACGAATTCCATAATACCAAATTGATCCGCGATCTTTTCCGTGCTATCGGCGCAGTCGTAGGCAATCAAATTAGTCGGAGGATCTAATTTCTTTCGGAGTGCTTCGTGATACTGCTCGTAGACGTCCATGCCGCCAACTGTAGTCGCTGAAATGAGCGCAGCTTTAGATAAATCGGAATCCACGAGTCCAGCTGATTGAACAGCTTCTTGAGCTGCGATAATTCCTAATAGATCAGTTCGAGACCATGTTTGAGCGTCGATGTCAACACCGGCTTTTTCAGCCAGTTGCTCGTTGGAGAAAGGAACTTCTCCTGTGGGTAAATGCTTAAGGGAAGAGTAGGGAATAGCTTTTCCATGTAAGCCATGCTGTTCCTCGCAAAGCGAAGAATAGTTTTCTTCGACATCCTGGCCAATGCTCGAAATCGCACCCATACCGGTGACCAGAATTCTGCTCATTCTATTTACTTGTTTTCGGTGATGTAGGTTGCTAGTGACTTCAGAGACATGAAAATCGTCTTGCCCTCTTCTGGGTTTTCGATTTTTATGCCGTATATCTTCTCCAGCATGACGATGAGTTCCAATGCGTCAATAGAGTCAAGTCCTAAGCCATCGCCGAAGAGCGGGTCTTCGGGCCCTACCTCTTCAGGATTTACATCTACCAAATTGAGCTGCTCGATGATCTGCCCTTTTAGTTTTTCAATTAGTTCTTCCATCATTACTTTCTCATATACAGCGTATCTAGCACGCTTTTCGTTAGCTCTAATTCCCCTTCGCCAGATTTAGCTAGAAAAAGGAAACCGTAAAAATCGTCATTAATACATTCAATCCACCCGCTGAGACATTGATCTACTCCACCAAAGATCAAGGACTGCAGAATTGCGTCAATAAGAGCTTGTGAATCGAACTGACTTGTCAGAAGAAAACTGTTTTCTCCTTTAATCTTGTGCCTAATACAAATTTCACCAACCACGATGTTAGGCAGTGTGTAAACAAATTGCGCTGGGCTCGGAATATCGTTGAGGGACTCTTGGAAAATACGATCAGATTCTAAAGAAGAAGAAAGGTTGCTTAAAACAACAGAAGTTGAGTCCGTTTGTCCACTGCCATCAAATAAAACTTCCGCCCCTAAAAAACCCAGCTTTGACAGGTTGTCCATTTTGTGAAACTTGGGGTAGTTGATGTTGAGTGCACGGTAGAATTGAACCAATCGTTCGTGAGAACTGGGTTTTGTATTCGAGGAGGTTTCCACTGCGTTCAACCTTACCTCTCCAGATGATTCAGCCGAATGACTGCTAAAGTCGACTAATCGTAAGTTATTTTTAGCAAGGCCTTCTGGCCAAATGTGGCAATATGATTGGATCGTGATCATATTTTCTCAATGATCAAGGCGGCGTTGCAGCCACCGAATCCCGATGATGTTTTTATACAGCTCCCTACCATTTGGTTTCTGGCTTTTTCTACAACTTGCAGGGGAACAGAGGTGCCTTCAGTTTTGTATCCTAAACTAGCCGGAAGAGATTGACTATCAAGGCTCTCCATGCACATGATGGACTCTAAGAGTCCAGCTGCGCCAAGGGTGTGGCCGAAATATCCCTTCAAACTGTGGATAGGCTTGCCATCCAATTTCGACAAAGCAAATGCTTTGCTTTCCATCTCATCGTTGTAAGAAGTAGCAGTGCCATGCGCGCTGATGAAATCAATTTCATTGGCGGATTTACCCGCATTTTTTAATGCTCGTTCAACTGCGAGATGAAGCCCATCTCCTGTGCGGGAAGGTCCGCTGATGTGGTTAGCATCGTTGCTAGTTCCCCCGCCCACGACGGCGTTCGTGCTACTTCCTTTTTCGGCAGAAAGAATGCAAACTGCTGCAGCCTCTCCCAAGTTAATTCCGTCTCGATCAGCGTCGTAGGGAGCACATCGACTTTTACTTAATGCGTGAAAACTTCGAAACCCTTCAATCACAAACTCACTCACTTGGTCTCCGCCAGCAACAACTACGTTTTTTGCTTTGCCTAAAGAAATTAAACGTTGTGCATGTATTAATCCCATGGTGCCCGAGGTGCAAGCCATGGACAGGACTATTGGCGTAGATGTGATTCCAGCATGCTTGGCAATTCTCGTAGCTAAATCGGGAAGGAGAGCTTTCTCAGATTGTAAGTCTTCAATGTCCCCTTTGGTGGTGCACAGGATTAGCGCAGTATCCTTAGTTAAGTCAAAGTCAGCGCCATGGGCTGCATCATCGACAGCTTGGCAAAGCATGCTTTCGAGTCGAGTCGAAGTACGAGTTGCATGCAGATTATCGAATGCAGAAACATAACATTCGAACTTGGTGTTGGCCGAAACCGCAGATTGACCAGAAAATATGAAGTCGTAATTCACTCGTGAGCCTAACCCAAGCGGAGTTAGAACTGAAGTGGATCGTATGTACGCGGGCTTATTCAATGAACCCTACTTTTCTTCTCCATGCGTTAAAGAAATCGGGAATGTTAAGTTGCAGCTCGTCCTTCTCGTCTACAAACACCTGAGTAGACTCGCAAGTAGCAACAACCTCATTGGTGGCGGTGTTGGTCAGTTTGAATTTGAAGATAATCTTCGCTGCTGGGCTGTCGATATAGGTCGTTTCAACGAGTACCTCGTCACCGTATCGAAGCGATTTTTTATGATTGATGTTGAGCTTCACAATTGGGACTTTAAGTCCTTGTTCGTACAAGTCCATGTAGCCAATTCCGTGCTCACGTCCGAAGTTTTCTCTTCCATCTTCGATGTATCGCAGGTAGTTACCATGCCAAACAATTCCCATGGGGTCGACCTCGCTAAAGCGAACGTTTATCCGTGTTTCGTGAAGGAGAGTTTTCAATCGGATTGAGTTTTTTCGAGTACAGTTTTCATGGTGCCGGATGCGATTATTTCATCTCCGATGAATGTCTGCCCGCTTACCATGGTAACGCCAAAAATTTCTTGTTCAACTTTAATCTGACATTCGATCGATTCACCAAGCTTGGGAAGCCGTTTTATCTTCATATTTCGAACCGCGCCTATGAAGCCTTTGGGTGCAGTCTTATTAATGGAATCGTAATAATACCCAACGCGAATGGCTATAGTTTGGGCCATGTTTTCAATGATTCCTGATTCGCTAAGCTTTCCATTCTCAAAGAAGAAATTGTCCTCGCGAATGTCGAGTCGGGTGCGGGTGATCTCAGTGTCGGCACGCAAGAGTTGGTCGAGCATGCACACGGGATCTTTTTGGGGAATAAGCACTCTTGTCGAGTCTTTGTCGGTGATTGGGGCTGCCAGTGGCGAAAATGAAAGTGGGGTGTCAGAACTCATTTTATAGTTGCCAAAACTTATAAAAATTAAACCATTGGAGAGGGTACTTTTCTATCATTTCCTCAAGGCCGCGAATGTACGCTTCCAATATGTTCTGAGGTGTCTTTCCTTCGCCACCAATTATCCGACCATAGAAGTGATACTCACGACCTTTGCCTTTCATGCAGCTGCAAAAGGCGACAGGCACGTCTAGGCGAGCTGCGATCTCAAAAGGCCCTGAAGGGAATTTGGCTTCTTTTCCTAGAAAAGTAGCTGTCAACGTTTTGCCACCTTCCACAAAGCGATCGCCGGTTACGCAGACGCATTCTTTTCGTCGAAGTGCAGCGGCCATTTCGAAAATATGTGAACCGTCTTCTTTGAGATAAATAATGTTCGGAAGCTTGGTTTCTGTGCTGATGCTTTCGAAATATTCTTTGATGCCAGCGACTTCTTGATCTATCGAGACTATGTTGATGTCGGCGGGAAAATCATCTAGGAAGTATCCAGCGATTTCAAAATTCCCCATATGGGTGCTGATCAGAAGCAGTCCGGAGTCGTGGCCCAGATCTTTCTCAAGGCGATCACGTCCGTCATAGGTGCATGTGTATCCTTGGAAAATTTCCGACAAAATTCCCATTCGGTCGAGAATGGTTTTGGCGAAGACATGGAAATTCTTAATTGCGTGAATTCGAGCTTTGAACCAACCGTATCCCAAGCGATCATGGAAGTATTCTACTTGTGCATTGCTGGCTTTGGTATGAACAATGAAAAAGTAAAGGGCAATGAAGAAGGCGACGAAGTAAGCTGAACCGCTACCACCTAATTTAAGGAGGTAGAGAAAAATCTTATAACCTGTGACGGTGCCGCGTGATTTCCCGTCCCAAGTCATTGATGACTAGGCTTTTAGGCGTGACTCGATGTAGTTGTAAAAGTCGCTGAAGGTCTTGATGTCAACGAAGTCTTCCCCGCTAACCTTAAATCCAAAGTTGCTTTCAATGACTACTACTAAATCGACATAATCGAGGCTGTCTAGATCGAGAGTTTCTTTAAGATCAGCCTCGGGGCTTATAGTGCTCTCTTCCACTTCAAACTCCTCAACTAGAAAACCGTTGATCTTCTCGATGATTTCAGTTTTGTCCATCTGTATTCCGCTAAACTTTTTTAATAATCAGTGAAGAATTCGTTCCTCCAAATCCAAAAGAATTCGATAAAAATACATCGAATTCCTTATTCATCGTCTCCGTAACGAGATTCAGTTTTGCTGACGCCTCGTCTGGTTCAGAGAAATTGATGTTCGGCGCGATGAAATTGTGTCGCATCATAAGCATTGAATAGACGATTTCACTGGCTCCCGCCATCCAACATTCGTGCCCCGTCATGCTTTTGGTTGAACTTACATTTGGTTTGCAGCCCCCAAATATTTTGGTGATAGCCTCAGCTTCGTTGTAATCGCCAAGTGGAGTAGACGTTGCATGAGCGTTTATGTAGTCGATCTGGTCGGCTTCCATCTTCGCTGATTCAAGGGCTCTTGCCAAGCTTCTTGAAGGTCCTTCAATATTAGGTTTGCTGATGTGATCTCCATTTGAGGAAAATCCATAGCCAACAACTTCAGCCAAAATCGTTGCGCCTCTTTTGATGGCTGATTCTTCTGATTCTAGAATGACAGTCGCCGCGCCACCACTCGGAACTAGTCCGTCGCGGTTTTTGTCAAATGGTCGAGAAGCTCTCGCTGGGTCATCTTCTCGTGTAGAGAACGCGCTGATACCGTCGAAGTTTCCGAAAGCGTATAGGTTCACTTCCTGTGCGCCTCCGCAAATGACCTGATCTTGCAGGCCTTGTCGAATTAGAGTGAAGCCAAGGCCTATAGAATGTGATCCACTCGCGCACGCTCCGCTGACGGTGAAGTTGATTCCCTTGAGTTTGTGAATCGTCGATAGATTCATGGAGACCGTGCAGTTCATGGATTTGAAAACCGAGCCACTTCCAACGAGGGTTGTGTCTTTCTTTTCCCGAATCAGGTCAGTAGCCTCTACCACTGCAAGAGCCGAGCTGTCGTTGCCGAAGATGATTCCAACTTCATTTTGCTCGAGAAAGTCGGCATCCATTTTTGCCATTTCAAGCGCTTCATGAGTAGAGAGGTAGGCGTATTCAGCCTCTTGGGATAATCCGATTCTCAGGCGGCGATGTAGCATGCCCTTGAGTTGTGGTGTTTCCACTGCGCCGGTGAGCGCCGACCGATACCCAAAATCTTTTCTTTCTTGATCGTAAACAATTCCGGATTTTCCCTCGCGCAAGGATGTTGTGACCTGTTCTAAGTTACTACCTAGGCAAGAGTGAATTCCTATTCCAGTGATGACAACTTTGTTCAATTTTTCAGCTTAAGAGTAAATACCACCATTGATCGAAATGACTTCAGCGGTGATGTATGAAGCCTTCGGCGAAGCCAAGAATGCGACCAAGTCGGCTACTTCATCTGGTGTTCCAAAGCGGTTTGCTGGAACCATTTTCTTCAATTCATCTTCTGGTAATTCGGCTGTCATGTCTGACGCGATAAAACCAGGGGCTACGGCGTTCACCGTCACATTTCTTTTGGCTACTTCTTGCGCCAATGCTTTTGTAGCGGCAATTACAGCGCCTTTAGCAGCGGAATAGTTCGTTTGTCCCGGAGTTCCTTTGAGGCCAGACAGTGATACCACGTTTACGATTCGACCGTATCTCTTACGCAACATTTTTTGGATCACGTATTGGCTCATGTTGAAGAATCCGCCTAGGCTCGTGTCGATCACAGAATTCCATTGATCTTTCTGCATCCACATGAATAGGCCGTCGTGTATGATGCCAGCATTGTTGACCAGTACCTCAATTACGGCATCTGGATTTTCCACCGCCCAAGCGTCGAGAGTCTTATCTACAGCATCTTGATCTTTCACATCAAATGCGAGAATATCAGCTTTCACGCCAAGGGCTTCGACCATTTCCGCGGTTTCCTCGGCTGCCTGAGTATTGCGGTGGTAGTTGATGAGAATATTGAATCCATCCTCAGCGAGTTTCACGCAACACGCTCGACCGATTCCTCTTGATCCTCCAGTCACTAAAGCATATTTCATTGGTCCTGAGATTTAAGTGAGTGGGCCAGATCCCTTAGTCTGCCAGAAAGTACAGTGTCCTTGGCGCCACCAGCAATCGTCTCACGCACTATATAGTAGAGACCCTGAGATGCGGATGATAATTGATCTTTAATTGAAAGACAATCGACTGCTTCGGCTAGAGCCGTCAGTTCGATTGCGAGCACTTCAAATGTGTTGTTGATCACTCGTTGTGTCAGAAGCGCGGCGTTGGTGCCCATACTTACAATGTCTTGATTGTCATTGTTGCTCTGAATACTATGAACGTACATTGAGTTGCTCAATGTCTGGTTTTCAGCCGTAGTGGACGTAGATGTAAACTGTACTCCTTGCATTCCGAAGTTGAAACCGAGTTCGCCTTGATTCACAAAAGGAGGTAGACGCTCATTGAGTTTATCATTAAGTATATAATTCAATTGGCGATCGGCCAGCATTGAAAGCTTCGTTATTCCAAGTCGTACTTTGTCCATTTCAAAGGACACATAGTCGCCGTGGAAATTACCTCCGTGAAACACGTTCTCACCTTGCCAGTCGATCACGGGGTTGTCGTTGACTGAGTTAACTTCTTGTTCGAGAATGCTCTGCGCGTTGTCGATACATTCTAGAATTGGACCGAGGATTTGTGGTACGCAGCGAAGCGAGTAAAACTCCTGTACTTTCTCCTTTATTGCGTCTCCATTTCTTCCGCGAGAATAAAACTCTTTTCTCGATTTAATTCTTTGACTGTCAGCTAGGTGCATGCGCATGTTCGCAGCCACAGATTGTTGGCCGCGGTGCTTTTTAGCTGCGTTTAGCTCTTCTGAGAAATGATCATCGAATGACTCTACAATTTCGTTAAGAAAACACGATGCAGCCACACTTAGGTCGATCAGTTTACGGCTGTAAATGATGTTGATCATGCCAATTCCTGACATAGCCGAAGTTCCGTTCATGAGGGCTAGACCTTCGCGACCTTTAATGTCGAATGGTTGAATGTCTTCTTGCTTGAATACGTCTTCCGTGTTTTTGATTTCGCCTTTGTGCCAGACTTCTCCTTCTCCAATGAGGGTGAGAGCGAGATGAGCCAATTGGACCAAATCACCGCTAGCTCCGACTCCTCCGTGAGAATAAATGACTGGGGAAATCTGTCGGTTTATAAGTTCTACGATCAGTTCCAGCAGTTCGTAAGCAACACCCGAGCCGCCGAGGGAAAGTGTGTTTAATCGCGCAAGCATAAGGGCTCTTGAATCGTCTTCTGGGATAGGAGAGCCTGTTCCCGAGCAATGCGAACGAATCAGGTTGTACTGAAGCGCTGTTTGTTTGTCGGCATCAATGGCGTATTGAGCCATGGGGCCAAAACCAGTGTTGATCCCATAGATTATTTTATTGTCGGAGAAATCAGCCAAAAACTTCTGGCTTTGTTCAACACGCGTTCTGACATTTTCATGCAGCACAATTTGGGCTTCTTTACAGAGTAAGTTTTGAAAATCTTCTAGCCCAAGGTCGCTACTACCCACCTCAATCATGGTGGCAAATTTAAAAAGGTGTGCGACATGCAAAAGGCAGACTGAAAAAGAGTTTTGTCGGTGTTGACAAATTGTGCTTTTGAAATTAAAAGTCTTTGAAGCGTTGAAGTGCCTAACTGGTAAGTCGAATTGCTACTTTTGCGGAATAACCCCCTGACTTTGGAAAAGAGTTGTGAAGTGTTGGTAATTGGGGCTGGACCGTCCGGAACGGTAGCCTCAACTATGTTGAAGAGGCTGGGCGTTGATGTCAGAGTAGTCGAAAAGCAGAAGTTTCCCCGATTTGTTATTGGAGAAAGCTTGATCCCTCGTTGTATGGATCATTTTGAGGAAGCTGGACTATTAGACGCATTAAAGGCAGAAGGTTTCGAGAAAAAGCATGGTGCGCGATTTATTCGCGGCGATGAAAGATGTGTTTTCGATTTTTCAGATCAACATACCAAAGGATGGGCATGGACCTGGCAAGTTCCTAGGGCTTCCTTTGATAATGTTCTTGCCGAAGAAGCTCAGCGTCAAGGTGTTCCAATAGAATTCGAAACAGGAATAGATGGAATTGAGTTTGGATGTGATAGCCAGAAGATTACGCTGGATAATGGCGATGTGATCAATGCTAAATTCATTATAGATTCAAGCGGATACGGTCGTGTCATTCCTCGAATGTTGTCTCTAGACGTGCCGAGCAGTTTGCCGGTTAGGTCAGCACTTTTTGTCCATGTGAAAGACATTAATCGACCCGCACCGCCTGAAGGTTCGATGATCACTTTTGTCATTATTGAACAAGATGTTTGGTACTGGATCATTCCCTTTTCTAACGGCATAACTTCACTTGGATTCGTCGGACCGCCAGAGTTCTTTGAGAATGTAGAAGGTAGCCCCGAAGAGATGATTAGGCAGTTAATTGCGAGCGAGCCGACATATTGCGATCGATTTAACGACACTCCAATTGTAGAAGATGCGCGAATGATTACGGCGTATTCATCGGGTGTAAAACAGCTTTTTGGAGAAGGTTATGCTTTAACTGGAAATAGCGCCGAGTTTCTTGACCCTGTATTTTCTTCTGGTGTTAGCTTCGCGACGGAATCAGGGATTTTGGCCGCCAAGCTCGCTGCGAGGCAAATCAAAGGCGAAGATGTTGACTGGCAAACTGAGTACTCAGATTACATCAATGCAGGAGTTGACACTTTCAGGAGCTACGTGGAGGCTTGGTACAACGGCGATCTACAAACCGTTTTCTTCTCCGCTCAGAACAACGACCAGATCAAGAAGCAGATTTGTTCTGTGTTGGCTGGATACGTTTGGGATCAGTCGAATCCATTTGTTAAGAAGCACGGTCGAGCGGTGAAGAATTTGGCGCGGGTGTTGACGCTTTAAAATTTTCCGCAGAAAACGCAGATGGTATAGATGAGCACCGTCTGTGAGAAAAAACTTCTCTAATCAACAAATAAAACGGGTTTCCTTGGCTTCTGAGATAAAATCAACTTTCTTATTCCTAGAGGGTAATTAAATAAATTTTGGGAAAGTCCCCAGATTAGTTGTGGATTTCTCATTCAGATTCTCGCTTACTCATTAGCGCTCTCTTCCAATAAATTAGCCAGCTCCACCCCATAGTCCAGAAGCGCCATCGTTTCATCGGTTCGAGCCAATTTCAACTTGTCAAAAATCAGTAAAGCTTCTCCATTACTTTCCAGGTGATAGGTCTGGTGATTTTCGAAAAAGCGAATGATTTCATCCGAGAAAAAAGCGCGAGTTTTCTCCTCGTTATTGCCCATGATTAGAAATTTATTTGAAAAGTTTGAATACATCTTGAAGTCGATTTCCTGGTATCCAGAAAGGGCTAATACGCGGTCAAATATTCGATCAAAGATTCCTTCCTTTTCCATGGAGAATTCCGGCACTTCGTTGTTGAGCCTTAAGGTCATAACCGTCGCATTAAATATTTCAGCGGTAAAGGACGCACCTTCGTTGAACGTTACGTCAGCAATCTCCCATTCCACATTGGTATCAGAGAATACTCCCTTAATGGAATTGGACTTTCGTTCGATAGGCCTGATCTCGAAAAAGTGGAAATTCCGGAGATAGGAAGTATTCCAATTCACTTGACTGGCAAATTGATAATTCTTCTCTTGAGCGAGATTCTGAAGTCTGATTTGTCTTGGAGAAAGTTTAACCTCCGAGCTCGTTAATGAAATTTTCAGCGCTCGATTATGGGTAGAGGATGAGACGTGTGCGTCAAGCCCCGTGATGATCACATTGCCTCCTGAATCTCGAATCATTCTCACATAGTCAACCAAGTACTCCATGAAAGTCATGCCCACCAATCTTGTTTTAGATAGATCGATCTTGACTTGGCTCCCTGATGGAATGTCGTTGATGAGTCCAGCAATACGCGGAATAGTCAAGAAGCTAGCAACACCTTTTACTTGCAAATTGTACTGACCGTCATTGGCCCTAAATACGTTGGTGTTTTTTGAAAAAATCTCCCTAAAGAAATCCTGAACCGGCATCCGAGAGAGCAAGATGTGCACCAGGAGGGTGAAAAGGCTTCCACCAAGAATTCCCCACAGTAAATCTGAGTACAAGGTGATTGCGATGGTTACTACCATGAAAATGAGTTGCTCAAGCCCCATCGAATAAATTTTCTTAAACACAGCAGGAGAGGCGAGCCTAAATCCAATGTAAACCAAGATGGCCGCTAAGGCCGCGAGCGGAATTTTTTGGATCACAGGAGCAAGAACCAGAATGAAAATGATGATTAGAATACCATGATAGAAGTTGGACCATTTGGTCTTGGCATTGTTGTTTACGTTGACCGTACTGCGTACGATAACGGTGATTATTGGCAGTCCGCCGATCGCTCCCGAAACCGCTGTGGCCAATCCGACTCCGATTAGATCCTTATTTAGATTAGACTTCCTCTTGTACGGATCAAGTTTGTCAACCGCCTTGGCCATAGCCAGTGTTTGTATCGAGGCGATTAATGAGATGGATAGAACCGCTAGCCAAAACTGATAATCGCCAATTCGATCAAAATTGGGATACATTAAAGCTTCTTGTAAATCCTCAGGAATGGATATCAATAGTTCAGGGCCTACATTATAGTGGGTTCCAGATATTAGGATTGCGTGAGGATCGAAAAAATTGAACGCATAGGCAGCAAGCACTGCCATGACTAAGACCCAAAGTGACGCAGGGAAGTAGTGCAGCAGTCTCGATTGAATTTTTGGAATAACGACCAAAAGCAGAATTCCAACTAGTGAGATGCCAAGAATAACCGGATGGATATTCGGAATTTGGGTGACGGTTTCTTTTAATAGATCTATCGTGTTTTTACTCACAGGGGAGGTGCCCATGGCCACATGAATCTGTGTGGAGATTATGATGATTCCAATCGAAACCATTACACCTTGAATGACCGAAGACGGGATTATTTCAGCTATTCGACCGAGCTTTAATACTCCTAAGAGAACCTGAATAACTCCCGCAATGCAGACTGCTGCTAGTACATAGTTGAGCGTTTGGCCTGAATTGTCGTTCAGTGAGTAACTCGCGCTGAGAATGACCGCTATAAGACCTGCGGCTGGACCGTTGATCGCAAGATTACTGCCCCTAAAAGGAGTCGCGATAATTCCACCTACAATCGCAGAGATCAATCCCGCGATTGGCGGTGCTCCCGAAGCTGCTGCCACACCGAGGCCCAATGGCAACGCAACCAAAGCGACACTAATTGCTGCTAGGAAATCCGATCTCCAATTCGTGATAATGCCTTTCCAGCCACTTTCGGGTAACTCATGTGAAATCATTTTCAGGGCAAAGCTTTAGATGAAATCCAAAATAGAAATAAAGTAATGTGAATGAAAGGAAATCGTGATTGAAAGACATCTTTTGATGTGATAAGGGGGGGTGGACCACGCAGCTCGAAACACGAAGGAGATCGTACTCTTTCCGATCAATAGACAGCGTTGGCTTCCTGGCTTTCTCTTCCCGCGCTCCAGCCCTAAAGGGTGTTCCTTTGCACAGGAGTTATGGTTTTATTTGTTGAATTGGGTAAAAGTTTGCGGCCAATCGTGCGGAATAATCCGCGATATCTGCGGGAAATCTACCCCCTCCGATCAACAAACAACACCGGTTTTCGCGCTTTCTCTGGCAAAATTAGCTTCCCCAATTCCAAGGGGTCTGTGATTAAAATCTCAGGTGAGACTCTTAGGCTAGCGGTGAACTTCTCTCTCAAATTTTCAAGAACTGATTGTCGGATTTCCGAACCCGCAAGCTTCACAGCCACATGGTCAAGTCCGAGTTCATTGGTAGAAACTTCAATTTGAAAAGAGCCGATGCCGTCCACTTCATTTAGAACGTTCATGATACTCGATGGGAAGAGCGTTGTTCCCTTAAACTTTATCATCTGAGCCTTGCGACCAATGATTGGGCCTAGTCGTACGCTATCCCGCCCACAGGCACACGTTTTGTGGTGAAACTCGCAGATGTCACCAGTACGGTATCGGAGAATTGGCATGCCTTCAATGCCTAGTGGAGTAACGATGACTTCGCCAATATTCGGTTGGTCATTTTCGGCTTGACATTCAACATGGATAAGGTCCTGAAGGTGGTGTCCACCAACTCCGTGATTGCACTCTGTGAATGCCGTCGCCATCTCGGTTGAGGCATAAGTAGAGTAGAGCTGCACGTCCCAACGTGAGGTGAGTTTTTCGCCCAAGGCGTTCAACGAAAAATCTTGATTTCGAATAGGTTCGCCAATGCAAATGACCTTCTTGATGGAAGCCTCTTCGTATTTAATTCCAGCAGCTTCAGCATAGTCCAGCAGCTTCACCAAGAAAGAGGGGACGCAGATCAGCACCGTAGGCTTGATTCTCAAAATCGTGTCCCACTGAAATCCAGGAGCGCCAACTCCTGAGCGAACAACCGCCGCGCCTAGTTTTCGCGCCCCAAGGAAATAGGCCATGCCGGCCATAAATCGTCGATCAAGGGTTGTTGTGATCTGAATAATATCGTCAGGGGTAACCCCCGCCACTTCGAAAGCAGAGGATTCGTTGTCAGCCAGACGATTCAGATCAGCATCGGTAAGAGCCAAGGTTAAGGCATCTCCGAGGGTGCCAGATGTCGTTACATAATCAACCACTTGATGACGATCTACACACAAAAACTGCTCGTTGTTGGCTTGAAAGTCCTCTTTTGTGGTGGTAGGGATTTGAGCAAAGGATTCTAGGTCGATGATGGAAGCGCGATCAATTCCTTGATCATTAAACAGATTTTGGTAGTACTTGGAATTATCCAAGACATAGTCTAGATGCGCTTTTATTTTTTGCCAGTTGCTCACTTCGATTTCTTTTTCGCCTTCTTGATTTTATCGGCTATCAGTTCCTCGTCTACCAGCCTAGGAATGTTCTTTGTTCCGGCAGTTTCATAATGCGACAACGCCTCTCCAAATTGATTCTTGGAGAAATAGTAATCCCCTAACGTGATGTAGGTCTGAAAGCTCTCCGAATTTAGTGAGGGAAACTGGTTCAGCGCGCCAGGAGCCACTTTTAGATTGCTGTTTTTCTCGGTCGCCGTTTCAATTTCTGTTTTCAGCCACTTCCATAGTTCGTGATCGGCATACCCATTTTTCAGCCAGGGATCAGCCGGAATAGTCTTAGAAATGATGGGTTCAGCCTTCTTCTCAGTAAAAATTTGATTCAGATCGTAGCATACATATTCTCCCAAAGTGAAAGGATTGGCGCTGACCCAAACCAAGCGAGATTCTGGCTTAAAGATTATCGAGTGGTGTGCGATCAGTTGGTTAATGGCGTTCTCGTTTCCGTGGCCGATTTCACTCCAGCCGTGACCTTTACGATCTCTCAGAATCAAGGCGGCTTCTTTTGGTCCAATTATGTCTAGCGAGTCCATCCACTCCTGCAATCGAGTCGTGCGATAGACGGAAGACGACTCCTCTTTATTTTTTTTCGTTCGCTTGGTCTTGGAGAATTCTTCGCTCTGAAAATGATTAGAGCAAGTCAAAGTGTTTTCGTCGGTTTCGTGCAATTCTACTCCCCAAGGAGCGACTTCAATCAAGGCTGCTTTTCTATCTGCTGCCGATCCAATCAAGATGGATTCGGCCACGAAAACATCTCTGTTCAGCGCAATATGATGCGCTTCTTCAATGTTGGACGCGTATTGCAGCATCTCTCTGATTAGGAGGGAGATAGGAGTTCCAGTCTTTAGAGGTACGGCTGATTTAGCCGCGTTGATCGTGACGGTTAGTCCGTGTTCATTCATGCCCGAGCAAGCGCCGATCATGCCCGGCCACGTGACATACATGAAGTTGTTTCCTTCGTCGGGTTCGACAAAAGCCATGATCTTCTCTTCGGCGAATTCATCACCGATATGAAAATCCAGATTTCGTCCAATGAGCAGTTCGCCATCTTCGGTCTTCTTATCCCACACCCCGAAGGAAGTGCACGCCACGAGATTCATGTTTTGCAGAGCATGCCCGATATCGTGTGCGGCATGGTAATTAAGCGCTCTGAAGTAACTTGGGCCGATATTTTCAAACTCCTTGGGTAGAGATTTAGAGACACCATAAATCTCTTGCTGAAGTTCTAATGGAATGTGATTTGGTAGCTTCCGGTTAAAGAAGGCGACAAAGTATTTCAGGAATTTCAAATAGCCTTCAGACGGAACAGTCGACTGGATGAAATTCACGAAATGTTGTTCTTGTTCTGCGAGCAAATGAGATTCAAGCTTGCCCATTTTAAGGCCCCGTTCGTAGCCATTTCCCGTTACGTATAGGTCCCAATGGCCAAATTGGTTTTGCGAGATATTGCTGTCACCTACGGTTTTTTCAGTAGAACTTATCTCACTTAATACCAGGTGTTTAGATTCTTCTTCCTGTACTTTTGGTTCAATCAAACTAGAGGCTGTGTTCTCGATGATTTGGCAGGAGTTTAAGCCAAACATGAAAAGGGCACATAGCAATATGAACGATGAGCGAGCCAAGAGCCGTCAAAGATAGGGTTTGGCAAAACAGAATTCGGGTCAAATCCAAGGGAATCAAGTTGAGATGTGTTTGTGCAAATAGACTTTCTTTAGGGGCTTGATGATAATGTATGTTGAAATTTAGAAATGCCGTCATAGGATTTATTGGGCTAGCGATTCTCTGTTCATGTGAGAAAACGGGAGGTGATAATGGGCCTGCTATGGAATACCTAACATCCTCCCATACTAACGTCACTTTCACCAACAAAGTCATCGAGTCCCACGACAGGTGCATCAACCAGTACGACTACTTCTACAACGGCGGTGGGGTGTCGATTGGGGATTTTAATAGCGACGGCATGCCGGATATTTTTTTTACGGGAAATGACGTTAGCAACTGCCTATACATCAATCAAGGCGATTTTGAATTTGAGGATGTGACCTTTGAAGCAGGGCTCAAAAGCGCTAAATGGTGTACGGGATCGACAGTGGTCGACATCAACCATGACGGCTGGGATGATATCTACGTTTGCGTAAGCGGACCAGATTGGCTCCGCGAGGACACAAGGAACCAGCTCTTTGTCAATCAGCAAGATGGGACGTTTGTTGAACAGGCCGCTGAGTATGGAATTGACGATAAATCGATGTCTTCTGGCGCTTTCTTTTTTGATTGCAACGATGATGGGCATCTCGATCTATGGGTTGTCAATCATGGGGTGAGAAATTTGGCCAACAAGGCATTCGAGTGGCTCCAAGCCATGGAGTCAGATAGCTACGATTTCTACAGTCAGTTTTGCAGCACACTGTATCTTAATAATGGAGAAACCTTCGATGATATCACCCAGGAATCGGGAATCTACGAACTCGGTTTTGGACTTGGGGCGGCAGTTGCAGACTACGACCACGACGGTGATCTGGATGTTTTTGCCTCAAACGATTACTTTCTGCCAGATAGAATGTGGAGCAACAATGGAGACGGCACATTCGAAGACGTGGCTAAAAACAAACTCAGTCACACGTCTTTCTTTTCTATGGGAGCTTCGGTAGCTGATATCAACAATGACGGCTGGGAAGATTTAGCCGTTTTAGACATGACGCCCGAAGACCATTATCGCAGCAAGATGTTGATGAACTCGATGAATGTGAATGAGTTTAGATTTCTAACCGAAGACCTTGGGTTTCTACCCCAATACATGACGAATTCGCTTTTTCTCAATAACGGTTTTGGAGCGATGAGCGAAGTAGGCCAAATGGCTGGTGTATCGCTGACCGACTGGAGTTGGGCGCCAATCTGGGGAGATTTTGATAATGATGGGTTGGTCGATTTGTACGTTACCAATGGCATCAAACGAGACATGAAGCACAACGACTGGCGGATCGAGTTGATGGAAAATCAAAGCGATTCAGGATGGACTTCTGTCGACTACTTTGAGCATTTGCAAAGGGTAGAGTCGACGCCTCTGGTGAATCCTTTATTCATCAATCAGAATGGAGTTGAGTTTAAGAAAAGCGCAAAAGAATTTGGGCTTAACCAAGCGTCTTTTTCCAATGGAGGAGCTACTGCAGACCTTGACGGTGACGGCGACCTTGAAATTATAATCAACAATCTGGACAGCGAAGCTTTTATCATCAAAAACAATGCTGTAGAGCGAAATGAAGGCGCATTTCTTCGGGTCGATTTCACGGAATCATCATCACAGTTTAGCGGAAAAGTAGCCGTTGAGACTGATGCAGGAACATTCATCGGAATAGCGCCAAGCGGAGGATTTCAGTCTTCGTCTCAAAACATTGTTCATGTCGGTCTTGGTAATTCGAAAGAGATTGCCTCCGCTACTTTGTTTTTATTGTCTGGAGAATCGAGATCATTGATTAGGGCAAGCATAAACGAGACGGTAGTGGTCAATCGCGATAGCTGGGTTGCGGATGCTGAAAAACAGAAGCTTTCTCCGGTATTCGGCAATGCGTCACAGATATTAGGGGCGCCCATCGTACACGAAGAAGGCGATTACGACGATTTTGAACATGACATTCTCCTTCCACATCGGCAGTCTCAATTGGGTCCTGGTTTAGCCGTTGGAGATGTGAATGGTGATGGTCTGGATGACTTTTTTATCGGAGGCGCAGAAGGCCAAAAGTCAAGGATGTACAGACAATTGGCTCGCGGTGGTTTTCGTGCAATGGATCTCGGTGACGATCTCGAAGCAATCGATCGTGAAGTTCTGGGAGCGCATTTCATGGATGTCGATCACGACGGTGATCTGGACTTGTTTATAGCCTATTGTTCTTTCATTGGAAAGGGACACGATGAGTTTTTCCGCAATGATGGAACAGGTGATTTCATTCGAGAGCTGATCCCAAATACTCTTGATCAAACCACTCAAGCCTTGTGTGAGTTTGATCAAGATAAAGACGGATGGGGCGATTTATTGGTTTTTGGCAGAACGATTAAGGGGGCTTACCCCATTCCTTCATGGAGCTACTTGTTGTCTAATATTGAAGGCTCATTGTCTAATGAATCCGAGACTTCGCAAGAGACTCGGGCATTGATCGGAAATGTCACCGATGCGGTAGAAATTGATCTGGGCGAAAAAAGGCAAGTGGTGGTGGTAGGAGAATGGATGGAGCCTAGTTTTTTTGATATAAATTCAAAGGAATCGCTCCGGTCTGTCTGCTCGGATTCCGATCTGCGTGGCTGGTGGTATCACGCCAATGTAGCTGATTTTGACAATGATGGCGACGATGATATTCTTTTGGGTAATGTTGGCTTGAACAACAAATTTCACCCTGCTCCAGAACGGCCCTTGCATTGTTTTGCCGGTGACTTAGACGATAATGGCACTCATGATATTGTGCTCAGCAAGGATAAAAACGGTATGCTTTTACCCGTTAGGGGAAAGGAGTGTTCTTCTTCTCAGTTGCCATTCATCAATGACTCTTTTCCTACGTTTAACGCGTTCGCCAAGGCTGACCTGTCTTCGATCTATACGGAAGAATCACTGGACAACGCCTACCACCAGGAGGTCTCATCATTTGCTAGTGTCGTGTTGAGAAATGATGGAGGGAATTTCGCTCCGATCGAACTGCCTCCTATGGCGCAAATCAGTCCAATCCGAACGAGTGTAATTCGCGATCTCAATGGAGACGGTTACTTAGACGTTGTGGTCGCGGGAAACAATTCTCAGACTGAAGTAGAGACTGTGCCGTATGATGCGGGCAAGGGGCTCATTCTTTGGGGAAGGGGTGATTGCTCATTCGAGGTGGATTACCTCATTGAATCCACAGGGCTTTTCTTGCCTGGTGATGTTGTGGATATGGAGCCCATTTATTTAGGCGAGGATTCGGTGTTTGGCATATTAGCGGCCAAGAACAACAGCAGATTAAATTTGTTGATTCAACTTGAAGAACATGATTAGAGAGGCCTTTTCAACGGCGCTATTAGGTTTAGGTGTTTTTGGTGCGCACGCTCAGCTCGATTATTATTACATCGAACCACAAGCGTATGTATGTCAACATGTTGATACGGGTTTGGTGCAGATTGATGGTAAAAATCTAGAGGGAGTTTGGGATAATGCGGCTTGGTCTAGATCGTTTGTCGACATCGAAGGGCCTCACATGAGCGATCCACATCACGACACTAAAGTCAAGATGCTCTGGGATGATGAGAATCTCTATGTGTATGCCCTACTGGAGGAAAATCACTTGGTTGCGACTCTGGAGAATAACGACGACATTATTTATCGGGACAACGACTTTGAAATTTTCGTCGACCTCGACGGCGATACGCACAACTATTGCGAAGTGGAGGTCAATCTCTATAACACCATCTTGGATTTATTTATGGCAGCGCCATATCGAAATGGCGGCCCTTTGGTCATGGACTGGTCTTGTTTAGGAATGGAAACAGCGATTTCTTACGATGGGACGCTTAATGATCCAAACGATGAAGATATAGAGTGGGCAGTCGAAATGTCACTCCCGTGGTGGTCTTTAGGTATGCGATATAAGCCAAATTTACCTAGTGCAGGTGATATCATTCATGTCAACTTTTCACGCGTTCAATGGGACTACGAAGCAATCGATGGAATCTATGTCAAGAAGACCGATGCTAGCGGCAAAAGACTTCCTGAACACAATTGGGTTTGGAGTGAACAAGGCAAGATCAATATGCATATGCCTGAGATGTGGGGACACGTCTACCTCGCGACAGAGGAGGGAGCGAAAATGCCGGCCATGGAATTAGAGAAGGAGATGTGGCTTTTGCGTCAAATGTACTACGCTCAAAGGGCAGCTAGAGCGAAATTGGGTAGGTATGCCAAGACAATGGGTGAGCTCGGGTCGGGACCCTGGGAAGATGAAATGAGTCCAATTGTGGGTATGAGTGTGGGCATAGATTCTTTTGAATTATCCTTTCATCATGGATCTGATATATATTTAATTGACGAACGCGGTCACACTTGGAAAAAAGGCGAGACATGGAAAAAAGAAAATTCCTCAAACTAGCTTCAGCTGTGGGTGTCGGAATGTTGTTGGCACCAGAATTCTTGATTAGCTGTTCATTAGATCCGAAAAATTCAAAGAAGAAATATTGGGTTTGGACCAATGTGGACAAAGACGCCACAGATGATGAGTTGCGTGCTAAGTTTTCTGCACTAAAATCTCACGGGATTACGGGCCTCCTCATTGGCGGAGATGACGAGCGGAATTACATGTTAGCTAGGGAGCTGGGACTTGAAACACATATTTGGTGGTGGACTATGAACCGTCGCGATCAAGAAATCATGGAGAATCATTCGGATTGGTACGCAATCAATCGCTTGGGTTTTAGTTGCCACGATAACCCACCTTATGTCGACTACTACAGATGGCTTTGTCCGAGCAAAATTGAAGTGCAAGAATACCTCAAGTCACAGGTTATCGAACTAGCAAAGAAACCATATATAGATGGGGTCCACTTGGATTATGTGAGGTATTGCGATGTGATTTTGCCAAAGGCTCTTTGGGAGAAATACGGCCTAGTTCAGGATCATGAAATGCCCGAATATGACTATTGCTATTGCGATACATGTCGCGACAGATTTAAGGAGAGAGGAGGCCAGGATCCACTGGAAATGGTAGATCCACCTTCGCATCAAGATTGGTTAAATTACCGATACGACAGCATCACCAGTGTAGTTAATTTGCTTGCCGATGCCGTTCATGGCGAAGGGAAAAAGATTTCAGCGGCTGTTTTTCCGACACCGGCGATTGCCAAAAAGTTGGTTCGACAAGATTGGGTGAAATGGAAGCTTGACATGATTTTTCCGATGGTATATCAGGGCTTTTACAATGAATCCGTCGAATGGGTTGCAGCAGCTGTAGATGAAGGTGTAAAGGCATTGAATGGGAAATTCCCGATGTATGCAGGCCTTTATATGCCGGATTTGCCGAGCCCAGAAGACTTGGCTAAAGCTGTGATATTCAGCAACATGAGAGGCGCTGAGGGCTCTTCATTATTCGCTAGCGTGTCTCATGCTCATTGGGCTGCATTTGAGAAGGCGATTGCTCCAAAGCAATAGGAGTAAATCAATGAACAGTATTTGAGTTTCTCATTTTCGTCAATGAGGGGGTGACAAATCTTCTTGGTTGATCAAAATTGAAGGCAATCAAAGCCTCATTGCTAAGAGCTCATATCTCTTAGGTCTATACTGAGACCATTTTTTGGTGCTTAATACTCGGTTTATATAGATCAATACCCTATTAATGCCGACTAATACACTCAATTAACCGACGAACAGGGAGGGGGTTTGTTTAGTATGTATTTTTGTAGTTCGGACCTTAACCAAAGTTCACTATGAAAACATCAACAATTAATCTTGTTTACCTCACTATTGCTCTTTTATTCGTTAGCAATATAAATGCGCAGGAGGGATGCGCAGACTCAACGGCATGTAACTACGATTCTGCCGCAATTCTAGACGACGGATCATGTTGTTATGACCACTGTATTACACTCGAAATGTGGGATTCATTTGGCGATGGCTGGAATGGAGCTACATATGACATCACCCTTGACGGAGTGCCTGTTGCTTCGGGAGATCTTGACTCAGCACAATCAGGTGATGGAAGTTCATTAGGAACAGATTTGCTATGCCTTGCAGACGGATGCTACGCGATCACAGTAGCTGGTGGAAATTACGAAAGCGAAATCACCTGGACACTTAACGGTGTAGATGGTGGCTCGGTTAGCGGAGGTGCTCCAGCGACTATTAGCTTTGGCGTTGGCTGCATAAACGCAATCCCTGGTTGTATAGACTCAACGGCTTGTAACTACGATTCAAATGCAAATCAAGATGATGGATCATGTGTGTATCCTGGTTGTAATGATTCTAGTGCTTGTAACTACGATTCAGCTGCGGGGTGTGATGATGGATCATGCTGCTTAGAGAATTGTGTTACACTCGAAATGTGGGATTCATTCGGCGATGGCTGGAATGGAGCTACATATGACATCACCCTTGACGGAGTGCCTGTTGCTTCGGGAGATCTTGACTCAGCACAATCAGGTGATGGAAGTTCATTAGGAACAGATTTGCTATGTCTTGCAGATGGTTGCGGCTACGAGATCACAGTAGCTGGTGGAAATTACGAAAGCGAAATCACCTGGACACTTAACGGTGTAGATGGTGGCTCGGTTAGCGGAGGTGCTCCAGCGACTACTAGCTTCAGTATCAATGTTCCTTTGGGATGTACCGATTCAGCGGCATGTAACTACGATTCAACAGCAACGTGTGATGATGGATCATGCTGCTATGACAACTGTATTACACTTGAAATGTTTGATTCATACGGTGATGGTTGGAATGGAGCGACATATAATGTCTCACTTG
>Ga0206679_10000431_pt1 | contig 34526 bp, 27 predicted proteins | sample M110012015metaG_FD_155464 | JGI IMG/M metagenome (GOLD analysis project Ga0206679, IMG submission 155464) | Ammonia-oxidizing marine archaeal communities from Monterey Bay, California, United States - M1 100m 12015 | ecosystem: Environmental > Aquatic > Marine > Intertidal zone | place: USA... | reverse complement strand
CGATGGAAGAGGCCACTGAAAGTGCATGGCGAACCGCTTTTTTACCGGCAAACAGCTCTGCCTTACTACTGAGCAGATCAATATCTTTAGAAGGAAGTTCAGGATAAAGAGCAAGAAGCAAATCTGTTGTTGGGATGTTTTTTTCGGATACGATTGTAAGCTCCACCCTATTGCAGGTAGATAAGTACATCAGTTCTTTACAGGCAAAATGCGTCTTGATACGGGAAAGTCGCTCTTTTTGATTTTCTAAATCAATATGCAACAATCCTATCTTACTCACATCAAGATTTCTGTGAGTGAATGCGTGGATATATAAGTTCTCTAACACTAATAATTCAACTACAGGACAAATATCGTTAGTCACCAAGAAAAAAATGTCATAATAGTGTCATATTCCCAAATAAATTCCATATTTGAACAGGATTTTTACACATTCTTTAGAACAGTGTATACATGAAAGAAATTAAAGCGGTGTTGTTTGATCTTGGAGGCGTCATCATTGATGTGGATTATCAGAAGACCATTGATGCATTTACAGATCTTGGAGTAAAAAATGCTTCTGATCTGTACAATCAGTTTGACCAAAGCAGACTCTTTGATTCATTTGAGACAGGGGAAGTGTCAAGTGACTATTTTATTGACCAGCTATCAGCTCTCGTGCAACATTCTATACCCAGGGAACAGATTGTTGATGCCTGGAATGCCATGATCGGTGAATTCCCTGTGGAAAAGCTCCATTTAATTCAGGAGATCTCTTCTAAAATCTCTTGCTATATGTTGAGCAATACCAATGAAATTCATCTGGATAAAGCAATGAATGCCCTTCAAAATACATCTTTTTCCAATCTGGAACTGTTCTTTAAAGAATGCTACTTTTCACATCTTATAGGAAAAAGGAAACCTGAAGTTGATACTTTTAGCTGGGTAGCCAGTCAGCTTGGTATGCTTACTGAAGACATCCTTTTCATCGATGATTCTCCGCAGCACATCGAAGGCGCCCAGAAATCGGGTATGCAAACTATTTTTTACCGTAGTATTCAGGATATTGAACGAATAAAAGAGCTTGTTTGAGTTTTATCTGATAAGGTGAATGAACCCCTGCTTCATCCCTTCTTCAAAGATCAGCTTATAGGTATAGACTCCCTGCATTAATTCTGATCCATCCATAGCAAGTCCACTAAAGGGTTCCTCATTTTCTTTATGGCTGTATACCATAATTCCCCAACGGTCAAAAAGCATCATTTCGTAGGGCTTGCAGGTTTTGAAATAAGCCTCAAGATCAAATACCTCATTGGACCCATCTCCATTTGGTGTGAGCACATTAGGGAAATCAAAATCATCAAAAGAATAAATATTAATGATCGCCATTTCCGTAACAGAAATAGGAGATTCACAACCATTTACGGTAACCATAGCTGAATACGAGCCCATATCCTCAATCTGCGCACTGAATTCAATCGTTTCTGCTGTGGATGTAAAATCATTTGGCCCATTCCATTCGTAAAATCCATCTGCCACAGGCACTAAACTAAGCTCGTATATATCACCCGGGCATTCCAGAGGGCTATTTGATGAAAGTACTGGAGCACTAGGAATGGGATGAACAATCAGCTCATAGGTGATGATAGAGTCGCAACCTAGTGTAGTGGATAAATTGAAAGGATACGTTCCTGAGGTGGTCATAGTCAGCCCCTGATACACAATGGACTCGCCATCACATATAGCCGTATCGATCGTAAAGCTGTAGGCAGGATTAACGGTCAGGTCCAGCTGGACAATGGAATCGCAACCGGCCACAGACTGCAGGTTTTGAATATAGATTCCAGACTCATTTAATTCATCCGGACCAAACATAATGGTTTCATTCGAACAGATGATTTCAGTGAGCTGAATGTCATAAGTTTCATTCACTATAACGGTCGCAACCGTTGTATCACTATAACATCCATCTACCTCCAGGTATATCGAATAGTCTCCCGTATTTGCACTGCTTAGATTAGGTATATTCGTACTGAAACCGGTAGAGGTAAAGCCATTAGGGCCATCCCAGAAATACGAGGCATTGCTTACCTGGTCTGTAGACAAAAACAAGGTGTCGGTACTGCAAACAGGCACATTATAATTTAGCGTTGGTGTTGGAATTTCTACTGGTTCCATTATTTCTACTGTGGTACTTTCCAGACAGGGACCATTCCTCACATAAACGGTGTATGATCCAGGTGCCAAACCTGTGAAGCCGGGTGCCGCATTGAAGCCGACACCATCAAGTGAATACTCCAGGCTGCTACCTACAGCGGCGATATTTATTTCACCATCTGAGAATCCATAGCACGTTACATCCGTGGGTAAAACAGAAATAACCGCAAAAGGAGTAAAGAAAGGTGGTGGAGCATCAAAAGCAGGGCTTCCCATAGGATTGCCATTAAATCCATTATATCCCTGAATGTTGTCGTAATTTCCATCAAATTGATAATATGCCAGTAAACCTGGTTCAGTTGTTGGATTCAATAGTAAATTCATATTGAGTGCAATCTCCGTTTCAGTTCTGGCCGTTTGCCATATCCTCACCTCATCGATTTTTCCTCGAAATTGCTCAGGGCCTGTTGGCCAATTTGATTTGGTACCTATCGCAGTATTCCAGTTGTTAACTACAATATCTCCCGTTGCCGGAATTTCATTGACAAGACAGCCATTCACATAATATTTAATGGATGCCCCATCATAAGTGGCCGCGATATGATACCAGGTGTTTTGGACTAAAGCATAGGGGTTTAAACAAATATAAAATCCATCCGTTGTTGTAATCTGAAAAGCGTTTGGTCGGAGTAAATAATTACAATCCGTTGTGCCATCATGCTTTGAAACAATATTCATGTTGTTTTGACGACTGATGATGGCTTCAACAGTAATTTGACTGCCCGACACATCAATATCATGAATATTAATCCATTTTTGACCCGATCCTTCAAGGTTTAAAGAATTCTGAGAATATGAAACAACAGAAAGCACCATTAGTAAAAACAGTACTGCCATTTGCTTAAACTCAAAAGTTGAAATAGAAATAAGGGTTTTCAATCTAGTTAGTTTAGTATCTATTATTAAAGACAATATTCAGCCACAAAAAGTTGCACTAAATTAATAATTTAAAAAAAGAAAGATTGAATCTTAATGAATGATATGAAGGAAATTCTTAATTACTTCTTTTCCATAAGAAAAAGTATAGAAGTATACCCCTTCCGGCAGTTTATCCCCTGTGAGTGCTTTTCCTGAAAAAGCGGTATCTCCTCTTTCCTGATTGTACACTACAACTCCCCATCGATCACGAATAGTCAAGGTGTAGCTTTCACATTTACCGACATATTTTTCGATATCAATGTAATCATTAATTTGATCGTCGTTAGCAGTAAGAACATTGGGAAAGTCAAAGTCAGTAATTTCAAAAACCGCCTCAACAGTTAAATCGATGAAATTTGTTTGTGATACACAGGAATTAAGGGTATAGTATACCCCATATGCTCCAGACATTTCCTCCTGAAACTCAAGCTGATTGGTTAGACTATGAGAAGAATAACCCATTGGCCCAAACCATTCGTATTGTGCTCCAGCAATCTCATCTACTGAAAATACAAGTAAATCTCCCGGGCAGCTCACGGGACTATTCGAAGAGACAACAGGAACCTCTAATTCATTTACAGTCACATGCAAAGTAACCAAAGAATCACATCCTAAAGAATTTGTATATGTAACGGAATAAGGACCGCTTGTGGTAATTGTTAAACCATTCCAGGATAAAGGAATGTCAGATCCACAAATAAGGGTATCAAGTATAACTGCAGAACTTGGCTTGACAGTAACATTCAAGGTAGCCAAAGAATCGCACCCAGTAACCGCACTTGTTAAGGTCGCCGTTTGTGAACCAGCAGCAACGAAGTCCAATCCATTCCACGCAAATGGTAGCTCCATTTCACATATCGCAGTATCTATCGAACTTGTCAATATTGGATTCACAAGCACCATAAAAGAGGCAGTATCTGAAGTTGAATTATATCCATTCGCTATGTATATAAAATCAAATGTCCCAGCCGTTAATCCCGATGCGTCAAAGACCCCTGTTGCAGAATCAAATGAACCAGAGCTTGTAATTTCCTCAAATATGCCCCCAAGGTTTGCATCTGTAGAAAGTAAGTTGTTCAAATCAATAATTGACCCTGCTGAGTTACAAATATCAGATGAAGCATCATCCCCTGCATTAGGTTTAAGAATTTCAACACAAATCGAAACCGTTAAGCTATCCATAGTATACGACCCAATTAAATCATCAAATGGATTTGGATTCCCAGGATCTTCACAACACACATTTTGACTCAACAGCTCCGCAGTTGCCGTACCAGTAACATCTATGGCATTGTTGTTCTCTTCCATGTCCAACTCACAGGTCAGGAGAGTACCACCACATTCTATAAGCCCTCCGTGGTTATTTACTCTATCAGGCACTTTAATTGTTCCTGAATTACACACATAACCATCGTTGTGTAAATAATCAATTACGGAATACCCTGAATTGTAGAAAAAGCCATTCAAATTCAATTCTGCATCGAGGCCAAAGGTGCCTTCAACGAAAATGTATCCGATATCGTTCAAATCCATGTCATTATCCATGGAGAAATTTCCAGAAGCATTAATAATCAATACTCCAAAAATGTCCATAGAAGATGAGGCCGTAATCACATGATTAATAAATACAGTGTCTCCCAACTGAATATTATTATCGGGACATCCATTATCCCAAATAGAACAATCATTGTATGAGCCGTTGGAAATCGTTGTATAGTTATTTGCGTTCGCATTTAAACAAACAGCAAAAATCAAAACTCCAAGTAAATAAAGTTTTGAAATGCAATCACTAACTAGGTTATTAGTCATATCTCCTTTTACAACAATAAATAAATGCCTTTTGAATACTATAGACGATAATATAGATTCATAAGTTGCACTAAATTAATGATTTAAAAAAGAAAGGTCGAATCTTAATGAAGATTAATGAATCTTAATGAATCTTAATGAATGATATGAAGGAAATTCTTAATTACTTCTTTTCCATAAGAAAAAGTATAGAAGTATACCCCTTCCGGAAGTTTATCTCCAGTGAGTGCTTTTCCTGAAAAAGCTGTATCTCCTCTTTCCTGATTGTACACTACAACTCCCCATCGATCACGAATAGTCAAGGTGTAGCTTTCACATTTACCCACATATTTTTCGACATCAATGTAATCGTTCACATTATCACCATTCACTGTAAGCACATTGGGGAAGTCAAAGTCAGTAATTTCAAAAACCGTTTCAACAGCTAAATCGATTAAAGTTGTTTCCGAGACACAGGAATTAAGTGTATAGTACACGCCATAAGTACCTGACATATCCTGGAGAAACTCAAGCTGGTTAAATGTACTCTGCGAAGAATACCCATTTGGACCAAACCATTCGTACTCTGCCCCAGGAATCTCATCTACTGAGAATGTAAGTAATTCTCCCGGGCAGTTCACAGGACTATTTGAAGAGACAACAGGTAATTCCAATTCTTTCACAGTAAGGTGAAGTGTGACCAAAGAATCACAACCTAAGGTATTGGTCAAGTTCACAGAATAAGACCCACTGGAAACCAAATTCATGCCGTTCCACATAAATGGAATTTCTGAATCACAAATAATCATTTCAATATCTTCCATAAATGTCGGTTTCACAGTCATCATTAAAGAAGCAGTATCTGAAGTTGCATTATACCCATTAGCTATGTAGATAAAATCATATGTTCCAGCTGCTAAACCAGATGCGTCAAAGACACCTGTTGCGGCATCAAAAGACCCTGAACCAGTAATTTCTTCAAATATTCCTCCCAGATTTGCATCAGGAGAAAGTAAGGTATTCAAATCGATCTCCGAACCAAATGAATTACAAATATCGGATGATGCATCATCTCCAGCATTAGGTTTAAGGATTTCATAACAGATAGAAACCGTTAAGCTGTCTATAGTATAAGTTCCATTTAAATCCATGATAGGAACTACTCCTCCTCCATTAGAACAGCAAATATTCTGATCAAACAGTTCCGGACTCGCCGTTCCTGTTACTGGAATTGATGAATTGTTATTGTCCATTTGAAAATCGCAGGTCATAATGGTTCCACCACATTCTACCCTGCCACCATGAATATAAAAGTACTCCGTAGTTTCAATTGATCCTGAATTACAGATATATCCATCATTGTGTACAATTTTAAATATAACTACCCCGCTATTGTTTAATATTCCATCCAAATGTAAATCTGCAGAAACACTTAATGATCCGTACACTTCCATACTTCCATCAGACCAAACGGTCATGTCATTAGTATTTGTGTAGGATCCTGTGGCACCAATTATAATTACACCAGAAACATCAGTTGATGATGTTGCATTAACAGCATGATTGATAATTACCGTGTCACCGGCTGACAAATTATTAGGTGGACATCCTATATCCCAGATAGAACAATCATTATATGAGCCACTGGAAATAGTTGTATAGGTAATCGCATTTGTATTTAAACAAACAGCAAAAATCAAAATCCCAAGTAAATAGAACTTTGAAATGCAGTGAGTAAATAGTTTATTAGTCATATCTCCTTTTACAACAACAAATGCTTGTCGATTATTATAGACGATAATATAGTTTCATAAGTTGCACTAATATACAAAAAAAAACGCTTTATTTTTAAGACATTTATTTAACTACATGAATATACCCAGATTTAGATACGTCATTTATACGTAAAACAAAGTAATAAACACCCTCTTGCAGTTCATTTCCGGATGGCGTGCTACCGGCAAAATCAGGAGTGTCATAAAATTGACTAAACACCTTATTTCCCCAGCGATTATATATACTGAGCTCAAACTCCTGACAGGTTTTAAAATATTCCTTGATTTGGAGCTCATCGTTAATGCCGTCATCATTTGGGCTTATGACATTAGGAAAATCAAAATCATCGAATCCATATATATTTGTTATATCCAATTCTATGGAAGAGGTATCGGACGGACACGAATTCAATATATAGTACCCAAAATAGCTTCCAATTTGTGGTAAATTCAACGAAAGTTCATTCTCGGGGTACTGTGAAGAATAACCTGCCGGTCCATACCATTGATAAGTAGCATTGGCAAGCTCCGGCATAGAAAAGCTCACTATATCTCCTGGACAGCTTACAGGACTATTTGAAGAAAGCTCTGGTGCAGCAGGTACAGGATGGACTAAAAGATCAATATTTACGACCGAATCACACCCGTTAGCTGATTGAAATACAAATGGGTATAATCCATTTGCGGTCAATTCCTGTCCGTCATAAAAAAAAGAACCACCAGTACAGATTTCGATGCTTTGATCGGATTCAAACAGTGGATATACTATTAACTCCAAAATGACAAGAGAATCACAACCTTCCGCTGTTTGAAGCATGGTACTATACGTATTGGCAGTTTCTACCAGCTCACCATTGAAGTTATAGCTCTCTCCTTCGCAAATTGACAAGGTATATTCGTATTCCTGAACTGGATTTACGTTTAAATTAAGCGTAACTGTGGAATCACAGCCCTGCGCATTTTGTGTAAAATACGTGTACGTGCCGCTTTCACTGTATTGCTGAGCTCCAAATTCGAACATTCCACCCTGACAAATAGATGCATTTATCTCTGACGTCAATTCAGGCTCAACAACTAAATTAAGCGTAACTGTGGAATCACAGCCCTGCGTATTTTGTGTAAAATATGTATACGTACCAGTTTCAATGTAAGGCTGACCTCCAAATTCGAACATCCCACCCTGACAAATAGATGCATTTATCTCTGAGGTCAATTCAGGCTCAACAACTAAATTAAGCGTAACTGTGGAATCACAGCCCTGGGCATTTTGTGTAAAATAGGTATACGTACCGGTTTCAATGTACGGCTGACCTCCCAGCTCATAAAAACCGCCTTGGCATATGCTTTCATTAAGCTCCGAAGTCAATTCTGAAAGAACTGTTAAATTCAATGTTACTGTAGAATCACAGCCATTGATATCACTAAATACTTCGACATAGCTCCCTTCTATGGAATAATCCTGACCACCGAAGCTATAGGAGATTCCTTGACATATGGTTTCATCCAGAATGCTTTGTTGAAGTGGGTTTACCGTAACTTCTACTGTGTCAAAAAACGGACAGGAATTGGGATTGGATGCCAATATGGTTTCAACCACATATTGTTCGACGATAGGAGTGTTTCCAGTATTCACAAGAGTTACAGATGGATCTGATAGCGTGCTATCATTCAGATTCGTAGACGTATTCCAGGAATACAAATAATCGACATTAGACGCAGTCCCAATCTGAACTGTTTCCCCACTGCAAATTGAAAGATCAGGGCCTGCGTCCGACTCGGCTATATCGGCATAGATCGTTACATCACGGACCGAATGTATATCATTTGACCCTCCCGTACTTGCGGTGAACCCCATAAATCCCGCAAAATTCACATTGTAATTTGCCGTGAGGTAAAGTGTTCCGTTAATCGTTACGGTAATCTCCCCGTAATCATAGCTTATTTCAGCAGTAGAATAGGTGTTAGACCTTAAAAAGCTGAGGGACCCTCCTATGTTGTCAATAGAGGTGATTCCAGCAATGCATTCATTATATCCAGGCCCGCTGTATATCTGAATCCCAGGATTCGGGCCTCCACAATTGTTGTAGGTATCCAGTACTACTTTGATTCCGTTGGCAGTTGAAGGTATTCCCACACCACCACCAGTTACGAATCCAGTTGGAGGCACATCCAAAAAACAAAAGGCAATTCCATCGGCAGCAGTTCCATCAAACATCCTAAAATCAAATTGAACATTCCATTGATTGCAGGTGCCAAGATCAATCGGATGAGAATAAAATATGGCACCACTTGAATTTCCTACATTATCAGTCAAGATAAGCTCGTTATTAAAGGCATCCGCGTCACCACCCGTATCACCTATATATGCCGCTCCAGCAAGATTCCACCCAGTAGTGATCATCGCAGGACTGCCCTGTAACTCTGCAAAAATAATTTGCGAATTGTAATATTGATTTGAACAAATCAATAGAAGAAGGAGAATTAGTCTTTTTAACATAGTCCGGCACCACAAAATTCTGCATTTTTTTTGAATCTGCAGATATTTTCCTTTATTCGTACTCTGCAAGCTCCATCCAGCGTTCGGTTTTAGCATCAATTTGCTGAACTACCTCACCCATCCTTGTCCCCATCTCAAATAAATCCGCATTGCTCTTTGATTCATCAGAAAGTCCTTCCATTAATGCAGATTTTTCATTTTCTAAATTTTCAAGGTCCTTCTCCAGCTGGTTAAATTCCTCTTTTTCTTTGAAGGACAATTTTTGTTTCTGTTCATTTTGACGTTTTGTGGATGTCAATTCCTTTTTTTGTGCCTTTGCCTTTCCTTCTACAGCTTTTTGCTTTTTGATCTGTGCTTTCTGCTGTTTTCTGAATTCCGTGTAATTTCCGAGGATATCCTTGACTACTCCATCACCTTCAAAAACGAATACGTGATCCACCATCTTATCCATAAAATAGCGGTCGTGAGAAACCACAATCAGACATCCCTTAAAGTTCCTTAAATACTCTTCCAGAACGGCCATCGCAAAAATATCCAGATCGTTTGTGGGTTCATCGAGAATTAAAAAATTAGGGTTGGACATGAGTACACGCAGTAATTTTAAGCGACGTTTTTCTCCCCCACTTAGCTTTCGAACAAAATTGTAGTGCATGCTTCTGGGAAACAAAAACCGCTCTAAAAGCTGGGCTGCCGACAGCTGTTTTCCCTTTTCTAAAGGAATAAATTCCGCCACCTCTTTGACCACATCAATCACCTTAAAGTCGTCCCTGACCTTTATTAATTCCTGACTGAAATGTCCAAAAACCACAGTCTCCCCGACTATAATTTTACCCTTGCTTACAGGTTCTGTTCCCATAAGCATTTTCAAAAACGTAGTTTTTCCTGTTCCATTTTTACCCACAATACCAAGCCGCTCTTTTCTTTGGACATTGTAGGAGAAATTGTCCATTATTTTGAGCTCATCGAAGGATTTTCCGACCTTGTGAAGCTCGACAATTTTGGACCCGAGACGCTCCATTTTGACCGGTAAGTCCAGCTGATCTTCATCTGTACGTTGAGAAGCGACTTTTTTCAGGTCCTGAAATGAATCCACCCGGGCTTTTTGCTTTGTGCCCCTTGCCTTTGGCTGTCTTCGGATCCAGTCCAGCTCTTTTCTAAATGAATTTTTTGCTTTTTCAATGGTCGATTGCAGCTGCTCCTGGCGTTCTGCTTTTTTCTCTAAGTAATACGAGAAATTGCCCTTGTATTTATATAGTGTCTGGTCCGACAGCTCAAAAATGGTATCGCAAACCACCTCAAGGAAATATCGGTCGTGTGTCACCATTAATAAAGTAGATTTGGAAGTGGATAAATAGGCCTCGAGCCATTCGATCATATCCAAATCCAGGTGATTGGTGGGTTCATCAAGAAACAAAAAATCAGCCTCAGAAAGTAAGACCTTTATTAGTGCCACACGTTTTTTTTGCCCACCTGAAAGATTTCCGATACGCTGAGTGTGGTCTTCAAGCTTAAAAACCGATAGCAATTGATTGACCTTTGATTCCAGATCCCAGGCATCCAGGTCAGTAATCTCCTGAAACAGTTCACTTAATTTCTCCTCGTCCCCTTTTTCAAGTGCTTCATTGTAGGCTTTAATCAATCTTAATTTGGAAGAATCGTGATCGTAGATGACCTCATCGATGGTTTTGTTTTGCGGAAGGTCCTCCGATTGCTCCATAAAAGCGATCCGTAGGTCCTTTCGATACACTATTTTCCCTTCGTCATACGGCTCCCTTTCAATCAGGCAATTCAGCAGTGTCGTTTTTCCTGAGCCGTTCTTTGCGACGATGGCCACTTTTTGTCCCTGGTCTATTCCGAAACCGACTTCGGAAAATAAAATCCGTTCACCAAATGATTTGCTTAAATTCTCTACAGAGAGGAAATTCATACTTGCTTTTTAACGAAGTACGAAGGTAGGATAATCCCCGTTCATATTATCCATTGAAAATTGAATTAGACTGCAAATGCAAAAAATGTATTAAACTTTCCGTACTTTTAGTTTCAATGTTATCCTCATAACTTTTTTAAATTAATACTATGAAAAAAATTATAGCCCTTGCATTTATACTTACCAATATGGTATGTTTTGCTCAAGCACCAGAAGGAATAAATTATCAGGCCGTTGTAAGAGACAATGGTGGAAATCCCCTAGCAAATTCCAATGTCGGAATTAAAATCACCATTTACCAGGGAGCGATTTCTGGAACTATTGTATTCGAAGAAGAATTTTCTCCGAGTACAAATCAGTTTGGTCTGGTGAATTTTGTTATTGGTGAAGGAAGTTTAATCAGTGGAGATTTTTCTGCCATAGACTGGGGGTCAGGTCCATATTTTGTGGAAGTGGCCGCTGATGAAACCGGTGGAACAACGTATGACGTTTTAGGCACTCAGCAATTAATGAGTGTCCCTTACGCCCTTTATGCCAAAACTGCAGAAAATGCGCCTGCGGGACCGCAGGGGCCACAGGGAGATCCGGGACCGCAAGGAGATCCGGGAGCACAGGGTGATCCAGGACCGCAGGGAGATCCGGGACCGCAGGGGGATCCGGGAGCGCAGGGAAATCCGGGACTGCAAGGGCCACAGGGAGATCCAGGTACAGATGGATTATTACCGGATGGAACTGCCGCAGGAAATACCACATTCTGGGATGGAACAAGCTGGGTAGTAGACAATAATAATTTGTACAATAACGGAGGCAATATTGGAATTGGAAATCCTACTCCCACAGCGAAGCTGCATCTCTACGGAACCTCAAATAATGCATCAGATATTGTATCCGAAACCGATGCTGCCAGGATTATCAAGCACTGGTTTAAAAACGAAATAAGGAACTGGTCTGTTGGACAAATTGGAACTACGGAGGTTCCTAACTTTAACTTTCACATTACAGATGAAACGGCCGGAATTGCAAGGCTTGCTGTTACCACCAATGGTGACGTTGGAATCGGAATTACAAATCCAACAGAAAAATTTCATGTAGAGGGCGGGGCCCGGATTACCAGCTTAACGGGAACAAACAATCGCCTTGTTCAGACCGATGCCACAGGAGTGCTAAGTGATATAGCCGACGGTACTGCTGGACAGGTATTGACCACTGATGGAACAGGAACTCTGAGCTTTCAATCTCCTGCTGCCGCAGCGACGGCATGGGAGCTCACTGGAAACACAGGTACCGATCCAGCAACGAATTTTATTGGAACCACGGACGCTGTGGACTGGGCCATCCATACAAATGGACTGGAGAGAGTACGGGTTATGTCGGACGGAAAAATTGGAGTCAATATGAACTCCCCTGTGTATCAGCTGGACGTGGAAGCAGCTGCATTGGGTATACGATCTCAGATCACAGATTTTGCGAGTACGGCAATTTACGGATACAATACCAGTGCTATTGGAGGTTTTGGTGTTGTTGGTCAGGTAGACGGAAATGGTCCGGGCTGGGCAGCAATTCGAGCCATCGCGGAAAACGGAGCTCATGCATTTATTGCCGACGGGCCTTCTCTTTTTAACGTGGACCAGCAGGACTTTGATCTGCAGGTTCAAGGTCTTACAGATGTGAATTTATTGTACAGTGATGCCGGAACCGACCGCATTGGTATAGGAACAAATGCTCCATCAGAAAAGCTGCATGTGGAAGGCGGTGCTCGTATCACAGACCTTTCAGGAACAAACAATCGGCTCGTTCAGACCGATGCCACGGGGGTACTAAGCGATGTAGCCGACGGTACAGCCGGACAGGTACTGACCACGGATGGTGCTGGTGTACTGAGCTTTCAGACTACTGCTACTCCTGCTCCCGCCTGGGAGCTGCTCGGAAATGCAGGAACAGTGAACGGCACGAACTTTATCGGTACCACCGATGCCCAGGATCTGGACATACGCACCAACAATGTAATCCACCACCGTTTTACACAGCAGGGACAAATAGAGGTACTCAATACTGGTAGCTCCGTATTTATTGGTGAAGGAGCTGGAGCAAGTGATGATTTGAGTAATAACTGGAATGTATTTGTAGGACATAATGCGGGAAATGCCAATGCCTCCGGATGGGCCAATACAGCCAATGGCTACACTGCCCTTTACTCCAACACCTCAGGTTCTTTCAACACGGCAACTGGTTCCCAGGCCCTTAGAAGCAATACCACTGGAGCTGCCAACACGGCAACTGGAAGAGGTGCTCTCTTCTCCAACACTTCTGGTCAACACAACGCAGCAAATGGAAACTATGCCCTTTACGATAATACCACTGGAAATAATAACACGGCAACTGGAAGTTTGGCCCTTCGTTACAACACTACAGGAAATAACAATGTGGCATATGGAGAATATGCCCTCCATTACAACATTACAGGATTGAACAACACAGCCAATGGATACCAGGCACTGTACAATTCAACAGGTAATGGAAATACTGCCCTTGGCCAAAGAGCAGGTTTTAATCTCACTTCAGGAAACAACAATATTCTGATTGGATTTAGTATTGATGCCCCCGTAGCAACAGGAAGCAACCAGATGAGCATTGGGAACTTGATCTATGGAACCGGTGTGGACGGCACAGGTACTACTGCATCTTCGGGGAATGTGGGAATTGGAACTTCTGCTCCTGGAGCCAAGCTGGAAGTTTCAGAAGGTGATATAGCCATTAGCTCTCCTTATAAATACAAAGTAAAAGACGCCACGGACGGAGATAATTTTTTGATGTACGAACCTACTGTAGACGGTGTGCGGCTTAACGGGTATGATGCGGTATTTATCACAACTACCGATCCCGGTAATCAAACCGCCGGACAGGATCTAGTGGTAAGAGATGGGCGCGTGGGGATCAATACCAATACTCCATCTCAGGGCTTGTTGCATGTCAATGGGTACTACAGCGATCCTTTTGGTGACTTTACATTTTATGCCAATGGCTCTCAGGGAGGACCTTGCTGCGCAGGGAATGTCAATACAAGTATTTTTGCCACGCACAGAATTGTGGCAGGAGAATTTAATGCCATTTCGGATGCACGAATCAAAGCGATTGATGGGGTCTCAAATTCTAAAGAAGACCTGGAAATCATAAATCAAATTGAGATTACAAATTACCACATGATCGATAAGACGCATGGCGAAAAACCATTTAAAAAAGTGATCGCACAGCAGGTGGAAGAGTTCTATCCGCAGGCCGTTTCAAAAACGACCAACAGAATTCCGGATATCTACCAGCTTGCTGACTGTAAAGACGGATGGATTAATCTGGAAACTGATCTGGAAATAGGCGATCGTGTACAGCTGATCTTTAACAACAAAGAAGAGCTGGCTACTGTAATTTCAGTAAATGAAAAGGCATTTCAGGTGGATCTGGAGGAAAGCGGAAGTGTGTTCGTATACGGCCGTGAGGTGGATGATTTCAGAACAGTGGATTACGAAGCGATTTCCATGCTGAATGTGTCTGCTACGCAGGAGCTTTTAAAGCGAATTGAGGACCTGGAGAGTGCAAACAGAAAGCTCACCGAATCGAACACTGAGCTCATGGGATTAAAGAGCCAGATTGAGACTCTCGAGCGAAGTGTTTCGCTTTTACTGGAAGAAAATAATACAGCTGTAAATAAAAAGTGAGCCAGTTGTTACACGTCTCTTTTTTTAAGAATCCAATAGGAAAGCAGCATGAAAATAAGGACATAGACAAAGCCTAATCCTGCTCTTTGGATTTCGGTCATTGCGTACTCAAAACCGTCCGGAATTATCGGAAGTGGTATGAGATTACCAAAAGTGCTTAATGGGAAAAACTGAGCATAGTCTTTTGCAATCAATCCTACTATTCCTTCAAGAAATGTAGACAACAAATAAAATACAATCGCTAAGGATGGGTTTTTCAAAAGGTTTGCAAGAAAAAATGCAAATATGAAGTAGCCGAAGGTAGATAAGAAATAAAACAGAATATAGCGGCTGCCATCAAACAGGTCCATTTCCCCGTTTGCAAAGGAGCAGCATACAGCAATCAAAAATGTATATAGCGTTACCACGACCGACATCAAGGTGACGACATAGAATTTGGAGAGAATAATCTGTTTTTTACTTAATCCATCGATTAGATTCTGTCTCTGAGTTCTAAACTTTAATTCATTTAGCGTAAAGACCACAATAATGACTCCGAGGATCAAATTGAAATAGCTCGAAATATAGGTCACGTAGTGATACACATCGGGGAACATGTAGATGGATTCGTCGTAAGCTAATCCGTACCACTCGGTCAAGGACAAAAGGTAAAAAATAAAGGGAAGCAACACGGCATAAACCATTAAGATTACTTTCAGTGTAGTTAACCTTTTTAGCTTAAGCCACTCTATGCTAATTAAATGCATCATGATTTTTTAATTATTTCCAGAAATTGATTTTCTAAAGATTCATTATATACACTGAGCTCGCTCAATACAATTCCCTTTTCAAAAAAATACTTATTTATTTCACTGGTGTTTTTTTCCTTCGACACACTTATAACAACTTTATCCCCTAAATCTTTGTACAAAGAAATACCGGTATCACTCTCAATGGATTTTTTTATGTCCTCAAGATTTGCAGTACTTAGTTTTATAAGTGTACTCTCCTGATTTCCGATAATTTCATTAATTGTACCTGTACGAACTAAATTTCCTTCTTTTAATATCGCACAGTGAGAGCAGACCTTTTCTATTTCATCCAGAATGTGCGAGGCAATAAGTATTGTTTTGCCTTTCTTACCGATATCAATGATTAATTCCCTGATCTCTGCTATCCCCTGCGGATCCAGTCCATTTGTGGGCTCATCAAATACAAGCACTTCGGGGTCTCCCAGCAAGGTGGCAGCAATAGCAAGTCTTTGCTTCATACCCAGAGAATAGGTACTGAATTTTGAATCTTTGCGCTCGTATAGGTCAACCGTTTTGAGCACCTCGGATATTTCTTCGGATGGATTGCTTACCCCCTTGATTTTAGCCGTTATTTCAAGGTTTTGAACAGCAGTTAAGTATGGGTAAAAATTAGGCGTTTCAAGAAGGGACCCTATTCTTTTTCGATTGGCATCTTTTGTCCCGTTATCAAACCAGGAATAAGAACCACTTCCGGGGTTTATTACACCCAGAAGCATACCCAGAGTCGTTGTTTTACCGCTGCCGTTTGGTCCTAAAATTCCAAAGACCATTCTTTCTTTGACATCCAGGCTCAGGTCATTAACTGCTTTAATCGTTTTATAGCTTTTTGATAGCTTGTCGATCTTAAGTACCGTGTTTCCCAAAATATGATGTTAATTAATAAGAGCGAAAGATACTAATTATCTCAATCGATTCAGTGAGTCCAATAATTTCTTGTCTCGCTTCACAGCAATCTGTGCTAAAAAACAAAATGGGAGGCCTGCAACCAAAAACAAATACCCCAGGCCTAATTCCTGCTCCCCTCCGCTTTCAAAGAAATAGCTTTTACTCAATAGAGAATATACAATGACCGCTATGAGTATAAGTGAATAGAGAAAGAATAAATTTCTTGCCCATTTTAGCTGTTTTTTGATGTTTTTGTAGCTCATTAGTGTGATAAACGCAAATAAGCACATCCCAATTACTGAAAGATAGAGCGGTATGTTTTTATACATAGTCAATTGATCTCCCACTCCTTTTTGAATGCCGTATACGGAAAATGAATAATACGTATCTCCCTCAACGAACCTGAAAAACTCCATTCCGGTGCAGGTAAGCCCCAGGCAGATAATGGCAAGAAAAAAGTAAACACTTTGAACTCTTTGAATCATAATCTAATGTTTAAATATGAATTGTTTTATTTCTTAAATAGTGGTCTAATAAGACAATAGCCGCCATGGATTCTACAATAGGTACCGCTCTGGGAACCACACAGGCATCGTGCCTTCCTTTACCTTCAAGCTCGACAGCTTCTCCTTTCGCATCAATGGTTTGCTGTGTCATCATAAGAGTCGCCACAGGTTTAAAAGCCACACGAAATACAATAGGCATTCCATTAGAGATACCGCCCTGAATTCCTCCGGAAAAATTGGTTTCGGTAGAGCCGTCTGATTGAAAAATATCGTTATGAGTACTTCCTTTCATGGATGCCGATTCAAAACCAGAACCAAACTCGACACCTTTTACGGCATTAATGGACAACATTCCCTTCCCAAGGTCCGCATGAAGCTTGTCAAAGACGGGTTCTCCCAGTCCTGCAGGTACATTTTCAATAATACACTGAACAATCCCTCCCAAGGTATCTCCATCATCCTTAAGTTCGGCAATGATTTTTTCCATTTCCTCAGAAGTTTTCTCATCAGGACAGCGTACCAGTGAATTCTCGATGCGGTCAGCGGTATAAAATTCCTGACTATTCAATTGTACTGTTCCAATCTGCTTGACGTACGTTGAAAACCGAATTCCCACAGTATGTAAAACCTGTTTTGCAAGTGCTCCAGCGACAACTCGACAAACTGTTTCACGTGCACTCGCTCTTCCTCCTCCTCTATAATCTCTCAGTCCGTATTTTTTTTCATAGGTAAAATCGGCATGAGAAGGTCTGTATTTATCTTTGATATGAGAATAATCCTTTGACTTTTGGTCTTTATTTTTAATGACAAAACCTATAGGTGTTCCAATGGACTTTCCTTCAAATAGACCAGATAGGAACTCAACTTTGTCGGATTCATTTCGCTCGGAAACCAAGGCGTTCTGTCCGGGTCTTCTTTTGTTTAATTCTTCCTGAACCTCAGCTACATTTACATCAATACCCGCGGGAAGTCCTTCGATAATTCCACCCATGGACGCTCCATGAGATTCCCCAAAAGTAGTAAGCTTAAATAGTGTACCCATCGACGACCCTGCCATACTGCAAATTTAAAGCTTTTTCTTCTTGTAGATAGGAACTGTTGAGCACGGTTCTCCATACATGATTGATTTGGCATGGGCCTGTAAAAAACGAACCAGCTCCGACATCGCAAATTCGGGGACACTGATATCAGAACAGCCTTTTATGATTATTCGTTCATCCTTAAAATCGGATAAATTCAGGGCGTGTATTTTTTGTTCAATCAGCTTTTTTTCAAGATCCGTTTTTGACCCTACTACTGCCATTTCAGAATTTCCCTGAAGACTCGACATCACCAGCATATAAGCCCATGTAGGGACAATGGCATCTGTAGAACAATGTATATGTACCGCATTGGATTTGTACTGGCTCCAGTCGTGTTCTTTTAGCCACTGCCTAAACTCTTTCTCTTTAAGAACGAGGCCTTTATGGAGCCTTTCGGACATATCAAACCCTATGATTGGGCAGTCGGGCTTGAAGTCAGACAAATCCATCTGAATTAAACCACTTTCCTTAATTTTGTTTTTGATCTCCATGCACTGCAAAATTACAACATCACAATTAAACAGCGTACGAATAGGAGATAAATTGACAATGTGGCAGGAAAAACAGTAAGGCACATTTATTGACTGAAAGAGCATATGAACCAGAATACGCAATTTGACAAACATTTCGGCAATGCTATACTACCAGCTATTTTGCTTCTCGTTTTAATGTGGCTTACCTATTGGGCGGATTCGCTGTTTTTATATAAATTTTATAGGCTCGGTGTGCTACCCAAAAGTATAGAAGGTTTACAGGGCATTCTCTTTATGCCTTTGGTTCATTCTACAGAGAGTTTTAATCATATAATAAACAACAGCATTCCTGCTTTTTTACTCACTATGTTTTTATTTTATTTCTATAAAGAAATTGCCTTTAAAGTACTATTGTATAGTTGGATATTTACAGGTCTTGGAGTGTGGTTATTTGCCACAAATAAAGGGGCCTATCATATTGGAATGAGTGGTGTGATTTATAGCCTTGTAGCCTTTCTTTTCACCTCTGGAACACTGCGAAAATACCTTCCCTTGCTGGCGCTCTCCATGTTCATTGCTTTCGTGTATGGTAGCATGATTTGGGGGATTCTTCCTATCTCACCAAAAATATCATGGGAGGGGCATTTTATGGGCTTAATTGTAGGTGTCATTCTTGCTTTTATATATAGAAAACAGGGGCCCCAGCGACCTAAATACATTTATGAAATAGAGAAAGAGCTGGGAATTGACCCTCCTGATCTGGAAGGCCAGTACTGGGAGAAAGTCCGGGCAGCGAAAGAAGCAGAAAGATTAAAAAAAGAAGAACTGGAAAACCACAAGACCAAGATCATTTATCACGTCAAAAAAGATGAAAATGACACTCCTCCCTCTTAGCTCCTGAATTGCTGGAACAGGACGATACTTAACATCCCTAAACCAATTCCGAGAGCATTAACCGCAGCATCAAAAGCCGAAGGATCTCTACCCGGAACAAAGCCCTGAAAAAACTCTATCGCTACTCCGTACAGTACACACATCAGAGCTCCAATTATCCATTTTTTTACAGACAGCGAAAGCAGGCCTAAATTCAGAGAAAGAACATAATAAGCCATCAGGTGATTGAGCTTGTCATATGGTCCCAATTCAATTCCAGATGACGGAGGGATTAAGCTGAGCACAGCAATACCAATTAAAAGTGAAATAAACGTAAGCTTTAAAACTCTACTCCTTGTCCACTTCATATCCATTATGGGTGTCTTTATCAATTGCCTTTATTCCATTCTTCATCCATTCAGGCATGGGTTCATCTTTCAAATAGTGATCAAAGAACTGATTCATACGAATACTCAAATCGAATTTATTCGCGAGCTTTTTTAGGTTGTGGCCATCATTATTATATACCAGCATCCAGCAGGGTTTTTGTAGACGTCGCATTCCAGAATACATTTCAATACCCTGATACCAGGGAACAGCTCCATCTTTGTCATTGTGCATGATAAGTAGAGGAGTTGATACCTTGGGAAGATGGAAAATAGGAGAATTTTGATAATAAAGCTCAGGTGCTTCCCAAATAGACTTACCTATTCGGCTTTGTGTAGCCTCGTATTGAAACTGCCTGTTTAATCCTGAGCTCCATCGAATTCCTCCATATGCCGAAAACATATTACTTACTGGAGCTCCGGCCATTGCAGCGGCATATCTTTCGGTCATGGTGATCATCTGAGCGGTTTGATATCCTCCCCAGCTTTGTCCCTGAAGACCCATTTTTAATGAATCTACCGCGAAGTTCTCAAGAATGAAGTCAGTGCCGCTCATAATGGAATTATAAGCCGACTTACCTGGATAGCCCACTTTGTAACGAATGTCCGGAATGAAAACGATATAGTCGTTGGATGCACATTCTATGGGATTAATAATACTTGCCGAAGGTTTTGGTGAACGATAATAATGCAAATTGTCAGAATTAAGCTCATAATAATAGATCAGCAAAGGATAATTTCTGCTCGTATCATAATTTTCTGGAAGATATACCAAGCCTTCCAATTGAACGGAATCATAGCTCATCCATTGTACGTGCTCTACAGAAGGCCAGTACACGCTATCCTGCTGGGGATTTGCATTTGAAATTCTCCGTGAATTGATGAAATTCGGGTCAGTCAAATAAATATCCGGATACTCCGCAACAGAGGATTTTCTCATCAGGACTTTTTCTCCTTTTTCTGACCATACCAAGGAATGAAGCCTGTGAGGCGAAATCATATTTTCAATTAAATCGAAATGATCTTCATGTGTCAGCCAGGTAAATAAATGCATGGATTTCGTTGTCTTATTTAAGCCCGATACATAAGAGTCGAGAATATCGACATACACACTATCAGTATTCTTTTGATGAAAGCTCAATTTAATATTCCTTTTTTCACCCTGTTTTTTTGTAATACAGACCAAAGTATCTCTTTTGACATTATAGGACCAAATATCCCATTCGGACTGAAATAAGAACTGATCGTCTCTTGTGAAACCAATATTTCGGACGGGACCTGGGTCAAAAGGCATACCGTTAATATCTCTTGTCCATGTTACGCTGTCCACAGAGCAGGTAATACACTTTTCTGAATTTGTTCGAAGATCAATAAGCTGATGCTCTTGCTCCTTTTCATTAAAATAAGTGAAATACTCTGCTTTTGAGGATAATGATCCAGCATATTTTAAGCCTTTTTTAATTAAGCTGGTTTCTCCAGAATTTAGTGAGATGAGATAATAATCCTTTTTCCATGGATAGGTCCATTGCGACTCAATGGCATACGATTCATTTGAATACGCAAGAACTTTATGGGATTCCTGTAGGTCTCTCACCCACACGTTCAGTGTGTCATCAGAAAGCTGATTCAATGTTCCGGTTTTAAAATCATACGCGTACAGATCATACTTCTTTTTTTGTCTTGCCAATTCCTTGACCTGCCGAGCCTGTAACTTTTTATCCTCATAATGCCAGATATCCAGATGATATTTCTCGTCTTCAAGAAGGGTGTCTTCGGATTCTTTGTGTTTTCTTTCTTTTACTCCAAAAAACAAAATGGCTTCATCCTTTGAAAAAGAAGGAGTCTTCCATTCAGAAGGTACCAGTTCAGTATCTAGAAGAGAAAGTAATGTATCCCCAAACGAAATCGATGAATTCAATTTGTTGTCATGAATCTTTATTTCATAATTATTTTGGCTTGTATCATTGGAATAGAGAAAAACCATTTTACCCATTGACTCACTCCATATGGGCAGCTTATAACGCTGCATTGGAGGGAAAACTGATATGATTTCTCCGTTAGTTGTCTTTTTGACTATCAGCTTTTCCGCATTTTTCTTCTTGTCCTTATCCTCTATTTTTTCAATGTATGCGATTTGAGTCCCATCGTCAGACAGAGTGAATTCTTTGACTTTTTGCTGCTCGAATGACAGCCCGGGATAGGATGAATAAACCCGCAGTAATTTATCTTTAGTTGATTTCTTTTTAGATTTTAAAAAACGTGAAAACCAGCTGGTCTTAGTCTTTGTTTCAAGCTCCTGCATAAAAGCAAAGGAGTTTCCTTTATCTGATATTTTAAAGGAATGGATCTTAGGATATTTCTCAAGAGTATTATTTTTCAGGTCATATATGGCAATTGAATCTCCCGGCCATTTTGCTTTTTTTACCTTTTTTAATTTCAGCTTTCTCAATGTATCGAAACCCGGAGATATTTTAAAAACCACAAAGCTCGTATTCTCTGGAAATAATAGTCGGCTTCCTCTTTCAAAAGAATCCAGCTTAAATGGGTTAGTTTGCTGCACATATTGTATGCCATCACCAATCAGCGGTTTTAATTCATACGTGATCAATGAACCGTCGTTGGATATTTTCTGATTTGAAATGCTCTTCCACGTTCTGTAATCCTCTTCTCCTACTGAATGTTTTTGAGCATATGCAGAACACGTAAAAAGAAGCGCTATCAGTAATATTCTTTTCATACGGTTTTGTTTTTTGAGGTTCTGGAAGTCAAATATACACCTATAAAAATAAGCAACATATATCCAATTTTTTCTATTGTAATGGTGTTTGTATAATCCTCTGACCAATTCAGGTAAGCAAACAGAAAGGCAAACAAGACAACAAGAAGGGGTTGAAAGTATATATACGAGCTGGAAACTGTCGGGCTTAAAAATTTGAGTCCGTAGATCGTCAATAAATATGTGAAGAAAGTAACTCCGATGACTATATAAAGAATCTTGAGGTATATCGTTTCCGGAAAAGACGTGAAATCAGTTTGCAGAACGTCAGGTATTGTTGAAGGGAATACACAAACAAAAAGAAAACCGAAAGTAAATACCCAGGTAATAACTGTAATTGGAGCGTATCTTGACATTAATGGTTTGGCCAGCACAAGGTATAATGCATAGCTCATTGCATTAATAAATAAAAAGCTATCTCCCAGAATGGAATCTCCTGCCTTTGTCCCTCCTTTTACGGTTAAAAGAATGGCTCCAAGAGCCCCAAGTAGTACTCCCGAAACCTTAATAAAGGTAGGCCTTTCTTTGAGAAGAAAATAAGATAGAATACCAACCATAATAGGGTTCATGGCCATAATAATCCCAGAATTAAAAGAAGAGGTGAGGTTGAGTCCATGAAAAAAGAAAAGCTGATTAACGGCCACTCCAAAAAGTCCACACAACGCAAATAAGGGAACATCCTTTCTATGTATTTTCGTTTTTTTCAGCAATATGGAAAGAAACCAGAAAAACAACACTGCGCCACTTACTCGAAGAAAAATGAAGACTGAAGGGGTTAAAAATTCGGGCATAACACCCTTGGCAATGATATGACCGGCACCGTACAAGACATTTACGAAAAACAATGCAAAATGAGCTTTATAGTTCTGCATTTTCACCGTTTAAATAATCTACTCCATCTCGATTTCATGACACTCTCTCTATAGCCATCCATTTTTTCTGTCACACGGTATTGACTGAATTTTTCAAACATTTTGAACGTTCCTCTTGCCTCCTTATAGTCCATTTCATTCTTATAAATAGGAATAATGGCCAGAAATCGAATCACACGATTATTCCACTCCATAGGTTTCAAAAGTCCTTCAAGCTCAATGGGGTTTGAAATAATATAGTCTGTCTGTTCTTTGTCGTTGAACATAGATGCACCATCAATATTTAGAGAAAAAGTATGACCATGACCGAACCACGTAGAATTAGAGATGACATGTTTTTTTGCCCTTGACAAACAGGTAAAAACCCAGTCATTTTTTGACTCTATCAATTCACTTTCATCCCAGTAAGAAGGGAGAAACATAAATAGCTCAATAAATTCTTCTCCTTCATGCTTTGGATGGACCTTCATTTTATGCTCGCTGAGACCACTTGTCATTAAAACTCTGCAATCACGTATTTCCGGAATCTCAAAATAGGTCAGCACCTCGCCATTTCGTTCTAATTTTTTAAAATTTTTAAAGCTCTTAGTCAGAAAGTCATCCATGTGTGTCATCGGAACAAATATAAAGGGTTTGATAAGAATTTATTTATTCTTCTATATCGCATCGATGCCTTGAGATCAATTCGCCGCTTGAATTGGAAATTTCCTGGATCGAAAGACCAGAGAAATCGATTGATATCAATCCTCCGGTTTTCATGAATACATCCTTACCAAGAAAATAAGAGGCAAGTTCAGATAGGCCAAAATTATGCCCAATGACCAGTAGCTCTTCTACTGATTCCTGGTCTCGAATCACCTGAATAATCGTAGGGGCACTGCACAAATACAATTCATCAAAATACAAAATAGGATGTTGGTCGTTAAAAATCAATTGTGCTGTTTCTCTCGTACGTTGAGCTGAGGAACAACAAATTTTTGATCTATTTATAAAAGTCGTTTTAAAAATTTCCTGAAGCTGGGCACATTGCGTATGTCCTTTTAGAGCAAGCTTTCTGTCGTAATCTCTACCCGTTGTAGAATACACCTCCGTTTTGGCGTGTCTCATCAGGTGTACAATCACAGCACCATGTTTTTCACCAAATAATCTCCTATTTTATGCATGTAGGGCAAGGACAGGTTGTCTTCTAAAAACATAAGGTGCTCTATACGATGGCAGTCTGTTCCTACGAAATCAAATTCTCCTTCATCAATAAGTTTTTCGGCTTGTTTTCTAACATCAGGTCCATATTGACCAGCAATTGAATTTAAATTGATCTGTATATTGATGCCCTTGGCACGCCAGCCCTTTGCTTTATCGATATCTCCCAAATAATAGATGTACCTTTCAAAATGGGCAATTACCGGACGGTATCCGTTTGTTTTAAGCTCAAAAAACAACTCCTCAAGATATTGAGGAGGAGAATGAAATGCAAATTCAATCAATACGTAATTATCTCCAAATGTGAGGAGCTCCTTGTTTTTGATCTTAGGCATTAAGGTTTCATCAAAATAGTATTCAGCAGCAGCTTCTATTTCTATCTGAATACCCACTTTTTTGATTTCCTGTCGAACCTTTTCTAAGCCTGCTAAAATAGTTTCGCTGTCGTTAGGAAACGAATCTGTCATGATATGAGGAGTCGTCACTACCTTTTTGAATCCCAGGCTTTCAAATTTGGCAAGCATCGCAATAGTCTGATCCATATCCTGAGCTCCGTCATCAATACCAGGTATTAGATGAGAATGCATATCCACCTTTATTCGTCCAATATCAAAAGGAGGAAGTTTTTCCTTTTTAGTAAACAAGTTCTTAAAAAGTCCCATTTATCGATTTGAATACATTTTTTGGTAATACTCCTGATAAGAACCACTCGTAATTTGTTCTACCCAATCAGAATTTTCCAAATACCAATCCACCGTTTTATTCAGGCCTTCTTCAAAAGTAATGGCTGGCTTCCAGCCAAGCTCCCTTTCTATTTTGGTGGCATCAATTGCATATCTTTTGTCGTGTCCAGCACGGTCTTGCACAAATGTGATCAGCTGCTCAGACTCACCTTGATCACGTCCAAGTTTTTCATCAAGAACCCTGCATAAATATTTAACCAATTCTATGTTTGTCCATTCATTTAAGCCGCCTACATTATATGATTCTCCAAGCGTGCCCTCCGCAAATATTTTGTCTATTGCACTAGCATGATCTTCTACCCACAGCCAGTCTCGGATATTGTCTCCTTTACCATAAACTGGCAAAGGTTTCTTATTGACAATATTGTGAATCATTAAAGGAATCAGTTTTTCAGGAAAGTGATGGCTTCCATAATTATTAGAGCAGTTGGAAATCTTTATCGGCAGCCCATAAGTATGATAATAAGCCCGGACAAAGTGATCAGAAGATGCCTTGGAAGCAGAATATGGACTCCTTGGATCATATGGTGTTTCTTCAGTAAAAAGACCTACATCTCCAAGCGAACCATATACCTCATCTGTGGATACATGGTGAAAAACATGTTCATTTCCCTGCCATGTGTCCTTTGCCGCATTCAATAAGTTCACGGTTCCAACAACATTGGTCATAACAAACTCCATAGGCCCCTCTATTGATCTATCAACATGCGATTCCGCAGCCAAATGAATAACATCAGTGATCTCATGCTTTTTAAAAATATTCAGCACAGCTTCTGCATCTACAATATCCACTTTTTCAAAACAATAGTTGGGTGAATTTTCAACATCCTTAAGGTTTTCAAGATTACCTGCATAGGTCAGCTTGTCCATATTAATAATTACATCTTCAGGATATCTTTTCACGAATCTACGAATCACGTGAGATCCTATAAATCCCGCTCCTCCAGTAATTAATATTCTTCTGTTTGCCATTTTTTATAAGCTCCAATAATCCAGTTCTTTCATCTTGTCTTTATAAATACCCTTAACGTCAACAAAAACACCATGATCGTCCTTGAGGATACTTTGAAAATATTTTTCATCGAGCTTGATATAGTCTTCGTGATTCACCGCTACAATAATCGCATCATAATCACTTCTTGTCTCTGATACCAATGCCACTCCGTACTCCCCTTCCATCTCTGAAGAATTGGCATGTGGATCTATCACATCTACCTTGACCTGAAAAGATTTTAATTCGTTCACAATGTCAATAACTTTTGAATTTCTGATATCCGAAACATCTTCTTTAAATGTGGCTCCCATTACAAGTACTTTTGCATGGCGAATATGCTTCCCTTGGGCAAGTATTTTCTTTACGGTCTGTTTTGCAATATAAAAGCCCATGGAGTCATTTACATATCTCCCGCTTGTAATCACCCTGGCATGGTAGCCAGACTGCTGAGCTTTATGCGTTAAATAGTAAGGATCTACACCTATGCAATGACCTCCAACCAGACCTGGTGAAAATTTTAGAAAATTCCATTTCGTTCCGGCAGCCTCCAAAACATCAAATGTATTGATATTCAGCTTATTAAAGATAATGGAAAGCTCGTTAATTAGAGCAATGTTTACATCTCTTTGGGTATTTTCTATAATTTTTGCTGCTTCCGCAACCTTTATGCTCGGTGCTCTGTGTACTCCCGCACCTACAACAAGCTCGTATGTTTTTGCAATTTGTTCTGAGGACTCATTACAGCAACCAGATGAAACCTTTATCACATTTTGAAGCGTGTGAACCTTATCTCCAGGATTAATTCTTTCAGGTGAATAACCCACCATGAAATCCTCTTTAAATTTCAGTCCCGATTCTTTTTCAAGAACGGGAATACAATCTTCTTCTGTACACCCAGGGTATACCGTAGATTCGTACACGACATAATCTCCCTTTTTCAAGACCTGTGCAACAGTCTTACTTGCACCAATGAGTGGCCTTAAATCAGGCAGGTTAGCTTCATCAATAGGTGTAGGAACAGCTACGATAAAAAACTGTACCTCACTCAAGTCATTGATCTCCGCAGTGAATTCAATGTCACAACCTTCAAAATCACTTGCTTCTAATTCATTGCTTGGATCTACATTGTTTTTCATCATTTCCACCCGATCCTGATTGATATCAAAACCAACCACGCTGATTTTTCTAGCAAAATCAAGTGCAATAGGAAGTCCGACATATCCCAGTCCGATTACAGCCAGCTTGGCCTCTCCTTTTAACATTCTGTCATATATCAATTCGCTCATCTCGATTTTAGTTTTTTGTCTCGTACTTTATAAATTCTTTCAATAATTTCCACCACCTTCAGGCCTTCCAATGCATTTGTGGTAGGTGATGTTCTTCCTTTAATCCCGTCTATTACATTTTTTATCACAAAATTATGATTTGCTGCAGACCCCTTGTATGGACCATAATCATTGGCTGGGTTTGATTCTTTAAGCTCAGGCATTTTATAATCCTTTATATTACACACCTCAACTTCATTCATGTATTGACCGCCGATTTTTACGCTTCCATGCTGACCTACAATAGTCATAGAAGATTCCAAATTTTGATTGGCTACTGCCGTGGAATAATTGATACAACCCATGCCTCCGTTCACGAAGTCAAAACTGACAAATCCAGAATCCTCAAAATCGGTTGTCTCTTTATGATTAAAATCGGAGAATTTTCCCTCAATGTTATCAATATCACCAAACAACCAGTACATAATATCTATGAAATGTGAAAATTGAGTATACAGCGTTCCTCCATCCAGATTTTTCGTTCCTTTCCAGCCGCCTTTTTTATAGTATCGATCATCACGATTCCAATAGCAATTAAGCTGTACCATATAAATGTCTCCAATAATACGGTCTTCAACAATCGACTTGATCCACTCAGATGGAGGAGAATATCTATTTTGCATCACGCAAAAGACCTGTTTGGATACCTGCAATGCTTTAAAGATAATTTTCTCACAGGAATCCTTTTTAAGTCCCAAAGGCTTTTCACAAACTACATGTTTCTTCGCCTTCAAAGCGAGTAAAGACTGTTGGGCATGAAGTCCATTTGGAGTACAGATATTTACCACATCAATTTCCACGTCGCTTTTTAGTAGAGCTTCAATTGAATCGAAAAACGGAACCTTAAAACCTTCAGCTTCACATTCTTCTTTAGACCGAATATCTGCCAATGCCACGAGCTCCGCTTCAGACTCCCTTCGAATCATCTCAGCATGTCTTTTACCTATGTGCCCGGCACCTACAACAGCAAATTTTATTTTTTCAGAATTCGGCATATCTTAAACCTTTGATACTATATTATTTTCAAGTGTATATTTCATATTACTTTCCGGACATACGGCCACGCCATCAGAATTAAACTCAAGCCTGTGTCCAAATTCACTCATCCATCCTATTTGCTTGGCCGGATTTCCAACCAACAAAGCATAAGGAGCAACATCCTTGGTTACAACTGCCCCTGCACCAATAAATGCAAACTCCCCAATATCATGTCCACATACAATAGTGGCATTTGCACCGATGCTCGCACCCTTCTTAACTATTGTTTTTGAATACTGACCACGACGAACAACTCTACTTCTGGGATTAGTGACATTTGTAAAGACCATCGAAGGACCGAGAAAAACATCGTCTTCACAAATTACGCCCGAATAAATGGACACATTGTTTTGAACTTTGACATTATTCCCGAGTACAACTTCTGGAGAAACAACCACATTTTGACCAATATTACAGGACATTCCAATTTTACAATTAGACATCACATGTGAAAAGTGCCAAATCTTTGTGTCCTCTCCAATTTCACATCCTTCATCAATAACAGCTGTTTCGTGTGCGTAATACTTCATTATCTAATAATAAATTTGTCAAAATTGCTGTGCTCCGTATGGAACAGTTCTTCATCCGTAAGACCCTTAAAATAATCATAAGTGATCTTCAGTCCTTCTTCACGACTTATTTTAGGCGACCATTTCAGCTTTTCTTGGGCCAGAGAAATATCCGGTTTTCTTTGCTTAGGATCATCCACAGGCAGGTCCTTGTAGATTACTTTTTGTTTTGTTCCTGTCAAAGAAATAATCTCCTCCGCAAATTGCGAAATGGTGATCTCTGATGGATTTCCAATATTAACAGGATATACGTAATCACTATGCAGTAATTTAACAATACCATTCACCAGGTCGTCGACATAACAAAATGATCGCGTCTGTGATCCGTCTCCAAAAACTGTTAAGTCTTCTCCCCTCAGAGCCTGACCAATAAATGCAGGTAAAACTCTACCGTCATTTAATCTCATTCTTGGACCATAGGTATTAAATATTCTTACGATTCTTGTTTCTAGCCCGTGAAAATTATGGTAAGCCATCGTTATGGCCTCCTGAAATCTCTTGGCTTCATCATAAACTCCTCTGGGACCAACAGGATTTACATTCCCCCAATAGTCTTCAGTCTGCGGATGAACCTCTGGATCGCCATAAACTTCTGAGGTAGATGCAATTAAAATTCGCGCATTTTTTGCCTTAGCCAAACCCAAGCAATTGTGTACTCCTAATGATCCAACTTTCAATGTCTGTATTGGGATTTTTAAATAATCTATGGGACTGGCAGGAGAGGCAAAATGAAGGATGTAATCTAGCTCCCCCGGAATATGAATAAACTTCGACACATCATGGTGATAAAATTCAAAATTCTCATGTTTGAATAAATGTTGAAGGTTTGACAGTCTGCCAGTGATGAGATTATCCATTCCTATCACTTGACACCCCTCCTTGATGAAGCGATCACATAGATGTGAGCCTAAAAATCCTGCAGCACCTGTTACTAATACTCTTTTCACAATTTAATCAATTAATTTTCTGCCAATACTGGAATAATAAAACCCTTCATTATTCATTTCATTCAGGTCAAACAAGTTACGTCCGTCAAAAATCACCAAATCTTTCATAGCCTTTTTCATCAAATCAAAATCCGGATTTCTGAAGATGCCCCATTCCGTGCAAATCAAAAGTGCATCACAACCCTCCAATACTTTGTATTCACTTTCTGCATACTCAATAGTATCTCCTAAAACTCCTTTCACATTCTCCATGGCTTCGGGATCATATACGCAAACCTCGGCGCCACCTTCCAGTAATTTTTCAATCAGATACAAGGCTGGAGCTTCTCTGATGTCATCTGTATCCGGTTTAAACGAAAGCCCCCAAACCGCAATTTTCTTGCCTTCTAATGATCCTTTAAAATAGTTCTTAATCTTAGGATAAATTATAGTCTTTTGATTCTTATTAATATTTATTACTGAATTTAAGATTTCAAATGAATAGCCTGCATCTTTTCCCGATTTCACAAGAGCCTGAACGTCTTTAGGAAAGCACGAGCCACCATAACCAATACCGGGGAATAAAAACCGCTTTCCTATTCTGGAATCCGATCCAATTCCCGCTCTGACCTGATCAATGTCTGCTCCAACAAGCTCACAAAAATTAGCCACCTCATTCATAAATGTGATTTTAGTCGCCAAAAATGAATTGGCGGCATACTTTGTCAGCTCAGCAGATTTTTCATCCATGAAATAAATAGGGTTACCCTGTCTAACAAAGGGGTTATATAATTTTCTCATTATAACTTTTGCCCTGTCATTTGTTGTGCCAAGTACAACACGTTCTGGTTTCATAAAATCTGAAACGGCAAAACCTTCTCTTAAAAATTCAGGATTAGATACCACGGCAAATTCAAGCTCAGTATTTTTTTTAATCGCCTCTTCCACCTTTTCAGCAGTACCCACCGGAACAGTACTTTTATCGACAATCACTTTGAATTCTGTAATCAGCTTTCCGAGCTCATCTGCTACTCCAAGTATATAGGATAGATCTGCAGAACCATCTTCTCCAGGAGGTGTAGGTAAAGCGAGGAAAATGATTTCAGCATCCCTGACTCCTTCCTCTAGTGAGGTTGTAAATTTTAAACGACCGGCTGCAATATTTCTTTCAAAAAACGTATCTAAATGGGGTTCATAAATAGGCACCTCTCCATTCTTCATCTTATTGACCTTGTTTTCGTCAATATCAATACAGGTCACATGATTGCCAGTTTCAGCGAAACATGTCCCTGTGACTAAACCAACATAGCCAGTCCCAACTACTGCAATTTTATTCATTTAATACCATATTATGTTCATGTACAAATTCCAAAACAGAGTCGGTAATGTACTTTAATTGCTCTTTTTCAAGCTCGGTATGCATAGGAAGAGAGATCACTCTTTCCGTCAGCCAATCCGTTACAGGAAGAGGAGTGCTCTCCGAGTTAAAGCTTTGAAACATTTTCTGACGATGCGCAGGAATTGGATAATAAATCATTGATGGAATATCCTTTTTCGCTAAATACTGATGTAATCCGTCTCGATCAATTCCTTCAAGTGTTAAGGTATACTGATGAAAGACGTGTTTATTATTACCCTGTCTAAATGGAGTTTTAATCCCCTTTATGTTTTGAAAAGCACTGTCGTAAAAATCCGCTGCCTGTCTTCTGGCTGACAAATAGCCATCCAGCTTCCTAAGCTTTATTCGTAGTATACCTGCCTGTAAATTGTCCAGTCTTGAGTTACATCCCACTATGTCATGATGATATCTTTTACTTTGACCGTGATTGGCGATCATTCGCATTTTACCAGCCAATTCATCATTATTAGTGCAGATGGCACCCCCATCTCCAAAACACCCTAAATTTTTCGACGGGAAAAATGAGGTGCACCCAATATCTCCTATTGTTCCAGTCTTTACAACAGAACCATTATCAAGTGTATATTCAGATCCTATAGCCTGGGCATTGTCCTCAATAACATGGAGCTTATGATTTTTTGCAATAGACATGATTTGAGCCATATTGCAGGCCTGACCATACAGATGTACAGGAACGATAGCCCTGGTTTTATCTGTTATAGCTTTTTCGATTGATTCCGGATCAATACAAAACGTGTCTTTATCTACCTCCACAAATACAGGCTTTAATCCTAAAAGTGCTATGACCTCAGTTGTGGCGATATACGTAAAGGAAGGTGTAATCACCTCATCACCTCTATTTAGGCCCAATGACATTAATGCAATTTGAAGTGCATCTGTACCATTGGCACAGGGGATAACATGTTTTACTCCCAGGTAATCCTGAAATTCAGATTGAAATGCAGAAACCTCTGGGCCGTTAATGAACTGAGCCTTGCTCATAACCTCATTTATAACGGCATCGATAGATGGTTTGATCTTTTCCAATTGGGAAACCAAATCCACCATTTGAATTTTTTTCATTCTTCCTGTTAACTAGGGTGCAAATATAAAAATTTAAAGTAGAAAATACTACGCAGTATTACGCGTTATAACAAAATGTTATCGCCTGAAATGCTATATTTTTCAAAGGATTTTCAAAGTAAAAAAATGCTCGTAAATTTGCCTTCAATGAAGCTCGTTTTTACACTTGTTTTTTGCCTCTTAATCTCAAAGGCCTATTTTGCCCAAAACAGCAAGAAAGATTCTGTTCTTTCACGACCATGGATAAGTGCCGAATATGGAGGGAACTGGACCTCGGGAGATCTTGCAGACAGATATGGATTTATGAATCATATCGGCATCATGGCCGGATATAAAACCAAGAAAAATTATTTTTTTGGAATGGAGTCCTGCTTTCATTTTGGCAATGACATCAGGTTGTCTGGATTATTTGACCATCTGGTAGACTCCTACGGAAATATAACTGATGAAAACGGGGATATTGGGGCAGTATTAGTTTATCCAAGAGGATTCAGTACGAATATCGCCATTGGAAAAATATTTCCTGTCTTTGGATCGAATAAAAATTCCGGATTATTTATACACGGTGGACTAGGCTATCTGTGGCATTATATGAAAATTGAAACTAACGAGCAGGTCATTCCTCAAATCGAGCTGGAATACAAAAAAGGCTACGACCGACTGACAACAGGAGTAAACCTACACCAGTTTGTGGGGTATAACTTTATGAGTAATAGTGGCAGCTATCATTTTTATGGAGGATTTTATGCCCAGGAGGGCTTCACAAAAAACCGAAGAACCATTTTTTATGACCAGCCAGAAATTCCAGTTTCAACGGAGCTACGCCTTGATGTGCAAATTGGGTTTAAGCTGGGATGGGTTATTCCAATATACAAGAGACAACCTAAGGACTTTTACTTTAATTGATGAGTTTTCTGTATCAAATAGGCATCCGTTTTTTCATTCTATTTCTTAGAATTGCCTCTTCATTTAATGCAAAAATAAAGGAGGGGATAAAGGGGCGAAAAAACTGGACTTCAGCATTGGATGGCATCCCTGAAAACGCTCATGTGATCTGGTTTCATTGTGCTTCTCTGGGTGAATTTGATCAAGGTCTGCCTGTGATGACAGCCCTCAAAAAAAACACGCCTAATGCCTTTATCCTTGTGACTTTTTTCTCTCCTTCCGGAATGAACCACTATCAGAAAAGAGAGCATCCTGTGGACCTTGCACTCTATCTTCCCTTTGATACGAAAAGCAATGCCCGAACCTTTCTCAAAAAAGCCAATCCAAAGCTTGCCATTTTTGTGAAATATGAATTCTGGCCCAATTTCATTTCAGAATGCGCCAGGGCAAAAGTCAGCATCATTTCCATCTCCACGCTTCTGCGAAATAAGCAGATCTATTTCAAGTGGTATGGTGGCTTCTTTAAACAAGCATTGAAAAAAATCGATTACTTTTTTGTGCAAAACCAGCAGAGCAAAACACTCCTTGAATCTATTGATGTGAAACAAATTGAAATTTCGGGAGACACGCGATACGACAAAGTTCTACAGCACAAGAACAGCTCGACATCAACAGATTCTATTCTTTCACAATTCGCAGCTGAGGGCCCGATACTAATCGCAGGAAGCTCCTGGGAAGAAGAAGAAAAAATCGTTAAAAAATTCCTGGAATCGAATACGAATACGAAGGTGATTATTGCTCCGCACAATGTCAGTTCGAATAATATCGAGCGCATACAGAGCCTCTTGGATTGCCCTTCAGTTCGTTATACAAAATATGAGGAATATCAAGGGAATCGCGTTTTGATTT
>Ga0206679_10000429_pt1 | contig 34608 bp, 16 predicted proteins | sample M110012015metaG_FD_155464 | JGI IMG/M metagenome (GOLD analysis project Ga0206679, IMG submission 155464) | Ammonia-oxidizing marine archaeal communities from Monterey Bay, California, United States - M1 100m 12015 | ecosystem: Environmental > Aquatic > Marine > Intertidal zone | place: USA... | reverse complement strand
AACGGTTGATGATCCATTGGCAAGCCTAATTCATTTAAGCGCCAACCAAGTTCACCTATTCTATGATATACTTCTTCATCTGCTACTTTACTATATTTCTCATCCCACATTTTATTAAGAATAGTAAAATCTCTTGTTTGTGAAACGTCCCAATCAGTAAGTGCAAGTTTACATCCTTCTCTAGCACCATAAATTGCCCATAGACCGTGCTCTACATCAACTCCAACATTCATCCATATTAACAATCTATGATAATTTTGCCACCAAACATCTTTTGCTAGGTTAATAACCTTGGCACCTCTGTTAAGACTCATCTTAACACCTTCTCTAAAGCCTGCTCTAAAGGCTTGAGCTTTAGTTGAGTTAATAATACTTTCACTATAATTGTCATTTAATTGATAATAATTGTCAAAATAGCAAAACTCTATCATAGTATCATCATTACCGTCGGTGTTTTCATGTGTACGCATATTCTTAACAAAGTCTTTAGTCCACATTTTCAAACTACCATTACCGTACATTAACCCATTGACGTTAACTTTACCACACCAACTAAATTGGTAGTCATCATCTACACCTAATTCTTCTAATTCAAGAACAACATTTAAAAATTTAGGATCAAGAATAGTATCACCGTCTACAGTAACAAAATGTTTAGTTTCAGATAACTCTGCACACGCCTTGTGAGCGGCATCTGAACCTTCTACTCCATGAACACGCTTTGCCCATGGCACTTTTTGTACTAGATCAACGTAATTTTTTTCACAATTAGGTTCATCGTAACTTAAAAAGATAATATCTTGCTCTGCAATTTTAATATTGCTCATGCCTTACGCTTTCTCCACCATAAAGGAATGTACCAAGTGATCATAAAAACAGGTACGGCTATTAAAACCCAAACATATTTTGCTTCCCACAAGTAAATCATTCCTCCAACAGCAAGAATGTCAATAGTACTATGAACAATTAGGAACCATTTCCTAGTCATTCTATCCATAAGTCGTTGTCTAACACCACGTAAATATGGACTATAATGTCGGATCATACTAAATCCGTCATTTAATATAAAAATTAATAAACATAGATAAAACATATTAATAAACCTCATGATAATATTTGTCTAACTTTTTCATTGTATAAATTGAAACAGGCTCACCCTGAAATTCAAACTCTTGATCAAACGGTATTATAAGATACTTACCCTTTTGAAATTCTGTAAAATCAAACTTTAATATTTTATAAAGAATGTTAGGATCATTCTTTCTAGTAACACTAAAACTTAATTTATTATTAAGACTTAATTTGTGCGACAATAAATTAGCCTTAAGACTACCTCCGATACTAATTTTCCAACAGGTATCTTTAGTATTTTGTGTAATAGTTAAATCTGCATTTCTTGTTTTCCTAGTAGGTAACTCATATATTAAATCATTAACATTATACGAATCAAGTTCGTCTATTAATCGCGATTTTAATTCATATACTTTTTTGCTCTTAGAAAACTCAACACGATAATGACTTAATTGTTCCTTACCTAATAATATACCTTCAACTTCTTTAGGATCTACTTTAATATAACTTCCTTCAGTTGGTTTAAAGTTAGGTAATGACAATACTTCAGTTGTATTAGGGTTAAAAACAGCGTAGCGTTCCATTATAGTTGACCTTGCTCTCTTAATAATTTTAAATCTTTTCTAATTCCACGATTGTATCTCATAATTTCTGCTAATACAGTTAGCTTTTCTGGATCTGTATTAAGTAATGCTTCAACATCTTTCGGTAAACAACGCCCGCCAAACCCTTGCACACCATCATCACCAGGAACTGCTGTATGACTATGTCCTATACGTTTATCAACAGCAATTAAACTATTAACTGTATTATAATCTAACTCATGTTCCTTACAATAATCATATATTTGATTAAAGAAAGTTACTTTAGTGGCTAAAAAAGCATTTCTAAATAACTTTGCAATTATTAACTCTCTTGGATTTTCAACAGTTACAGTAAAATGAGGCTGAAATACGCTTCTCCAGAACTTTGTATTGCCGCCACCTATATACATCATCCCTTGCTTCTGGAAATCTTCGATTGGATTTGCGGCTGTAAGAAATTCTGGGCTAAATGTTACAGGCTTATTGCCAAACATTGTTTTTATTGTTTCCCAACCACTTAAACTTATTGTGCTTTTTATTAAAATAGGTATTCTATTAGGCACTTGCTTTATAACATCAATAACATTTTGTATTTGGCACACACCTTGCGTTGTTGGTGTGTTAACACATATAATTACACCACCTGGTTTATTCCACCAAGAGGATATTGTCTCTTTATTATACTTTGGATCTACAATTTTTGCATCAATTAAAACACTATGGACTGCTTTACCTACGTATCCATATCCTGCTATAATTATATGGGGTCGCATTACACTATACTCCTAACCACGTTCTATATTTTTTAATTTTATCATGTGTAACAAAATTCTTTTCAGTATAATGAAAAATTCCTTGTTGCATATGGTTTCCTATCTTCAATTTTAAATCATCTGTTAAATAACTACCAACACGCTGTTGCCATTTGCTACTAACATTTTCCCACCCTTGTATATACGGCTTCATATGTGTAAAACTTGGAAATAACGTTTTGTTATTTGTAATTTGTTTGTCACAGTTAAGTATTTTAGCAACTATGGCCGCACTTAAATCTACACTTAGACTTTTTTGATAAAGTTCTTTAGCATATTTGCCATAAAAGAACTCCCAATTGTTCATTACTAGTTCTAACCATGAATAAAAGTCTTTTGCAAAGTCGCATTTTTTAAAATAATGGAATCCTGCATATAAATTTGGCAATTCATTTACAGTAAATGTTTTACGGTAATAATCGCTTGTAATTAATTCACCTCTATACGTATAAACATTACTAACAAAAAACAACTCATAATTTTTTAAAAATGCCCACCAATTTTCCAAGTCTTGTAATACCAACATATCAGTATCAAGTACAATTGTTTCATCATACGGTGATGCATGGTATAATTTCCAACGGTTATCTACTTTCCATTCTTTATCTTCTGCACTATCAGTCCATGGTATTTCTTTAATAACATCAAATAGCTTTTTATACTTTGCTGGAACAACATCATTCGTAATTAAACAAATATTACAGTCTTGTTGAGTTGCTTTTAAACTCATAGCAAGTAAACACGCTTGTAAAACATAGTCATCTTTACTATTTTGTGCTAGAAATACAAATCCTTTACTCATTGTCTATTACCCTATTAAGACTATACTTGTTTATTACATGAACACTACTGCCCTTTACTTTCAAAGGTGTATACTCTCCTAAATAGTTTTCTTTTTGTATTAAAAATAAAAACTTATCATCTTGCAATTCCCATAAGATATCTTTATCACTAGTAAAATACATTTTACCTGGCATTGTATGAGAAAAATCTCCACGTTGATAACCATTCATAATATGTATTGCAATACTAAACACCCAGTCATTACGAAATACGCCTCTATTAATCTGGAACGTACTATTATAATGTGGCCAATTTTCTTGAATATGTTTTGTTAATTCAAAAAATACTTTATTAGTTTCTGTTTTTCTAAAAAATACACACGTTGCCCAATAAAAGTCAACACTTGTATCGCTAATATGAACAAATTGTGAGTTATCTCTAAAGCCACTTAAATCGTGTGCTTCTTTATAAATTAAAAAATCATGGTCTTGTGTAAAACAGTTCTTAAATAAAGTGTCACTTACAATGTAATCACTATCTAACATAAGTGTTTCGTCATAAGGTGTTAAATCAAATGCACTTGTTCTTAAATCATTCTTAAATTCTAATTGCTTGAAGACTGTAGTACCGTCATAATAACGTTTCTGACTTGGTGCTTGTGTTAAAGGAACTTCTATTATATGGTCAAAAACTGTTTTATAATCTTTATATGCATCTTTAAGGTATTCAACACTATCAGTAACTATAGACGTAGGAAGATTAAGATAATGCTTAATACGTTTTGCTAGAAAATGTGCTTGTTTTACGTAGTCTATTTGGGCATTATTTCGAGCAAAAATTAATACACCTTTTTTATTGCTCTGGCTCATAATCAACTAATCCTGGTATGGTTCTTTTGGTTCTGATTTTTTCATATTCTGTTTGATATTCATTAGTTGCAGTAAAGTAAATATCTAGAATGTCGTCAAAGAACTTAATTAAATCTTTAATTTTAATAGGAGTGTCGTTATCGTCAAGTAATACTATATCAGAATCATTACCCTTGGTAATAAGCATATTCACAAAAGTAATTAATTCTTTAGTAACGGAAAATTGTCCGCCATTAAAGTAATGAACAGCACTTTGATAATACTTTTCTTTTAAAACACGCTTTTGATTATTCAGCGTGACCATGTAATTCGAAAATTCTAATGCTTTGGATAATCGTTCATCCATAACTATCTCCTATATAATATACGTATTTAATAGGAAAATGTTTTGGAGATGTTGAATTAGGTTAGTTGACCAGCACCATCATTAGCATACGTTGGTGTTGGAACCGAAACGTTCACGCCTGTTGCACGAAATTGGGTAATAATACTTGTAAGTGTACCGGTAACAAATTCATCAGTTGGTGTACCTGGGTCTGTAGGATCATCATCGTTAAAGTTAATTCTAAATGTTACAACATCAGGAGTTGCTACATTTCCTTTTGCTTCAATAATATAATGGTTTTCTGTATATTGTCCTGAGCCTTGCTTATCAAAAATTTGTTGATAAGATGTAGTAAGCTGATGGAATCCAATTGATGCACCAGTGCCTGAGCCTGTTGCAAGAGTACGAAAATAATTAAAACCGATAACTTCCATATTAGCTAACATTGTAGCCCAATCAATTGTTTTTGCTTCCGAACCTACAGGTGTAATATTAGCCGCAAAACGAATTTCACCGCCTGCGTTGAAAAAGTTTCTTGCATGATTATAATCTGTAAATGTTACATTTACTATATGATCAAGTTGACCATTCCAAGCAACTGAATATGCACCTTGAATTGCTGACTCTACTGTTGCCTGGTTAGCTTCGCATAGAAATCTATCACCTTCAAGTGTAGTAGTTAGGTTCTCATATTCAGCAACGCCTTTTTTATTAATATTATTAGCATCTTCAATTAGATCAGTTGCGGCAATAATAGCAATATCATTCGATGCTACATTTGTTTGGTGTTTTATTCCTGCATCTAAATCTGCAAAAAGTAATGCCATATGAGATGCTGTAACAACTTCTGATGTCGCTACTTGTGAACTAGACAAACCCTGTCCGTATCCAGCGTCACCGGAACCTGTTCCTATGACTGTTGCAACTCGGCTTTGTAGATTATTATATCTTGCCGCTGTAATTATATCGCCAACTGCCATTGTTTATACCTTTAATATACATTCAACTAGTTTTTCTGAAGTACTAGCATTTGATTCGAGAGCAACACCTACAATTAATGCACCATTTTCAATTACTGTACAAGCAGTTCCTGTTCTGCCTGCATAAACCGTTTGTCCTTTAGTTACTGGGCCTGTTACTCTTACTGGAACTCTTCCTTTAAGTGCAATATTTTGTCCTGCCGCATCTGAATTCATTAAGTATGCAGGATTTTCACTAACTACACCGACTGGTGCTGGAGGAGTAAATCCTAAAGTTTTATCTTCATTTGTTACATCACATTCTGTAAGTTCTTTTGAAGCATCTGAACTAACTGCAACTACTGTACCAAAGTCATATTCCTTGTCAGTTGTGTATTTCTCTGCCAAGTCAGCGTATTGTGCCGATGTAGCTGTTCCATGAAACTCGTGTGCATATAGATTAGCACTTCCATCTCTAACTGCTACAGTATTATTAGTTGCGGCAGTATCTGCTGATCTAAAATTAGCACCTACTTTAAGTGTTTCTGTTTGTGATGCCAATCCTGTAAATGCAGTTGAATAAACGTTAGCAAATTTTAAAGACGAAGTACCTAAATTAAATGTATCCGTAACTGGGGCAAACATACCTGTTGCGTCGATTGTAAGTGGCTCTTGAACAGTACCGCTTAAATCATCAATTTTAAACTTAATTTTTGTACCAACCTGATTCTGTATAACGCCTTCATTGTCATTCTCAATGTAAATCTTCATGTCATTGGAATCACCAATGGCAATACCAGCATCTGCAAAGGTTGTTAATGTTGTAAATGCACCTGCTCCTGCAAGAGCAAAATCTGTATCAGATTTACCATTTAATAGTAAGGCATTACTTGCAGTTCCCCAGTAATAATCTGTTGTACTTGTTACACCACCTGTTGCATTTATTGTATTACGTAGTGTAGTACCCTTTTTAATACTGTCGAAGCCTGTAATAGCGTTAGATGGGTCTGTTGAATCAATTGTAAATGCTACTGAACTAATAATAAAGATTACTTCATCATTTACAATTGCTTTAATAATAATTCTGTTTACACTAGTAGTATCACGAACAGTTGCAGTAACCATTTGTGAAACTGTGGCTCCAATACCTTGTGGACCAATTAGAACATAACCTGATCCGCTATAAGCATATAATTGTTCGTTTGCAGAATCCCACCATAAATCACCAGTGGCTAATCCTGCTGGAGCAGTAGTGGCAACTTCGGCACCACCTGTAGTTCTAAATTTAGAACCATCATAAAATTTTAATTTACTAGCTGTAGCGTCAAACCAAATTTGTCCTGAAATGGCTTTTGGTGGTTGCGCCGCACCACTAAAATTCTCTAGTAAGTGTAAGAAATTCTCATTCTGAATTTCGCCGTATCCTGCATAGTTTTTACCTACTAATTTAATGTCAGTAGTTTGATCAACTGTACCGTCTTCTACGACTACTAGTGTTACACCACTATATCTATCTATTGTATATGCCATAGTTTAACCCCTGTTAAGTATATTTATCATTTATTACCATAAGCCGCCGCTGGATACAACATCGTTCAAATACGCCCACGCATTCGCTACAACGTGAAAACGTCGGCATCCTCTATCAACGACCACTTGTACAGTACCAGTTGCGGCAGTAAATGAAATATCCCGTATTACACTTTCATTTTGTACCCCATTTGAATCAACAGCTATATATGTTTTAGTTAAAACTGGTACATCAACGTTAATTCCACTAACTGTAGCTCCTGATATTGAAGCTGTTGTAATATAAGCATAGGAACCAGTCTTTTTATTAGCCGCTGGATACACATCCTCAATTATTGTGGCAATCTCTCCATTAGTTAAAGTACCTCCGCCTGGCTTTGATATGTCTAAATTCATAACAACAGGCTCTTCATTTATCTGATCATCCACATAAAACTTGGTCGCAACTGATGAATTAGTTGTGGGCTCGGCTACATTGGTAATTTCTTGACTAGTTATAAGATTAATAGTACCTGAACTGTCAATTTCGAGCGGAGTAGTTGTAGTAATTGTACTTCCATTAATTTCCAATTGATCTACTGCTAATATTTCTAATGTACCTACAGATGTTAAAGCTGATGCCAGGACTGTTGAACCTAATGCGCCGGCCTCTAATACCTCGACACCATTAATCAGATATTTTTTTGTGTCGGCTAAATCCATATGCTCTGAACTAGTCCATGCGTCTGTTGTATTTTTCCACTCTATTATTTTATCACCTGCTGATCCTCTAAGTGTAATACCTCCGCCATCAACTGCGGCATCATCAAGTGGAATATTTTCATTTGTTATTGCTAATTCAATATTCTTATCTTTTACTTTTAAATCCGTTGTTTCTACAAAAAGCGAAGCACCATCTACTGTAAAGTTGCCGTCAACTTTCATATCGCCACCAACATGAAGTGCGTATTGTGGATCTGATTTAAATACTCCAAAATGCTCTTCTGACGTATCAACTACAAGTGCATCAAGGAAGCCTGTTGGCTTTCTAACTCTAACTTTCCAATCATGATTTGATAGTTGATTCTCACTAACAAATGATGTACCTACTACTTTTAAAATGTTATTTTGTGCTAACCCAACTGTAAGTCCATCTGAATTTTGTATTGTTAATGCTCCAGTTGTCGTTGCCGAGGAATCTGCAGGCAAAAATTGTGACGCTGATTTAACATTTCCAACAGCATCTCTTAATGCACTAGCTTGGTCGGCAATGCCACGCCATCTAAAATCTTCAAGAGTAACAGGAGTAAATCCTTTTTTAATTGTTCCAGTTATCCCTGAAATAGTATACCCAGTGGCTGGTATAAATTCTGTATTACTCCACACACCAACAACAGTTCCTGCAACAAAATATTTCATCACAACATGACTATTATTAAATGAATCTATAAGTGTAGCAATTTCATATCCACTCTTACCTTGTGTTTTAGTATAAATCGGTCCAGCTAATTCTAAATCAGTTCCATCATAAAAATGCAGTTGATTATTATCACTATCGATCCAAAGATCACCAGCAACTAATGTGCTTGGTTGTTGTGCTTGTACTGATGGTGCACCACTTGTTCTAAAACCTACACCGTCATAAACTTTTACTCGTTGTGATGAAGTATCATACCATAGTTGGCCTTTTAACGGAGTACTAGGTGCAGTAGAATTTGAAAAATTCTCCAACATTTTAATTAAGTTTTCGTTTAGTGATTCACCAAACCCAGAATAATTTTTTCCAATTAAAGAAATATCAGTTGTAGTTGTATCTAACTGCCCATCAACTAAATCAACTAATAAAGTTCCATCTGTTTTGTTTAATTTATAACTCATTAGCTTTCTACTGCCTCTCCAGCATATATAATATAATTTACTGCCATATATGGATTCATAACATCAATAGGGTTTCCTAATGATTGCGATTGTTCAGTTAATACACCACCACTTGTCGGATATGCTTGACCTTGATCAATTGCTCCAGTTGATGATTGATATGGAATTGCTTCTTGATCATTAGGTGTTCCTGCAACATTTCTAACAGCATAATATTGATCGCCACTATCACCTCTTAAATCATGTTCGTGTTCTGGTAAATTTGTAAGTGCTACATTTTGTGTTTCTTGTCCTGAATGTGTTCCTATATTATCAGCCGCTGAACTTGTAACTGAGTCAGCACTAATACCGCCCATATTATCTATACCTAATGGGAACCTACCTCTTAAATCTGGTAAACAGAAAAATCCTGCTGTAACTAATGTTTGATCTTTAAAATTATATTGAATTGCATCAAACAAATTCTGATATAATGCAATAGCAACTTCTCGTCCATCACAAAGTAACCAATTAAGAGGAGCAAGTGTTCCACCATATTGAGTAATCATTCCAACTGGCATTGTTGGAATTGCACTAAACAAATTAGATCTTGAAACTTTAAATACACCAGTTGTTCCAGTTACCCTATTAAGTAAGAATTCGTCGCTAATTTGAGTAGATGCAACTTCGTCTTTGTCAGCAATAAAAGTATTTGCTATAGATGTTTGAAATGTTTTAGTACTTGAATCTTGTCCATCAAAACTAAATGACGGTGCTGAAACATCCCCTACCATTTCAAACGTTGTTGGACTTGCAAGTTTATCTGCTGATCCTGAACGTCCGCTAACTACACCTGTAACATTTCCTGTTAGATTACCTACAAATGTCTGTGAATGAACATTTAACCATTGTTCGTTTGCAGTTCCCAAATTACGTGCTAGTGTTAAGTTAGGAACAATATTTTGCGTTGTAAGTAATCCTGCAATATTACTATCACTACCAACAAATAATTTTTTCGCAATTCCTACACCACCTTTTGTTATAATACTTCCTGTACTAATAGTTGATGAGTCAGTAGTTCCATCTACTAACAATGCACTATCAGTTTGAATATTACCAACAACATCTAATGGTTGGTCTGGTGATAAATTATTAATACCTACTCTAGCTTGTGAATCAATTCTAATAACTGTTTTAACTTCGCCAGCATCATTAACTCTTATATCAATATTAGATCCTGATGTTTGGTGAGCAATAATACCTGCTTGGCCTTCAACACCAATTGACATAGCACTATCTGATCCAACAATAATACCTGAATTGTTTTTAATTTTAAGTGGATATAAACTTGTACTGAGTACATCGTTTCTTAAAAAGCTAGAAGCAGGTACTATAGTATTTGCGACAATTAAACTTTCGGCTTTTTCTGCTACTCCGTAATATTTTCCTGCACCGTCGCCTGTAATATCTGCTGTACTTAAATTATATCCAGGATTGATTGTAGTGAACCCAGTCATCACACTCTTTGGTGTAAAACTGTCTGTGGCAATAATTGCAACTACTTTTGCTTTAACTTCTATTTTTAAAATTGTATAAGAAACATTATCTGTTCCTATAATAACTGATGGCTGAACTCCTGTTGACAACCCATCACTAAATGTTGGGCCTACTAAAATCCAACCTGATCCTGTATAAAGATAAAGTTGTTGATTATCTGTATCAACCCAAAGATCGCCTACTACTGATTGGTTTGCGGCAGGTTCGTTTGTTGCTTTTTTTAATCCACTTGCAGAAATCCAGTTTGTACCATCGTAGATTTTTAATTGATTAACACCTACTGTAGTATCATACCATAGTTGGCCTTCTACAGGATTTCTTGGAGATGTATTAAAAGCAAAATTTTCTAATAAGTGTAAGAAGCTATCTGCAATAGCAGTACCATAAGCTGTAGTATTACGTCCAGGAATATCTAAACTAGTAACCTGGTTAATTGTATTATCTTCAACTGATATAGTACCTTTATTTGCTAGGTCCGTGTGTGATACTAAATATGCCATTTATTACGCCTCATTAAAGCCAGTTAGACTTTGTACCCTTACGGTATAATCTATTTGAATTAATCTATTTAAACTCTTTTGTACTGGATGGAAAACTACATGAGTTAACAATCTACCAGTGCCTGATTTTGCATAACTTACAAGTCCTAGCTCATCAAATACATAAAGGCTTTCACTTCCTGTTGCATTATCAATTGCATCTTGTCCGCTAGGCTCACCATAGTCTAATAAACAAGTTGCTAAAATATCTGTATAATTTGTACCACTAACATGACGTGTTTCCAGCTTGTTTCTTGTAGGATCTGTATTATTAACTGAATTGTCGTCAATTACTTTAGTGTACGTTTGGCTGTATAAACTAGCATTTGTACCCGTTGAATTAGGTGACAAATATGTAATAATTCCTGTAGGATCTACAGAAGTACCACCGTTTCCAAAAACCATGCTATTAACAAAGCCTTCGCCTTGATTTGCTAGACTGTCTGCTAACGCAAGACTCATATTTTCGTAGTGTATAGCATTTCGCTTATCTACGAAGATTTCGCCCGTCTCTGGGTTATGAATTTTAATGTGTCCTTGTAAAAGTACACCGTTTTGTTCTTTAAAGTTATCTATCATATTAATATCCTACAAGTGTATTTATTTAGGTAACGTTACCTCTGCACTTCTTAAGAAACGTCCTATGTTATTTTCCTGTCTATGTAACGGAACTCCTGGATCAGTCCATAGTTTTCCGATCTTTCTCACCACTATAATTTTACTATTAATAGGTGGTGTATTCAACATTGTTACTGTTGACGTTGTTCCGTCTACGCTAAATTCCGCAGATAGCGTAATATCTGCTTCAGGACTGTCTAAATTAACAGTTTTATCAAATGAACTAACTGCATTTTTACGTAAACGTTTCCCTGCTACAAATATTTCAAAATCATTTACAGATTTTGGAATAAAATCAACGGTTATAGTGTTAGTTGAACCGTCAGCATCAAATACTTGAGTTAGTATTTCATCTTTATAAGGTACTGTTTGCGGGGTGCTTTGATCAAACACATTTGACCCGATTGTATGCTTTTCTGCAATACCAGTACCTAATGTACCTCTACGTAATTGCCTAATAGCACCACCCTCCTTCAAATAGTATTCTATACGTTCACTATTAATGAATAATATTCCCGGAATTCCTTTGTCTTTATCAGGAAGTGGCAAATTATCAAAATTTGTTACGTAAATTTTACTATCATACCAATTCAAATCTTCTGCTAATGTGTATTTATTACTATCGCCAAGGCGTTTATAATGGGTCCTATTAAGCATATCTTTAAAGATTCTAAATCCATATTTAGGAATAACTACAGGATTAGTAAAGTGTATAACTTCAATTTTGTCATTAGCGGCTACATCAGTTGTAATCCTAATATGTTTTCTATCTTCAGTAACATAATAGTCAATGCTAGGAGTTAATGCTACTGTATTTAAAGTAACCCATACATATTCAGCATCAATGGCTTCTTCACGTAATCTAATTATGCCATTAGTTAACTGGTTATATTCAGTATAACCATCTGTTCCGACTGTTACAGGATTTCTAGCTACTACATTAAACACTTCTCTTTCTATTTTTCTAATATCGTGTTCAGTAAATTGATAGACAGTCACCTGATCCCCATTAGCTGGAGCAACATCTAAATAAACTTCATTTGGTGTTTTAACAAATAAACTTGTTCCAGAATCAAAATATCCCATTTGAAAATCACCGTTATCAATAATATAAACTTCTAACTTATCTCCAACAGTTCCAACATCCTCAAACAATACAACTGTTCCATTAAATGTATCCCAACGCCAGGTTGCATTAAGAGTTTGTTCAACTCCATTTAAAAAGATTCTAACCTGCTGAGCACTAATCGAAGCTGTTGTAATCTGCCATTGTCTTAATTGATATTCACGTCCAGCAACAACTGTAAATTGTTGATTATATCCTGCGTTTAAAAGATTGTTACCAACTTTAACTATAATATTTTGATCAATTGGTTCACTAGTAAACGGTGCTTGAGCTAACGTAAATTTCTTTGTACTTCCGTCACCAGTAAAATTATCTGTTGTTATCTGGCTAAATGATTTACTTAGACTTTCATAAATTGCATATTGAATTACTGCACCTTCTGTAGGAATAGTTCCTAGTTTAAATACGGCTCTCCCTGCAATATCATAAGTGTCATCAGTTTCTGTTAAATCCGTAGTTACAGTCTCACCATCAACAGTTAACGTATATGTCAACCCAGTTTTATAAAGAACAGGTGTTACAAATTGTATTGTTGACCCATCTCCAATAAACTTATCTATGTCAAGAATTTTTTCACCATTGTTAGACATAGTTGAAATATGAACTAAATGGCCAGTACCTGGTGCTGTAACAAATTCAAGTTGTTTAGTCTGATAATTTATAATAAAACTAGTTGGTGCTTCTACAATTGTACCATTTACTTTTACAAAAATATCATCATTACTAGCTGGTAATTTAGTAACACCAAAGTTCTTGTTAGTTCCGTCACCAATATAATTATGACTATTAACAACACTTGATCCGTCTGCTGTTCTATCAAACACTTTAAAATCAACAGTATCCATAACTTGTCCTGGAACTAATTCTTCAGGACCTTTAGATGTTAGTGGTGTAACAAATCCGTCACCATCAACAACTATTTCTTCTGATAGAATTCCTTTAGCTGTTGAATAAACTAAATCGCCACCTTGTAATGCTGTATCATATGCATCAGGGTCTGGAATAAAACTTCCATCACTAGTTGATTTTCTAATAATAATTACATCATCAGCAACTGTTGGAATAAAATCTTCATCAATTTGAATTGTTTGTGTAACACCGTCGCCTACAATCGATTCCATTACTGCATTTGGATTACCTGTTACGCCGATAGTACTTCCGTCCCATTGTGGATCGTCTACACGTATGCCATTTTTATAAACATTGTAAGTTACACCATCTTCTAATGGTTTGCTGAGTTCAAATACATTTGTACTTCCATCTAATGTAAATACCTCATCTTCATACGTATTATCAAATGTATCCCACGTTGACGTAAACCAAGGCTCTGAGAACCAACCTGATCCTCCGCCAAAGTCAAAGCTTCTAACTTCTACGCCACCATAATCAATACCATCCATTAATTGTGCTATGTCATTTCCAAGCATTCCGTCAGTTGGTGTATAAAATAAACTAATACGATCTTGTGCTTGAAGCATATCAATAGCTTTGCTATATTTGATTATTATCGAAGCTGACATCTTAGGAGGTTCTGTAAAGAATATCTCTCCTGTATATCTTGTATATCCTTTAGTTGTATCTGCAACGTTTTTAAAAGTATATTCACTTGTCAATGATTCTACATCACTAACTGTAATATAAAGTTGACTAGGTCTTACATCCATTGGCCATTTTAATGAGAACGTTTGTTGACTTGCACTACCTGTAAACGTTTCAGTTTCAGCAAGGGTAGTAATTAAAAATGTTCCTGTAACCCTATCAAATTTTGATATAATATGAGCATTACGTATCTTACCATTACCAAGTTTAGATGAAAGAACAGCAGGCACTCCGCCTTCGGATTGTGTACCATCAATTGTAATTGTTGGTGCTGACAAATATCCAGAACCAACACTTACCATTTTAACCCAACTAATTTTTCCACCTGTACCGATATATGCTTGTGCTTTAGCACCTGTTCCACCACCTCCATTAAGTTTAAGAATAGGAGGTTCAAGATAACCTGTTCCACCGTTAGCAATCTGTATTGCTATAACTTCATAACCTAAATTATCTTGCCAATGTTTATTTGGATATGTTGCAAGTCCTGGATCTTCGCCATATAACACATCATCTTTAATTTTTAATGATGAAGGAATAATTCTTCCATCTTGTACACTATAAGCTGGAGGTAAATCAAAATCTGTTACGCTAGATTGTGTATTATCTATCTTTGTATAAGAAGTTAAATATTCTCTAATCTTAGTTTTATACGGTTTAGTTTCTTCAATAAATTTTTCATAACTTGGAAGATTATCGTTTTGGAATGTAATCTTCTCAGTTAACTCTCCAATATTATGTTTAGCTTTAAGGAAACTTGTTTTAAATACCCAATCTACAAATTTTTGTTCAGAAAGTACATAACGTAAACTTGACGCAAATAACTTATTATATTCAACTGCAAGATCATTTATAAAAATATCGTCACGTAATGCTTTTAAAATTATTCTAAATTCGTGAACTGGCTGATTATCATAATCTGATGTATCATAACTTAAACTATCATAACCTATATTCCATGCTGGATAATTATATAAACCGGTAGAAAACATAATTGTTCCTTTTTCCTTGCCAATTGTTATATAATTTGTAGTATAGTCTGCATCTGGAACGTCTTTAATTTTTCTCAATAATAACCAACCACCTGTGCCAACTGTTTTAATTTTAATAACATCACCTAAGCTATCACTTAATGCTGTTAATTGATAACTTTCATCAATTAGATGATTAATTTGTGTAAATTGATTATATCCTGTAGCATACCAATCAATATAATCCCAAAATTCAGGAACATTATAACTTTGACTATCTGTTCTTTCCCAAATAGCTGTTATACTATTATAAGCATGAATTGACCACTTACCTTTAATATTTTCATCTGTTTTAACAAGTGTACTATATTTTCGAACTTCTATTCCGCTCTCTATAGAATAATCTCTACCAGGATGTTTAACTGTTGCAGTAACAACTTTTCCTAACGTATCAAGTGTTGTAATAAGCTCAGCACCTCTACCATTACCTATATTAGTAAATTCATATGACGGTGGTACTTTATAACCTCTACCTGGGTCAGCAATTTCAACTCTAGCTAACTTACCATTTTCCCAGATTGGTGTTAATTTTGCTTGTTTAATATTTGCAGTTCCAACAAATACCATTTCTGCATAAGTATCAATAGATTGATCAAACTTACCAGAATTAATAGTAGGTAGTTTATCAACTTCTTGCAAAGCACTAATATCATAATCATCAACAATAATATGCATTTTAACAATACGATTAACTCTTTCAATAAGTTGTTTTACTGCTTCTAATCTGTTTACAAACCAACTTTGTCGTGGTTTATTTAAATTACCATATCTTTCTTTAAAACTTAAATCAGGATTTGGAACAGCTCTATAATTTAAATCCCAACCAATTAAACTATCATACCATTTAAGTTCTATATCTGTTTTAGGTCTACTAGTTGCTAAACCTTCACTTAAAAGTTGAAATTCGTTATGAATATTAGTTGGATTATCAATTTTCCAATAACGGAAATTAACTGCTGAAGTATCAGCATTAAATAATGAATCGCAATTATACAATGCAAATTTGTTTTCACTATATAATGCCGCAAACTTATAACCTTGAGATTTAGGATCTTCAATTAATTGTGCTACATCGTATGCACTTGTTTTTCTCCAATCTACATTAGGAATATACTTTTTATTTTTAACCCAATAATAATATTTGTTTGAAAAACTCTGTGCTTGTTTATCAAATACTTTAACTGATGATAATGTAGAATCGTCAGTAAATTTAGGTTGTCCACTAATTCCTTTTGCTAATCCTTCTTCTGTATCTGCTAATGTTGACCATTGTGAAGGTTTATAAGTTGTTTCAACCCATTCATAAATATCAACTGTTGATCCTATAAATAACTTACTCCAAGTTGCTGTTTGATAAATTATGTCTCCTTGGTAAGGATTATGGTATTTTACTGTACTTAGATCCCACCATATTTTTCCAACATATTGTTTATTCCAAGCATTCCCTTCATCAACAACAGACACTTCTCCACCTATTGTATATGTTGCTGGATCATATAATGTTTTATAAGCAATTTCTTCTTCGGCTGTGCCTGCAATTTTTCCTTGGATGGGGTCAATATAATCTATTTGACTAGCAAGTAAATTTTTTGCAGTATCATAAACAAACACGCCTTTAAATTTTGATACATCTATTTGGCTAATTGGAGTACGTAATGCCTTCCAGGACAAAACATTCCTATCACGTCTAAAATCAATTATTGTTCCCATAAAATTATCATCTGGAGTAATAGTTAATTCTGGCATTCCAACATAAACATGATTATCTGTAAACACTACATAATCGCCAAAGCGTCTTGTTACAGGATTATTATAAACAAATTTTTCACTATAAATTAATGTATCATTAAATCTTTGGAAAATAAGAACTTGTCCACTATCTTCATTTGCAGTTTTAAACTGAGTAAGATTATTATCGAACGTTGTACTTACAACTGTAGTATTTGTATCGTATGTTGTAGTTGCAATAAGATCACCACCACGCGACGAAATAGCTAAATTGTTTTTATCAAAGTCTAATGTTGCCCCGAATCGTTCTGCTACATCATTTTCTGGACTATAAAGTGTTTGTGACCATATGAAGCTACCTGATACTTGCCTATACACATAAACAGCACCGTTATTAGTATCTATTTCGTCCTGAAGTGGAGCCCCTATTGCAATCATAGTTCCATCATCAGAAACTGCAATAGAGTCTCCAAATCCTATATCTACAGTTGGTGTTACTATTGCTTGACTAAATTCATAGTGTCCATTGTTTAATCTATAAACAAGTACCTTAGGATTACTATCAGAAAATTCAGCTACAACAACTAAAACATTTCCATCTTTATTAGTTGTAAAGTGTTTGCCAAAGTCTGTTAAGGTTGTTTGGTCTACAACTGTTTCACCGTCAACACTTAAACTAGTATTATTAGGAATATAACCTATATAATCTATATGGTTTGATAATTCTGTCCATAACGTTACACTAAACGTACTAGGTAGTAAATTCGTTTTACTTTGATAAAATTTTTGTTGATATAAAACAATATCATTTTCATAATATGCTATTGAATCACTATAAACACCTTTATAATTTTTGTTCTTACCAGTTGCATAATCATATGTGTTTCCAGTTGCGTCCTCACCGTGATTAAAGAAATACACCCTTCCTGGATTTTCAACAGTATTAACATCTTCAGTACTAACATACAAATAATGTAATTTGTCATTTGTAGCAAATTCTACTTGCTTACCAAAATATTTGTTATTTGCATTATGTTCAGAAATGTATCCATAATTTAATGAATATTGACCACTAGCTGTTTTATCATAAGTTAAAATAAGTCCTTCATTAGTATATGCACTTGCTTCGCCATCAGTGTGTGCTGGAATATTAAGTTTTTGTACCCAGTCTTTGTTTAATGGTGTTGGATAATTAGGTGTTCTAGCAATTCCACTAACTGTACTGCTTGAATAAAAATGTACTTCTAAGTCATTTTGAAACGTTGACGAAGTGACAGGTAACTGAGATGAATCCGGGTTCTTAACAACAACCATTTTACCTGCATTCGCAGAATCCATATCCGCATGATCTAACCTCCCCGATAAACGATTTACGCCTAGACTAATACCATCTTTAATACTAATTGTACTAGTTTCGCCATTATTAACTCCGAACTTAAATGTTCCTATTCTATCTTTTACATATAATCTACACGTTAGTAATTGCTCTTGTAAATATGTAACCTCAGCTGTAGCACCTGTAATATTATCAATAATAACTTGTCCTTCTTGCGGAATATAAGGATTTCCACTACCGTCAAAGTTTGTAAATGTTATATCAACAAAGCCTGACCACAAACCATGAATTATATGTGTTGGATCATTTAAGTGTGCAAATGTTAAACCTAATGATGCTGGATCAAATACTGAAATTGGGGCGACGCCGCCTCTAATAGTATTAACCCACATTTTAAAAGTCTCTGATACATTAACAATATCTGTAAAAACTTTAGGAGCTCTTATAAACCAAAGCTCACTTAAATTAGGTAATCCATTTTTATCATAATAACTTAGATGTCCTAGTCTTCCACCTCTTGTTGGATCTGGAACAAGACTTAATGCACGAACTTCATTCATTGTATTACCAAATATAACTGGTGAACGTGATTCAGCTTGGGTAATAAAATCTTGCCCTATAATATTTGGAATTGTTATTTCTTGTGCTGATACTGTTGTAGTAAAACTAGGTAAACCTTCAATTTTCCACCATCCACTAAATGTAGATGCCGCTGAAGTTGGATTAACTAATGAAAATGTTCCGCAACTTTGTGCATTTAAAGTAAGTGTATCAGTAGCATTAAATCCTCCACTAACATCTTTTATATAAAGTATTGCTTGACTAACATTTTCAATTCTAATATATGCTACTTCACCTATAGCAGTACTTGATGATACTGAATCTCCAACTACTGGAATACGTATTATATTATCAACATATAATACTGCATCAATCTTGTCCGCAATAGTTTTGCTACCTTCAAATGCCGCTACGCCTGGCCCTGTTGCACCCCACGGTAAAATACCGTCTGGATAGTTTTGTGAAAATTCATTCCAATTAAGAACTACTGTATCACCTTGTGATGATCCTTCATACTGTTCAAGTGGAGCTCTAATTAACATATGATCTGTAGTAACATCTAACCCATAATCACCTCTTATAGCATAAACTATAGAAGGATATGAATTATTTCCACTATTATAATTTGCTTCTTCTATAAATGATGTTGACCAAAAACTTGGAAACGTTAATGCGCCAGTTGCCGCTGTAATTGGAAATTGAGCTTCCCAGAAAGTTTCTAAATACTTAATAATATCGCCGGCAACATAAGCTATTCCACCATCAAAGTCACCCTTCCATTTATTTTTTACATTACTAGCATTCGGGGCACTAATAACTAAATGTTTTCCATCATTACTTAATGCAATACTAGAACCGAATTTTCCTGGGCCTGTATAAAGATCAGTTGGTGCAGTAATAGTTTGTCTATGATAATAATCTACATTATCTGAAACTCTAATAAAAACATAAACTTTTTCTTGTTCACTAGCTGATGCAACTAAAATAGTATTTCTATCATCAGTTGCAAAAACTTTACCAAACAAATGCCCTTCACCAGTTGCTAAATTAGATATTTGTTGATGTGAACTGTATGTTGGTATATTTTGTAATACAGTCCAATCACCAGTATCATCATCATCAACCCAAATTAGTTCACCTGTTTGTAATTCACTATTAATAATTCTAGTATTTGCGTCTGACATTGACGCTACTCTGGCTGATATAAATGTAGTAACAAATCCGTCTGCTACTTCTACATCTTCTGTTTCACCGTTTGCATAACAAACAATAGTATCTAATACTATTTCTTTAACTTTAAAAAATTTCTCAGCACCAACAACATCAAGTACTCCAATAATACCATCGTTAGATGCTTTAGCAATATAAGAGAGGACCTCTCCTATTTGATTATCAAGTTGTATTGTTATTGTGCCAGCGGCAATATCAGAAGTTACAGCTTTAACTCTGTCTCCTGTTCCTACATACTTAACAACGTCCCATGATGTTCCGCGTGAGCCTGTCCATACATAATCACCAACGTTTAAATCTGTAAGAGTAGCATTAAGAATATCATCAAATTTTGCAACTGTTAATTTAACATCCTGCTCATTAACATATCCTGCTGTTTGAACATATTCAGAAAATACTGTACGTTTAGGAAATGGTTTATGATTATAATTATTAGGTTTAAGATAAACTTCAAATGGTCTTATACGATAAATTAAATCAGTTTCTGTTCCTGAAACAGTATCAACTAATTCTACTGGTTGCGGAGATAACTTAAATCTAGCTTCGTCTAATTTAAATTCTACTTCGTCAAATCCATCTACAGAACCATACTGTCCTAATTTAACAGCCCATTCTTCGTAAAAATTAATACTATCTTGATCTGCACTACTTAAAGCATCAAATAATTTTGTTAAACTATTTTGTGTTCCCTTGTCTTGAATATATCCTTGATAAAATTTATATTGACTAACATCATCATTAATAATATTTGCAAGATAATCTCTTTTTTGATATCCTATAAGATGTTGTGCTATTTTTTGTTGCTCTGTATCAAAGTTATCAGTATCTAAATCATAATAATCTTTAAATTGTTTTGCTTTATAATCCAAATTAGGTATTAACTGAGCTTCAGGCTTTGATGATAACCTTTCCCAATTAGATGCATCAAAATCGGCTACGCCAGGAATTTTTATTTTAGCAATATAATAAAACTCTTTATATTGTACCGTATCACCTATAGCATAATCTTTATATGATTTCCACTCGTTAACAACTACATTATCATAAACAAATCCTGGAATATTTAAAGAGCCTTTCCAGTCATCAGTTCTGTAACCTAAAACTTTAATCCGCTCTTGTCTATATCCTGGTTCTAAATCATAAATGATATCATTAAAAACTGTATGATTATCAAGTAGACAAACGTGTTCTTTTTGTATTAACGCTAACTTAACAGCATATATACCGTCGGCAGTATTTCGTGGAGTTACCTGGAATTCATTATTATTACTTCTATAAACTTGAACAAATTCTTTATCAAGTTTCCTACCGTCTGCTTTTAAAAGTGTGTAATCATGAAAGCCATCAAAAATATTATCAGCAACATAATAGTCTCTTTTAAACTTTAACTTATTAGCGCCAGGACTTAAAGTTATAACACTATCTTCTTGCCAGTTTTGTGTAGTCCAGAATAAAAATTCTTTAGCACTTAACTCCCAATTTTCAACTACTTCAATTGCAGGATTAAAATAATTAAAATCAAACCCTTGTGCTTCTAACCACTTGCTATAACCTAATAAAAAGTCAACAACCTCTTGAACAGTTGTTAACAAAGTACCATAAGCTAATTCCTTTATAGAAGTAGTATCATACTGACGTCTAAAAAATGCTTCTCTACCACCAGTTACTGGTAACTCGACTAGTCTAGCAAAAAAGTCTGCCTGAAATGAATCTGTACTAGTATGAGCTTCTTTAACTCTATAATATTCTTGATTAAATGCTACAGTTTGTCCAAGTACATATACTTGATTTGGTTTCCAATCAAGAAATGAATCAGTGACACCGCCAACTCTTGCAACAGGATCATCTGCTAATTCGAGTGCCTTAAAATATTTCAAATAAGGATTAGTTTTATCGTATCCTTTTATAATAAATCCTGCGGCTTTCTTTTCAATCATAATGCCGCTATAACTAACTAAATCAACTACAGAACTTGTATTTAAAAATATCTTATAGTTTTCATCAGGAACAAAAACGTTACCTTCATTATACGGAGTTCTACTATCTAATATTAATTTAAACTTATCTTTATGTGTAAATCCAGCAACTTTAAGTCCTAACTGATTTTTTACAGATTTTAAAGATTTCATATAACCAGTATACGTACCTAATGACTCTGAATTAATATAATCGCAAATATAATTAATTAATCCTGAAGTATTAACTCGAGTAGTATCTAAAACTGTATTTGGAAAAACTACATCTTCTAATCTAAGTCTTCTACTAGTTTCACTATAAACAATTTCTTTTGCTGGGTTTCTAATTATCCTTGATCTATCAAATGCTAGTCCCATAATTTTAGTTGGCTGATTAAGGATCCAACTACAAATAAATGCGAATGGATATTCACTACTTCTTCGCCAAGCTGTTTCTGTTGGGGCTTCGTCTCCGAATATAAATTCTTTATCTGTTAAAACAAGAACATAATTTTTAGCAAAGTTGCTATCTAATGGGCTTAATAAATTACCTTCACCGTCAACAGGAATATGTTTTGTAACATCTTTTCTAGCATACGCTGTAAGATAATTTAATGCTTTATCTGGCTCTCTAATTATACCATCTTCAATATCTTTCCATAAAATCTTATTTTCTCTAGTGTATGGTGCTGGACCATATACTGTTTTCCACCAAGTTGGTTCAATAGTATATCCTAATATTTCCCAAGGGTGTGTATGCGGGCGATCAGTATCATATGCTTCTTTATAAATTGCTCTCCAGTAACCAGGTAGTTTAGCTCCTTTAGGAGACATCATACTACTATAATTAAATGTAAAACTATTTGTTCTATCATAAAAACTATGATCTGTGTAATCTAAGTTACCAACGTTATCTAGCCAACCTACAAAATCTGTAATTAATGCTTTATCCCTTGCCCATTTACTAAAACCAGTATCTCTAGATTCACCACCAATAAATTCGTGTATGTCTAAGATAGTCGAATCATATTGTGTTTTTATGTTATTAAAAATTCTATTTTCTAATTCTAATAACAGCTCATCTCTAAAATCACCATAACAAACAAAAATATTTCCGTCGTGTCCTTGAATAACTTCTGTAGGTGTTTGATAAGTGTTGTCAATGTATTTTACAGGTTTATACTTTGGATATAATCCTAATTTTGTAGGAGTTGGTGGAATATAACTTCCGTCAGTACTTTCATATTCATAAATATCAATTATATCATCAACCACTTTAGTTGCTGTAATTGTTACAAACCCTATATGATCAGTTTCAAATATATAATCTATACCATGTTGTAATTGAACTTTATTTTTATAAATGTAAACAGCCCGGTTAGATAACGTGTTTAAATTAAAATCTTTTGACAACGCAAAAAATTGTGTATCTTTATCCTTAACATTATGACTTGTTAGATTATATGTTCCAACACCGATCATATCACTAAAGTAAAATGGCATATCATTCGATTTACTTTGAACTACCGCTTCTATTACTTTATCAAAATGAACGTTTGTTTCTCCTGTAAAGCCTACAGTATCAGCGTGTTGAAGAAATAATCTTCTAAATTTACCATATTCTTTACTAGCATATCTAATTGCTTTAATAATATTTGCATTAGTATCAGTAATATGATACAAAGCAAGATCAACTTGCCCACTATGTTGTACAAAACGACGACCATATGGAGAAAGGTTTCCCATGTCTCTTAGATTACTTTTACCAGGAAAAGTTCCAACCCAACTATCATTATATTCAGACATTGTCTGAACATGGTCTGTTACTTCACCTACTGTAAACGCAAGAACATTATCATTTAATGGATTTCTTTCTAAATTATGAGGGATTTCGTAATATCCGTTAGCATTTTTCTTTGTAGCACTATTAGACACAATTTTAACTACATCATCTTCTACTAACTCGTTAACAAACGTAATAAATGCTATACCATTAATTCTATTAAGTACATAATCTGTTAGATTAAACTTTCTTACATTATTAACATAAACTCTTACCCATAGATCATTTAAGTCACCACTATTGTCATAAACATCAATAGCAAAATCATTAGATTGTGTAGTTACAACATACTGTCTTATAACGTGTTGTCTACTATTTTTAATAGCTTTGATCCAACCAGACGTATATGTAAATGTACTAAGATCAGTATACTCTTTTAATAATGTTATATCAGTATTTCCTTTTAAAACTGCATTATCTTTTTGATAGGTATATGTATCATTTAATAAATCAAAATTAAATAAAATATCACCTGTATTTTCTAATGCTCTATAACTTAATGAAAATCCTAACTCTGCATCTTTAACATTACCGGCACCTACTTTATAACTAAAAACCTTATTCCCAAAAAATGTTGATGATGGATAATAAGTTGTATCTGCTAAAGCATATCCAGTACTATCAAATAAATCAAACAAAGGCGGTTGATTTGTGCCAATTTTATCTTGTCCAGCTTTCCACTCGGTACCATTATAATACCACATCTTACCCCTATACGCCTCACCATTTCTAACTAATACTGTTTCATTTTCAAGTGGTGTTGTGTCTGGTTCTTCAATAAGACTAATTTGTCTTATAAGATTATGTGTAATAAATTTAACTTTAAAAATTTTTCCTGTTACTCTGCTATCAAGATCTGCAGTAAACAATATACGCATACTGTCAACAACATCTATACCATCAATATTATATCCTGTTGCTCCTTCAATATTAGAGAACACATCTGTAGTAAAGGTATCAAGTAAATCAATATCATCTTTAGCACTAGTACCAAAGTTGTATAATTTTAAGTTATCATCAAATTCAATAATTGGACGCTTTGCTCTATAATCTTGATCTAACTCTGGTGTTGTTCCTGTAAGTGTTGCAGACTGTTCAATAACTTCTTTATGAAACCATCTATTATATCTTGACCAGGGGTTTCTGCTTTTAGATGCTTTATTAACTACAAGATAATCTTTTGTTCCTGCAAAACTATTAGCATTACTGTACGGCAGTTTATCAAATCCTACGCTATCAAACAATACAGGTACATTTTCTGAATATGAAGCTGGGATTTCTAAATCTTTTTCATGTACTAATTTAATTTCTGTACCAACACCTTCAACATACCACTCACCTTCACCATACTTTTCTGGCGTTACAGTTCCTTGGAAATAAACTTTCATTCCATTTGAAAAAGCTACTCCACCAGTACTTGTATAAGTTTTTTTACCTAAAATTTCAGCTTCAACGTCTATTGTTGTATTATCAATTGCATCTGCAATTTGTATTAATCCACTTGCATTAATATCATTTCCGTTTACATAAAATAATGTGTCAGGAGCATTATCAGGAATTGTCCATGTAATAGTTCCAATATCAATTGTTTGTGTACTATCATCTAGCCCTGTACCAAATAACAAACTAGGATCTAATGAACGTGCAGTTCTAAAAGTTAATGGCATTCCAGACGCATCAATGTCAAACATATATGTTTGTCCTCTAAATAATTTTAATGTAGGATTAGATGTTAATCCATCTGGTGTAAAAATATAACTGTTATTGTCTATATTATCTTTTTTAGTTACTGTATAAGTGCTAATAACATCTTTAGCATTACCGGCAATACCTAAACCTATTGGACCGTTTGGTAACCAATAATATTCTCTAAAGTTTACAAACTTATCCCAATCAATATGAGGATTCCAAGCATAATATTCCTGACTATTAAGTTTACTATGATCGTCTACAGTTCCGCCGAATGCTTTTATTTGATTAATATAATCGTTATAATCTTTATAAAAAATAACATTATTTAGATCATCTTTTACTACTACCGCTGGTTCTACTTGATAATTTTCTCTATCAGCATTATGTTCAGGAATATAAGTATCATCGGCTTTGTATGCTTTAGCAGTACGTTTACCAAAGAAGCCACTTAATTTTTCAGCTACACCGGGTTGGGTTAATTGATCTAAAGTTGCATTAAGAAACTTTTTGTTAGTTGGAGTACGAAAATATCTTGGAAGTAATTCCGCACTATGCCTACGTGGTGGTGTTGCACTACCGGCTGGTAACGGATATTCATGTTGGTCATCAGTAAAGGGCATTAGACGTTATTACTCCCAGAGCTTGACGACGTTGTACTTGTTGTATATGTACTAGCACTTTGTAACCCCGAATTAGTAGCCGTTGCGACAGTTAAAACTTTACCTGAAGCTTTTAATCTACTTGCTGTAACGGCATCTATTACTTCAACATTATCAACTATCGCTCCACTAATAAAAATTTCATCCGCTTCAGATTTAATCTCATACAAACTACCAAACCCTTGCAACTCTTGATTCGGAACAATTACAATTGTTACTAAATCCGGTGCAACACTGGCCATAATAAACGTACTCAACTCTGAGAAATAAAACGTATCTCCAAAATCCCAATTATCTAAAGCAAAGAATCGATTGACTGCTGAAATAACTTTTGCCTTAATTGCATTAGTATTAACAACTTGGTCTGGATTTTTAACTATTTTAAATGTTGCTTGTAAATCTAAATCAGCATTCGCGCCAAACAAAACTTTATATTTCACAGGATGATAAATTACTTCATCACTAATTGACTTAATTTTATTAATTTCAGATCCATAATTATTAAACAAATTATCGCTACTTGGTGGTAACGGTTTTACTGTTACTGCCCCATCTAAAAATTCTCTAAATGAAGCATCATAACTTTTTGTTAATAGATATGTATCAATAACATTACTGCTACTTGGGTCAATTCTATTATCATCATCTGCCGCGTGTATATATTGAAATTTAAGTTTGTCTCTTCCAACAAACGCTCTATATTCTGTTGTTAATACTAGCGTCCCTGATGTTAATGTTTTAAATACATTCTCTGTAACTAGATAAAAAACTTGTCCGTCAGTATATTGACTTAATGCACCTACAACACTTTCAGATTGTTTTATATCTAGTGTTGCACCGTCAACATAACTATAATCTTCAATTCCATCAGTAGTAATATATTTCTTTTGGAATATAAATTTTGTTAAAGGACTTATTGCTTCATTAACAATTTCAAGAAATGTCTCAGGATCATCAACAACACCGTCTTCATCGGCATCATAAAAACTTACTTCGACTTTTTTACTATCAACATATCCATCTGAATCACGATATGCATCACTAATTTCCCAATCATGCTGTATAGTAAACGGTGTTAATGCATCTGGTTTTAAGTTAATAGACAAAACTGAAATTTTATCTTTAATAATTTGTCCTGTTTTATTATCAAATACTTTATCAGCACTATCATAATAAAATCTAATTTCTTCAGCACTTTCAAAAATATATCTTAAACTACGATATGTAATTGTATACTTTTCACCATCTGTTTCAAATAATAATAACCAACTTGCATCTAATTGTTGATTAGTAGTATCTCCGGTTTTACCTAAACTGAATTCTCCAAGAATGTTTAAGTTATTTTCGATAACAACTCGCCATTGTCTTAAATTAATATCATACCTTAAACCAAACGTTTTATTAGAAAATAATTGATCAACTATCTGTGTTTTTACATTGTCTACTAGTGTTTTAGAAAACTTAGGTACAATCTGATTTAAAACGGCCGTTGACGGAACAATGTCATTAAGTATAATAGGTCCTGATCCATCTGTATTATCAACAGCACCATCACCAACAATACTAACTACTTTAACCCATTTATAATCAAACGATCCTGGATGGTTTGCATCTCCCGCCATTAATGTACCATCTTTCATGAAATGATATCCAGCCGGTGGTAAAAATTTTATTAATGTGCCTTCTTCAAGAAATCTTAATGAACTACCTGTATAACTTCCAACTTGAAATCTTGTTCCGTCACTATCTTGCAAATGTCCTGTTGTTTGATTAGTACCTTTTGTAGTTTGTACCCAATTAGCTCCTAAATCTGAAGCAATCGTTTTAGGAAAGTTTGTTAGATAATAATTTAATAATTGCTTTTCAGCTAAGACAGGTTGAATAGTTTCTTCTATAATTCCTTCAAGATCTATTTTTGTTGTATATGTAAAATTCTTATATTTTGTTAATGTTTCTTTATATACAAGACCGTCATTACCAAATAAATTTGTACTAGAATATTTTCCAGTACTATCTAGTAAATCAAAATATCGTGAAATTCCACTTGCTGTTCTATTAACACTTTTAACTTTAACAATCTCTTGACTAATTCTTAACGGTGCAACTTGATAATCTTCACCAGTAACCATTCTATTTTGTGTATAATACGTTGCAGGTGCATTTTCACGAATGCTTGAATTTGATTCTGTAGTACTTGCATTATCTATAGTATATTTCAACGATAAAGTAATATTAAGTGTTTCTTGATTTCCAACTGCTGACGTATAAGGAATTGCTACTCCAATTGACGCCATGTCTGCTGGAATAATATCATATGCTTGGTTAATACTTGATCTATAATAAACTCTAAAATCGCCCTTAGGTAGATTTCCAAACGTACCATCTGAAAAAATTAAATTAATTTTATCTTGTGCTTGGGTAAGAACAGCATAAATGTTTCTAAGATTTTTACGGAGACTATTATAAACAATATTATTTCCTTCAACTGCATCAACTTTAGTCCATAATTCAGATTCAGCACCAATTGAATTTAATTTATAAAGCCAAACATCTGTATTATTAATATTAGTAGCATCAATGGCAATAGTTTGATTAGTACTAGGAGTATTAACTGAAAATGATCCTTGATCTAATGTACCTTGTCTAAAATGACAAAAGTAACCACTATTAGTACTTCCAGGACCACGACCGTCATCTTTATATAAAAATGCTAAACTATTTCCTGGTAAAGGTGGCTCTTCAGATATAACTCCACTAATAACATCTGCTGAAACTATTTGGAACTGAAGATTTCTTCCATCAATATTTTTACTGTAACTAAACACAGGAACATCTGTATTACTTGCTCTATATCTATATTGATATGTTGGTATACCTTCTACTGTATCTTTTTTTACTGGGCGGCCTATTTTTGAATTTACTGGTAATGCCGCATTAAGAACTTTTTCAAATTGTTCACGCCAGTCTGGATTAGCTGGATCATTCCAAACAATAGTTTGGGTAGCTAAATTAGTACCATTTGAATCTACTACTTCCTCAGTAGTTGATACTGCTTCAAATTTGATTAATCCATTAGCACATTGATTACGCTTTGGATTATATGACAATAATCTTGCTAAACGTAATACTGATTCTCTACGTTCTGCTAATTCTAAAAAGTTTTCTCTGGAATTAAGGTCGATACGATAAGAAATATTTTGCCCTAAAAATGCAATAAGATCAATTAATGCTAGATATTCACTAGAATCAATATAATCATTAAAATCTTCAGGATAATTCTCACGTATATAAGCAATCATAGTACGACGTAGACCATCAAAATCGTACGATCTAAAGTCTGCATTTCTAAATGTTTGATATACACGCTTCCAGTCTTCTGCAAGAAGCAATCTATTTTGTCTATTTGTTACTGACATAGTTTTTCCTTATTAATACTATTTATTTGAATCCGTTAACCACATACTTAACCCGATGCTTCATCGAACTTTAATCTCAGTTGTTCTGAAATATTATAAGGTAGATACGTTAAATTACAATCAATTATGATACCAGATTCATACTGATCAATAACAATACTATCTACATTTACTCTTGGATCTCCATTAACAATCTCAGTAACATTTTGAGCTATAACTTGTTGTAGCTGTTCTGTTAATGGTTCATGAATAACGTCCCAAATAATTGTCCCAAACTCTGGATTTTCTAACTTTTCACCCTGTCGTATATGAAAGTTATTTAAAATATCTTGTTTAATTAATGCAACATCATATAAAATATTACTTTTATTAGCTGGATCAATAGTACTTAACCCACGATACGCCTTGCTCGGAGGAATCGACTGTTGACCTTTTGCAGTAGTTACCCTTATTTGTTTATATAAATCTCTATCTGATATACTCATAACTTACCTTACTTTTTTGCTTCCTTTTTAAATGGATCTGCTGTAGCTACAAATTCAAGATCATTTTTAACTGTTATTAAATTATCTCTATCTGTTGTTACAATTTTAAATGCTCCAGGATTCATATTCTCATGCTGATTCCAAGGTTCATGCATTGGAGCTCTTTGTGATAATGTTCCTAACGCATTATTTGTTGGGAATCCAGGCAAAATGTGTTTATTAAGAGCTGAAACGATTTTAGCACCTGACGCCATAGGACCATTCATATGAATTGGGTCAGCAGTTTCAAAATGACCGCCACCTGACTTAATATGTGAGCCTCCTCCTGATGTAATTATAGTTTCACCATTTGTTTTATACTCAGTACTACCTATTGTAGTAACCCATTGATTGCCTCCGATTAAACATTTAAAATCATTAAATGTTTCGATTTGAATATTACCTCTACGTAATTTAATTTCGCCATCTTCACCTAATCCAGTATATGATCCACTTGCTTTAAAATCTATATTAGCTCCTGCTTCAACAGTAATATTTCTATCAGCTGTTAAATTTAAATCATTTTCAGTATGAAAACTCATACTATCTTTTGCATAAACATCTATTTTTCCATCTGATGTTAATTCGAGCCAAGCTGTTCCTTTCGAATTAGCAATATAAATTAAATCTTCTGTATTATGTAATAAGACTTGGTGCCCAGTTCTTGTTCTTAATCTAACTAATTCGTTATGTGGTAATTCGCGTGATCCATCTGTTTCGTTAAGTTGTATATTAGCATACTCTGGTGGACCGTCACTTGCTGACGTTTTTCTTAAAAGTTTATCATTACCATCATCCATTACAAAAGATGTGCCGCCTAGTCTACTGCGAGGAGCACTAACTTGTGAATCTTTAAGACCAATTAGTCCTTTTGGGGCTCCTGGTGTTTTATCAAGTGGACCTGGTGAACTAACTCCAAAGACTGCACTAGGTATTTCTCGTCTAGCACTTGAAGTTGTTGTACCCCTAAACTCATCTATATAACTACTATCTTCTGTACCAGTAGCAAGTCCTTGAACTATTAATTGATCAAGAAATCTTTTTTGATATGGTTTTAAAAATTTAGTAGGATCGTGTTTTGTTCCTGTTTCAATTGCTTTATTATACTCAGCTACTGGAATTTTTTTATCTTTAAAGTATTCTGGTGTACTGTCAGTTGTAATTGACGTTGATGCTTGATCTGGCATAGCAAAATTCATATATTGGTCTTGTACACATCCTATCCAGTAACATTGATTAGGATTACCTTCTACAAAAATTACTAAAACTGTAGTTCCAACATCTGGTGGAATCATCCACCAGCCATAACTTTGTTGACTATATCTATAATCATCATTTTTAGTTACTGAATCAATATTTGTTTGTCCAGCAAAAGGAGACAAATATTTTGCTTGAAACGTTTGTCCTGGGGTGCTTGGATCATTACCTGATGTAGTTTTTTTTTGTATCTCTACTTCTAACGCACCCATAAAGTGGGGATCGGCATGACTAACAACTATTGCCTCATAAGGACCTGGATTAGGTCGTTGAGCTACATCTTTAGATATCTTATCAAGTAAAGTGTTTAAAGGAGATGGCATTATGCGAACCTATTACTCACGCCATCAAATGAACCAGTGGAGCCACCGGTGAATCCGCCAACCGGGTTATTAATATCAGCATGAATGTTCCTAGGTACAGTAAGTTTACCTGAATCAGCATTTTTGTCAGGTTTCTTAACGTTTGTTGCTTGGGCTGACTGATTTCGTTCTCTAAGAAGTTCAAGTGTTTGTTCAAATCTACCATTAGTAAATTCTGACGTAACATTATAGAGTCTATATATTCCGCTAAACTTTTCTAATTCAGCAGTATTCTTAGTCTCATTATCTTGAGTAATTACAAATTCTGCTACACCGGAACGACCTATATCTATCGGAGTTCTAAAACCAATATGAATATAAACCATTTTTGTTTTATATACCATCATACCGCGAGGATCAATCATTGCTTTTCCGCCTTTGCCTGCTCCAACACTACTATAATTTCCTACGCCACTATCACTAATAAAATAAGGGTCTCCCCAAATTTTTAAAGTAAGACTTATTAGATCAACAGTAGCATTTATTAATGCATTATGAAACGTTCTAGCAATATCTTCTTTTTGATTTCCTGGAACACCTCGCATACCACTACCAAAGTTTCGCAATGGAACACTTCCTACTGATGATATTGCTCCTTGAACATTACCATCAGAACCGTCTTTTAGTTGTTCTGGTTGGTCGTTGTCTTTCTGATTGCTCACTGTAGCTTTTTGACTCGTTCGTTTAACATCAGCCTGATTGTCTCCTAGATCTGGAGATACTGGCGCTAAAAATCTAGTTGTTAGTTGTAAATCTAAATCTAAAATATCTTTATTTTGTCCTGTATAGATATATTCATAATACTTAACAATCTGATTTTTAAGCTCGTCTTCACCATGCATTAGTTCAGTTGGTTTTTCTATTAATGACATATTAACATCATAAGGAATAACTCTAAAAACATATAACTTTGGTGGTTTACCTCGTTGTGCTTCTGCGGCTTTTAACGGAATATTAAAAACCTGTGTTTCTATTCTAAACCATTGTTTAGCACCAGACGGCTTAACTGCTTGTTCTAATAATCCTCGACCAAATTTACTAATTAATACTACTTCTTCAATAATTTTATTAAATTTAGTACCTGCGGCAAATTTAAGTTGGTTAGTAGCTTTAGAAATCTGGACTGCTGACGTAACAAAACAATCTTTTTCTACACTATATATTAATCCTGTAGGATTTGCCTCTTGGTCACCTTCTTGTAAATCAGAAAACTTAATAGTTGCTTTACCAATATTATTAACATTAGATTGTGTTACTGTATCAGATTTTAATGCCTCACTTAAACGATTTCGTTTAAGGGATATTCCTAAGATTTTTTTAGCCCAATCTTCAAATGAAAAATCATCTACTTTAGTAAGAGTTTCTCTTAATTGATCATGATTTGTTTTACCTTTGACAAATATATCCTTGCCGGATCCTTCATTAATATCTCGTTCAGTGACTACTGCTTTATCTAATTTTTTACCAGACTCTTGATTTTGAGCTGTTCCTTTTGTTTCTTCTTTAGTAGGAAACAAAACTATGTATTCATCAGCAAATGCTCGTTTATCTTCTTTTTCTTTCTTTAATAAATTTGAATTAAGAACTGTTGTTAAACTTGTTGGACTAGACTGTAAAAGTTCTTCAACAGTCTTTCCAGAAATTGCTATATCAATTGGAATCTGTTGTACAGCGTCTGTTAATGCTGTGGCGTTATAAGCTATTGCCTGACATTCATATTCTGTACCTCTAGCAGTTATAGACATATCAGCCTGAAAAATCGAAATAGGTAAATGTCTTCCCGACTCACCAGCCATTTGTGAGAGTCGTGTAACTGTACCAACATCATGGAAAAGGTTATCCTTATCAGGTTCTTGAAGATATCCAACCCAATCTAGTGAAATCATAAATGGAGCCTGAACATAATTACTATGTCCTGCTTCCCTGGCGCCTATTTCTAATGCTTCTAAAAATTGTCCCATACTATATGGTTCAACAATTTTAAAAGTCATCTGATGATAAGCTACTGTTCTTGAGCCTTCATTAGGATTAACAACCGACTGGATGTTTAAGTCTTCCAGGAAATATTCTGTTCTACCATGCTTCCCTTCCATACTTGTTGTAATTTTTTCTTTGCCTAGAGCATTACTGCCGCCACCAGACTTAAGAATTACAATTTTTGCACCTCCGTTTAGCATATAGGTATTATCTGGATCTGCTAATTCTTCATTTGTTAAACAACCTAAAGTAATAACATAGTTGGCACTAACAAATTTTTCTAATGGATTTGTTCTAGGTCGTACTGCCGTCACTACTACATCTCTTAACTCTTCGCCTTCATGTGGGTTTGCTGTCTCTACAGGGTCTTTTTCTGATTTTAAAGGCTTTGACATCTCTAATGTTATTGATCCATCTATTCCTTCGACAACTTTGCCTGCAGAATCTAAAGCCTTATTTGCTTCTTCTTTTAAATTCCCAGCAAGGTTATTAAATTCTCCAGTAACTGCTGTAATTGTTTTGTCTATGTGTGGCGATATATTATTTTTTAATGACTCTAAAGATGCTGTGGCAGAATTTTTAAAGTCTGCAATTTGATCAACACCTCCATTTGCAAAAGAATTTTCAGCTGTCGCTATAAAGTTGTCTGCGTTTTGTCTAAGAACACTAATATTAGTTGACTGCAAAAAAGCCGATGATAGGCCAGCATCTTTAACGAGATTACTGCCTTTTGGTAGGACTTTTTTAAATAAGGCTTCTGAGTTAAACATAATATTATCCTAATTGCGATTTAACAGCGGCGGTATTTGGTAAACGTATTTCAACACCA
>Ga0206679_10000428_pt1 | contig 34702 bp, 38 predicted proteins | sample M110012015metaG_FD_155464 | JGI IMG/M metagenome (GOLD analysis project Ga0206679, IMG submission 155464) | Ammonia-oxidizing marine archaeal communities from Monterey Bay, California, United States - M1 100m 12015 | ecosystem: Environmental > Aquatic > Marine > Intertidal zone | place: USA... | reverse complement strand
TCGAGGAGCCTAACTGCGCATGACAACCCAGACACACCTGCCCCCACTACTGTGCAGCGCATGACTTGCGATAGCCGCACCACTCATGATAGCGTCGGCTATCATGTTCGCATCCCGGGGCAACCTCATGAGCGGCACCCTCTCTGGACCACATGGTGATACAGTGCCGAAGGTGAAGCGACCCAAGAAGGGCTGGTTCAAGCCCGACAAGAAGAAGCCTCGCAGAGGCCCACGTGTCAAGGCGAGTGAGAAGGGATTGCCTCCGTGTCCGGCTTGCGGTAAGTGGAGTATGCAGAGGGACAACGCGAAGAGCGAGTTGTACTGCGGTGCATGCGGCGCAATCATGTGAGCGACATTCCATACGCTCCAGCCCCTCCGATAATCCGTCGCAGTGATGAGGAACCGCACCGGGCGCTTCGGGCGCCGCGAGTGATGGGCGATCTGAGCGGCACCTATTATGCAAACATCAACACAAATATCGTGGTGTTCCAAAGGAAGTGGCAGGCAATCGACGGCCATAGGCTGCCTGTACGTATTCTCAACCATGCATATAGGAAACCGCCAATTGATGCTACACCTACTGTATAGAGATCCCCGTAGAATAGGAAATAGGGGTTATGCATAATTCCGAATAGTAGCCCACTTGCAATTATTGCGACAGCGTCAGAGTGTATTCTTCTCAGAGAGTCCAATATATAGCCCCTGAAGAATATCTCTTCTACTAGTGGGGCCCCTATGCTCATGACTGTAAACAATAGGGCAAGTATCAGTAGATTATTAGCCGACCCAGGGTCGTAAAACAACTCCTTATTCTCTGGAGGACCGGCGATAAAATCGTAACCAATTGTGTATGCTATAACCAGCAGCAAATCAATCACTGAAACAAATATTACTAACACAAGAGTTTTCTTCAATGGAGGTACATCAAACAGTTTCCAGAACGAATCAAGCCTCCCGCCAATATACAAGAATGCAATGACGATGAAGAACATCAGTACGTAAGCCAAAACACCAATAATCTGGTAAGTCATATCTTCGCTAAGTCCAATCGTTTGGAGAATAATCATTGTACCAATTGAGAAAATAAGCGGTGCTATGATCATACAAAGCCACGATAGAATAACCAAACCCCAAGTCTTCCACCATTTCCTTTCAACATCTCCTTCCAATTCTAGGGATTTGAATGAGCCATTATCAGACTCATCGGCCATATGCGATGGAGTGTATTAGGACCCTTGAATCTTCGTGGCTGTTCAATGACTTATGGTTCAGGCTTACCGAATGCCTCCGTTCCCGTAGGAACGGACTTCTCACAGGGGAATCCTTCATGACCGCTGCATAAGGCAGCACAAACGAGCAGAATGGTGGACCCATCGGCCTATTTTTCCAACGACCAGATGATTTCCATCATCCTTGTCGCCGCGCTGCTGCTGGTATCCAAGCTACGTGACATGCTCGACTCGAGTGGCCTACTAGCTGCCATGGTGGTCGGACTCACCGTGTCTCTCCTCGGACACTGGACCTGGCTGGTAATCCTCGTGATCTTCCTCTTCGTCGGCTCCATGGCGACTAAGTGGCGCTTCGAGGAGAAGCGGGCATTAGCGATACAGGAGTCCAATGAGGGAGCAAGGGGTTGGCGCAATGTGATGGCGAACGGCGCGGCCGCCTCGTTGGTCGCGATCCTGAGTTGGTTCGGAGAAGGAGATTGGTACTACCTAGCCGTAACCTGTAGCATCTCAGTGGCGTTGTCCGATACGCTGGCCTCAGAGATAGGTAGCCTCGATTTGAGGACTCGTAGCATCATCACTCTCGAAGCGGTCCCACCCGGGACCAATGGAGGAATGTCTCCGACAGGCACGGTGGCTGCGCTGATCGGCGCTCTGATTATCGCAGGAGGGACAGTCTTGCTTGCTCCAGTCTTCGGCGAGTCGATGAGCGCCACCAGCATCTTCGTCACAGTTACAATCGTAGGTTGGTTAGGCTGTCAAGTCGATTCGGTACTCGGCGAACTTCTCGAGAACAAGGGATACATTGGAAAGCACACAGTGAACTTCCTAGCAACCCTTTCAGGGGTTGCAATGGCCGTTATTGTGGCTTTCAGGATTCTGTAACATCAAGACGTGGGGTTTGTACTGTACGAGATGAGGACAAGGCTATGGGAGAAGGAGCAAACGCGTCTAGGGCCGCCGTCCTAATTGCTCTGACCCTACTTCTGATGATGACTTCAGGCGTATCGATGGCGAATGCCCAAAATATCGAGAAGGTCGAAGGACCTGGAATTAACTGGACTCTCCCCGACAGTCACATGCTGTACCTGAAGGGAACCGAGGAACAGCCGTTTCTAGATCGTAACTGGACCACGAACACCGGTCAGCCCCTAGGCAAGGCCGAGTTCACCAGGACCAGTTCCTCCCTCAATCCTAACCTAATCGACATCCAATCGGCTCCACTGGCAGAGTCGTTCAGGTTCGAGGGCAACATCACTGTGCGGCTGTTCGCATCTCTGGACTCGACCAACGATGGCTGTAGAATCACCAATGTGCTGCCCGGGGCTGCGGGTGCCGAGACCTCATTTTCTGTGACTTTGTCTCTCGGTAGCAATGTGGTTCTAGATAATGTTCAGACCAATTCTCTGCCGATGGAGGAGTCATATCTCTCAGCGCACGAATTCACTATACAGGCCCCTGATGTCAACATCTCGCTTTCATCGGGTGACCTCATTTCCTTGCAAGTTGATGTGCAACACGACTGCTTGCAACAGGGAGTGCTGTGGTGGGGGACCTATGACGCGACCTCTGGGATCATCTTCGATGGAGAGGTTATTGATCCGCAGCTGGACTATAGCATCGATTCTAACAGAATGGTAAGGGTTGAGTTCACACCGATTTCGCCCTGGGGGCCAGGAGACTTTGATGGCCAGGTACTCGAGATTGTCGGGCCCCTAGATTGGGATGAGATGGTCCACGGCTTCGGAAAAGAGGATCAGCGGATGGAACATTTCGAGACCCCTCATGGGACGAGGACCGGCGAGGCCAACAGGTCTATTTTCACCTGGTCCTCAGAGAAACCCCTCATCCCCGGGAGATACATGATTGACGCCTGTTTCACAGTCACCGACCAAGATCCGGGAGAACTGTGCGATGCAGTAGGCGTGCTGCGCTTTGAGGTCCCGGAGGACTCCAAGCCAATGTTGGCCTCGATGTGGGCTGCGGTCGTGGTCCCGCTGGGCATAATCGCATGGATTGGGGCCTCGATGAGGGAGGCCATGCTGCCCCTACAGACCTATGCGATACTGCTGCTGCTTGCAATCGCCGCTCTCGGCCCCGCTATGCACTTGCCCGACATCGACAGCAATGCCCCTAGGGAGGAGGGTGCAGCGCCCTCGTTTGCATTATTGTCTCATGATGGCGAATTGGTCAAGCTTTCCGACTTGATATCAGGAAACGATGCTGTCGTGGTTGGGCTGTTCCACACCGGATCGCCCAATGCAATCAGGCAGTTCGACGATTTCAGAGGGACACAGATCATCAGCGACTCGCACATCGCTTTCATCCAGATTGCCACTGGAGAAGGGATCCAATCTGTCGATCTGGACACTTATTCGTTGACTCTCAACGAAACATGGCCACTACTGATGGACGAGGCTGATGCTGCAGTGGGCAAGGCTTTCCCCAGTGGTGCGACGGACGCTGTTATCATAATCGACTCAGCCGGCTTTGTCACAGATTGGCATCCCGGTACTATGTCGGCGCTGGAGATAGACGAGGCTGTATCTTCGGCTTCTAGGGGTTCGGGGAATCATCCCTTGTCTCTGTTCTCAATCATAATTGGTACAGCATTGCTGCCTATGGTGGTTCTAGCTATGCCAAGGGATCGGGAACTCAAAATACCCGATGAATTACTGTTCCCCGGTGCTGGCTCATTCATGACTGCAGTGGCCGCTGCCGCCGGCTTTGGGATATGGGCACTACCCGTCGCCCTGATGGCCGCGTTCGGGTTTGGAGCCTTCTGGATATGGATCGAACTGCTGCTTGCATTGGTCATGGTGTATCATGGCCTCTCCGTCCTCCTGCGTGGTAGGATTCCTGAGGTCGAATACCTAGTTACAGTGACGTACTCGCGGTTGCCAGATGGATTTCGTGCATGGCGCGATCGTTCCAGTTTTGCTGAGGACGCCTATCTGGGACTATGGCTGGCTTGGCTGCTGTGGCTACGGACTCCGGCACTGATCCCACAGGGAGTGGGCGCCGTAGCCCGCTCGGACCTGTTGGGCATCCCGCTCTCCATTCTGGCTATGCTGGGCTTCCTCATCGCTGCTGGAGTCATTGTCAATCTGGCGCGCCTCATCGCTTTGGCACCTGGCAACCTCTCACGGGTGTTCGGTTGGCTCAGCGCGGGCATACGCCCGCGCGCGTGGGGTCTAGCGTCAGCAATCCTAGGGGCTTGGGTCGCTTTCGCTCTTCTGGTGGGTCCAATCTTGGGTCCTATGTGAGTCTCATATTCGACTGACCGAGAGCATCATAAGAGCGAGGCCCTAGGGCGATGCACTCCTTAGGGGGTATAGTATAACCTGGTAGTACCGCGGGCTCCAGTTGCACGGGAATGACGACAAGTGGTTTTTCTGATGGATTTGATGACCAACTGGAGCACCGACCTGTCGCAACCCGAGAGCGTGCGCTTTCCGGGTGCACGCTAGGCGGAAGACACCCGCTGATCTGGGTTCAAATCCCAGTGCCCCCACCATTTCGGCATCTGCGTACAGCATTCCGAGCAACTCCGGCATAGGTTGGGTTGAAGGACTCCGCGTATTTCGCGTGACCCGATGGACACCAAGGCACTCAACGCCGTCCTATGCGCTTTCCTGCTGGTCCCACTAGCCGGGAGTGTAGCCCCTCCTCATCTATCCGAAATAGACCGCGAGGGGCTGCAACTGATAGGCCAAGATCATCAGACCACGCCCCCCGTCCAGGCCGCTGTCAGTTGGACAGACCCAGGGCCATGGTGGACATGGACATCCCTAGACTCTGATAGGAACGGCATCCACGACTCGTTGCAGACGGCTTCCGGCCCCGTTAACGTAGGTCTTTCATACGCTGGTAAGATTACCGACTCAAACCGCTTTGATATTGCTCTGTCGGGTCACGATATCCACCTAGAACTCCTATCAGTTAACGCTCTTCTGATCGGTGATGTCGATGCCTCCGAGGTGTACGCGCTATCGCAGCTCGAAGGCGTGGTGATGGTCGAGCGCTACGGCTCGCTCGTTTTCTACGGCGATGTTCAGACTCCTGCGGTCAAGGCACGTAACTCCACGGAGTACCCAGTGGGGGCATGGGACCTCGGAGTTAGTGGACACGGGGTTAACATTGCACTGACTGACACCGGCGTCGACAACGAGCACCCCGGTCTTTCGGAAAAATTCGTTGCTGGATACGATGCAGTTTGCTTTGTACATTCGGATCCTCAATGTATTCTTTCGGGAGGCAGGGAGGATGACGGGTCATTCGACCCTGATGACGGCAACCAGCACGGTACAGCATGTATGGGGATGGCTAGTGCAACAGGTTTGGAGCAGGATGGCAGCCAGTCAGAGTTCTATGGTTCGGCTCCAAATGCTTCCCTAGTCGATGTTCGAATTGGGACTGATGTTGGGGCAGGCCCATTCGAGAACTACTTCCTTGAGCAAGAGTTCTACGAGTCGGCAATGAATGGCCTACAGTGGATAATAGATCACAAGGATGATGCATGGCCTGGGGTAGATGAGGCAAACCACGGCATCGACATTATCTCTTTGTCTTGGGGGATAACCAGCCACGAGAACGGTGGCTCCGATGGCACAGATATGCACAGTAGAATACTCGATGATGCAATGCTGGCCGGGGTCACAGTCTCCAACGCAGCCGGCAACGACGGTCCTGACAACGACGGTCTGTCTGGTATGAGTGCCTCCTCTCTCTCAGTAACAGTCGCCGCTACTGACGACCTCAATACTGTCAATAGGTCCGATGACAGCATCGCTTCCTACTCCTCGCGCGGACCGCGCAAGGACAATGGTGACGGCAACCCTCTCAACGAATTGGTACCCGAGGTCAGCGCTCCGGGTACCAACATAGTGCAGGCCGAGGGCTGCGTCACTAGTGGGGGCTGCAACAACTTCCTCGGCGGAGACGCTTCCGGTAACACCTACACTGGTCGCGGCAGCGGCACCTCATACGCCACCCCTGCAGTTTCTGGAGTCATTGCCTTGGTCATCGAGGCTAATGGCAACCTCACTCCGCTACAGATCAAGGAGGTTCTCAAGCAGACCGCGGAGCGCAGGGGCGAGCCCAGCGTCCCGGATGTCGACCCCTACTGGAACCGCGACTTTGGATGGGGTATGGTGGATGCACGAGCAGCTGTCGCACTCGCACTACATCTCGCTGAGACCGAGCAGACTGATACAGTCGATGTCAGCCTCCAGAACCACCTGCTGAATCTTATCGACTCAAATGGAACTATCAACGTCACCGGGCACGCTTGGGGCCAACTCGGCAGCATTGAGAGGGTCGAGTTCAGAATTGATGGAGGGGAGTGGCAGGATGCAACGTACTCTGCTGAGTCCGGAGAGATTGGCGCTCTTACGCCTTTCACGTGGCATGTGATTTTGGATCCAGCTAAACTCAGCGAGGGCAGCCATCAGATTGAGGTCAGAGCGATGGCGGAAGGCGCCTTCTCACTTCCAATCTTAGTCACAGTGCACGGTTCCGCTAGCAGCGCCACTGACTTCTCAGTCCCCCCTCTCGTCATTGTCGGCATCCTCGTCGTATTCGTGATATGGGTAGCCTCATTGACTTTGGTCCGATTTCGCTCAGATGGTGAGATTGACGGCCTAATCTCAAGATTGAGAAAGGAGGAGGATTCAGTCGTCGATGAAGTACTAGAGGCTGAATTAATCTCCGAATAGGGGCCTGAATAGCGAATCCGTAGGATTTGAAGCGCCTTGTTCAAAGCCTAGAACTCTCGTCCGCAGGCCATGGTGAGATTCTCCGAACGTGCGAATAGCATCCGTCCGACAGGAGTTCGCAGGATGTTTGACATGGCAGGGGACGATGCCGTTCAGTTCGGCTTGGGCGAGCCTGACTTCCAACCTCCTTCGATTGCCATCGAGGCGTTTGCCAAGGCGATGAAAGATGGCAGGAACAAATACACCACCACTGCCGGACTACCAGATTTGAGGGCGAAGATAGCCGAGATGTGGCATCACCTCGCCCCTAGTCTGGACGAATCCAACGTCTGTATCACCATGAGCGGAACCAATGGCCTCCTCGACATCTTCCTAGCTCTGGTTCAGCCTGGGGACAATGTACTCTTGCCAGAGCCGTACTTCCCACTGTATCCTTCGGATGTAGTAATCTGTGGTGGTGAGCCCAATCTGTACCCTTGCACCTTCGAGAACGGCTTCGTACCGACCATCGAGGACCTACAAAGCAGAGTCGACGAGAACACCGTAGCCATCCTGTACAACTTCCCGAGCAACCCAACCGGGGGTAACGTCAACGAGTCACAGAGGGACGAACTGGTCGCCTTCGCTATGGAGAACGACCTTTGGATAATCAGCGACGAAGTCTATGACCGCATCGTGTACGATGGCCCTCATGTCTCATTCCTCGGAGCGGGTTATGACAAGGTGATTATGGTACAGTCGTTCTCCAAGACCTTCGCCATGACTGGATGGAGAATTGGATACCTGTTGTCCCCCGATGCCCAAGCAATGGCGCAACTGACCAAGATGCAATACTACGTAACCGCGTGCAGTAACGATGCAATGCAGCACGCTGTCCTCGAGGCACTCGTGAATGCCCCAGATTATCCTGAGGAGATGTGCTCAGAGTTCAAGGCTAGGCGCGACTTGGTATGTGAACGACTCAATGCGATGCCCGGCGTCTCCTGCCACGTCCCCACAGGAGCGTTCTACGTGTTCCCCAAGGTGGATGTTCCGGGGATGAACAGTGAGGAGATTTCAATGGCGCTGCTTGATGGTGGAGTGCTGTGCTCACCAGGCACAGCCTTTGGTGAGCTAGGCGAGGGCCACCTCCGCTTCGCCTACACTGTCTGTAGGGAAGACATCGACAAGGGCATGGATCGGGTCGAAGCAGTGTTGGCTGAACTGAGAGGAGATTGACTCTCGATGGGACCTATCGCATCCTTTGCACTCTTCCTAACATCATTATTCATCGGGAGCGAGGTTTCTAGGATGGAGCCTAGATTATACCCACCTGCCATCCTGTTCGCCTCTCTCGCTTCCTTGTCTCTGCTCGGACCAACCTCAATAGGATTCGGACTGTGCATGGGTTCGGGGTGGGTGCTGTTAAACCAAGTTGCAGACCGAACCTTCCCCTTACAGTAATCAGTCATCGAACAGTCTGAATGGCAGGTCAATCATCCTGCTCTCCTCCTCTTCCTCCTCTACCTCTTCCACCTCAGGCTCCTCCGGCACTGTGGCATCATATATCGGAGGGGCCTCGATTTCTTCATCTTCATCAGGAGCCTCCAGTAGGTCCATCTGTAGATTCTCAAGCCCACTCCCCTGCCCCTTCATCCAATTTGGCATGTCGTGAGTTCCTCCTAGTACAGACATGGTGGTGAAGGTCGCCATTGGTAGCACTGATATCGCCACTAGGAAGTCAATGACTGCAGTCTCCGGAACTACCGCATCAGGAACTACCACATGCAGAAGAACAGTTTCCAACTGGACCTCGTTCCATTGTGTTACATCGACGTCCAGCCAGCCCAGAGATGCAGCTAGAAACGTCCTAGCGATAATCCAGAAGAGCAGAACTGGGAGTACCCATGAGAGCCGTGAGATTCTCCACAACGCGCTCCTGAACATCGCTGCGTAAGACACGAGTCCGCTGGACACAACCGGCTGAATCCTCACTGCCATCCACAGCGCTATCAGATACCCTGCCATACCCAATTCGAATGCCTGATCTGGTTTGATTATCTCTTCAGGCACGCCCTCCATGATGAGCAGTGGAATGGCAATCAGCAGAACCTGCATCGGGACAGCCAGCAACTGCAGTCCACCGTGAACCGCTATCAGGTCATGCCCCTCTCCGATTGTCTTCGTGTGGACGAGTCTCGCCATTTTGCCATAGGGGCTCGCCTGCAGGGCTAGCCTCGCCCGATCTATGAGTTCAGGATCCCCAGCTCTTCTGCTGAGGCCTAGGATTGGCATCCAGCCTCCTTTGTCAGCGACTGAAGCTGGCCTGTAACCACCGAAGAACAGAGCTAGGAGGAGTGACAAGAACCCGTACAGCAGTCCTGCGACGATGATCCAGTAGACCAGTTCGGTGCGAACGGAGATCGAGAAATTGTCCTGATCTACCTCAAGCAGATAGGTCAGGGAGAACCCTACGATAGGAACCAGAGTGACTTGCAACACGACTACTATGTAGAGGACGAACCTCTGGTACAGGCCCTCCCCGGTCACACCCTACACGCCTCATCGAGTCACCATAAGCCCTTCATCGGGACCGAACTGCCTCCGGGCGGTTAGTGAGGCGTCTGAGAGTCTCCAATACTCTACACAGCCGCCCTTCGGGCGGCGAACGTTGCTAGCGAACCTTCATACACGTATGTAGGACCGAAGATTCGTCACATGCGTAGCCTGTCACCCCTCCTTCTAGTGTCTTTACTCCTTGTTATGAGCATGGCCCCTTTGGCTGCTAACTCGGTGATGCTTCCAACTGCCGAGGAACGTGCAGCCACTCCGAAGGCACTGATTGACTTCGAAGTCACCTCTATCGAGCTCGGCGACTCTTGGACATCGACGCTGCAGTGGGACCAGCCGGACAACTCTACGCTAGAATACGTTCTCCGGGACGAGACCGTCTTAGTAAGTATCACATTCACTCAGGCTGGCACATCAAGCCAGCCTGCCTATGCCGAGGGTTGGATGCAGGTTTGGCACCCCGTCGGATTCTTGATGGAGGAACACTATGTCAACATGACACTGTCCGGCCTGCAGTCTACCACCGAGTCGTTCTACTGGACCCCGAGCGCTGCTCACAGTGCTATTGATGAAGATGGCAATCTCTACGGTGGAATCATACTGCGTGGCACCATCGACGGTGGACTCGCTGATGACAACGAGGACAACAACGAGTTCGATAGGGAAGTACCAGTGGCGGTCTGGAAAGACCCTATGGACAATGGATTCTGTGGGGATGTGGACGGCGATCAGGTCGTCGACTGCACCAACCAACTCAGCGCCAACGAGCCGACATGGGTTGGAGCCGGGTATGATTCCGATGGAACTCTCTCATCGGACCCTGACTACTACGGGCACTGGAGGATGGAGAACGCCTCCAGCGACGAGGGCGAGATGCATTGGAGGGTGTCGGCACCGGGCTCAGACTACGCCAGCAACAGACATGACCGACTCTGGTGGGGCTGGTTCACTCCGTTCGACAACTGCGACGATCCAGGACATGGGCTCAAGTACGGGACTCTAGACTCAGCAGTCTCGGCACTGTACGGCAACAATTTCTGCAAGATTAGAGTAAGGTCGTTCGATTTCATATCAATGCACTTGGTGACTGCCGCATGGGGAGAGATGGCTGCTGGCGACACCATCAGAATGGAGGCCGATGCTGGGGGATCTCTGGAGCACTACAACTACTCTGCACAAAACCTCTCGAAGAACCACGGCGACTGGTCACGATTGGTCTGGAACATGACCGACATACATCCCAACGCCGACTACACTCTCGCCTTCAGATTTGATTCTGACAGCTCCTTAGCGAACCAGGGCATCCATCTGGACTCTTTCTTGATGTTCGGATTTGAGAAGGTTGCAGAGTACACCCTCGACGTCGATTGCGACGATCCGTTGCCCAACGCCTACATGGTGGTGCCCGACGATTCTAGGCCACCTTCTCTATTCTGCAAAATTGAGAACAATGGATACGTCGACATCACTCTCCGCCTGTACACCGAAGTCTCCAACCAGACTTGGATGAATGGCTACCCTCTGAGGATTGACTCCAACAACAGATTCGACCACGACAACTACGTTGTCTCCGAGGTCATCAGCGCCCTCGATACCATGAACACGTGGTTCAATCTCAGTATTCCCGAGGGCGCCAGTGTCGAGGAGTTAGACTGGTTTGTCTGGATTAACGATGGGACCACTAATCTCTCCAAGGTGTACATCGAGCTGCCCGTTTCAGTCATTGCTGCGTACTCAATCTCCCTAGATCAGAAGGCCCTTGCAAACCCAGCCGCGGTGCTATATCCAGGAACCACTGGAGATGTGGCGATGGTGATGAAGAACACTGGGAATCAGATAGCGACCTGGAATCTAGGTGCCACCTTCGGCGATAGCCGTTGGGGCGATGAGAACTTGGTTTGGCACGATGCTAACGGCTCTGTGGTGACCAGCCTCTCGATGAACATCACCGATGAGTTCGAACTCACAGCAACTGTCATCGTACCCGATGAAATATCTCCGGGCACCTATGCGATAACTCTGCTTGCAAGCGGCAGACCTCCTGCCAATTTCGTGGCCGACTGGACGATATACATTGAGGTCCCGGTATTCCACGACTTAGTGCTCGAGCCGGAGACCACAGAGATGACGGCCTCTGCCGATGGCTTCCTGAGGCTAATCGAGGTCAGGATGGTTAACAATGGGAACTCGGAGGAGGCATTCGATCTATCTCTGCTGTCAGACTGGAAACTCGGCGTTTCCCTAAATGCGGAGCAGAGCCTCGGGATAGATCCATTTGGAGGAGATAGCACAGTTTTGCTGCTGCTGCCGATGCCTTATGGGCTTACCAATGAGACCTACGAGATTTGGATAATCGCAGCCAGTCAGGATGACTCGGGCTACCAATCGAGCGTAAGGGTTCTGCTCACAGTCCCTGTGACCAATCTGGTCGAAGTCGAGGATCTCGACATGACAGAAGAGGTGTTCAGAGGAGGGGACGCTGCTAGGACTGTTAACTGGGAAATCTGGAACAACGGCAACGTCAACGACGCCTTCACCATTGATTTTGATACCAGTCACCCCGACGTCTGGGTCCAGGCGACCGGGCTGACCAATGGGAGGACTCCGTATGTCCCAGCGGGTTCATCACTGAACCTCACCGTGCGCTATTCGTTCGACTTTTCCGCCTCTGGGGAGCGCGACATCACCCTAACCGCATCCAGCGTCGAGGCTGCTAGTGACGGATTCACAGCCAGTGGAAGTGGAAAGGCCGAGTTCATCGTTGGCACACAAGGCTTCTTCCAGATTCTAGCACCTATGCCACTGGAGATAACGGAGAGCGGGGACGACTACGCGCTTGTGTACACTGTGGTCAATCTGTACCCTGATGACCAACTCTTGAGGGCCGACATCGACAGGAACTCTGACATCTTCTTCAACATCTTTGATGCGCGTGTGGATACGGGCGACAGGGACTTTGTCCTACTCGCCAATGAGTCTAGGACCATCACCGTCTGGCTTACGGTGACCGATGATAACCTAGAGAACCTCCTTGAGAACGAGATGACCTTCGGAATAGTGCTCGAGGTTGACGGCGACAGGGACAAGGTCTCGATGAACGGGTCTGTAGTCATGTACAAGTTGAACCCCATCGAAACCGGCGTCGATGTCGAGGAGACAGCTTGGTGGGCCGGCAACATCCTGTTCCTCCTCATCGGTCTGGGAGTCGTGGTTGCGGTTCTAGTCGCCTCGCTCAGGATATTCAAGAGCGCGACTGCTCCGATGGAGGAGATATCGACCCTAGACACCTACGAGATGACCGTAGATGGCAGCGGCTGGGATGATCAGGACGGAATCCCAAACGCTCCGGAACTGCCTGCAGATGACGAGGTGGCCAATTCAATGTACGGAGGTGCAAAGGAGATCTTTGAACAGCCTCCGGAGATACCCCCTCCTCCTTCTGTAGAACCCGAGCCAGAGCCGGAGCCAGAGCCAGAGCCGGAACCAGAGCCTTCGTTCGAACTTCCTCCGGGAGTGCCACCGATTCCAGAGAAAGGCCTCCCTGAGGGATGGTCGCAAGACCAGTGGGTCCACTACGGCCAGCGCTGGTTAGACCAACAGAACAGCGAATAAGCGTCCTGACGCACACTAGCACATGCCCGTGCGAGGCCTTATGACCCCCCTATTGGTCGCCGGATTCCGGAGTGTGATTTCCTATGTACAGCGGTCAACAACCAATTTTCATTCTCAAGGAAGGCACAGAGCGTACCAGTGGTCGCTCGGCGCAGAGCAACAACATCGCTGCTGCCAAGGCAGTGGCGGACTCGGTGCGTTCTACTCTAGGTCCGAAGGGTATGGATAAGATGCTGGTAGACAGTATGGGTGACGTAGTCATCACCAATGACGGTGCTACTATTCTCAAGGAGATGGACATAGAGCACCCTGCGGCGAAGATGATCATAGAGATTGCCAAGACTCAGGAGCAGCACTGCTATGACGGCACCACAAGTGCCGTCGTAATCGCAGGAGAGTTGCTGAAACGCAGTGAGGATCTAGTCGAGCAGAATGTCCATCCAACAGTAATCTGCGAGGGCTTCAGACTCGCCTCCGACAAGGCTTCAGAACTCATCGAGGCTCATTCCATCGCTGTCAATCAAGATATGCTGGAAGAGGTGGCAAAGACCGCACTCACGGGCAAGAGTGCAGGCGCAGTCAAGGAGTTCCTCGCAGACATTTCGGTCAGAGCAGTCCTCTCGGTATCTCAAGATGCAGATGGCGAGATAGTGGTTGACCTCGACGATATTAAGGTGCAGAAGAAGCAGGGTGGATCGATTAAGGACAGTTCCCTAGTTGATGGCATCATTCTCGACAAGGAGCGTGTCCACAGTGGCATGCCGCGTAGCGTGACTGATGCAAAGGTCGCCCTAATCAACTCGGCCATAGAGGTCAAGAAAACCGAGGTCGACGCTAAGATTCAGATTACCGACCCGAGCATGCTCTCGCAGTTCCTCGATGAGGAGGAGCAGTACCTCAAGTCCCTCGTCGAGAAGATCCAGGCCTCAGGAGCCAGCGTGGTCATCTGCCAGAAGGGCATTGATGACATGGCTCAGCACTACATGGCGAAGGCTGGATTGTTCGCCATTCGCCGGGCCAAGAAGAGCGATATGGAGGCCCTGTCGAAGGCTACTGGCGGCAGGATCGTGACCAACATAGACGACCTATCATCTGATGATTTAGGCAACGCTTCGAAAGTCGATGAGCGCAAGATAGGCGAATCAGACATGGTCTTCGTCACTGGCTGCCCCGACGCTAAGAGCGTCTCGGTACTACTCAGAGGCGGGACCGAGCACGTGGTTGATGAGGTCCGTCGAGCCTTCGACGATGCTGTTGGCGTAGTCGCTGTGGCTCACGAGGACGGAGTAGTCCTGACCGGGGGCGGCTCGGTCGCCGCTGCTATAAGTCGCGAACTGCGTTCTTACGCCGAGGGAATCGGAGGAAGAGAGCAGATGGCTATCGAGGCATTCTCGGGAGCTCTTGAGGTAATTCCTCGGACCCTCGCTGAGAACGCCGGACTGGATCCGGTCAACACAATAATCGACCTCAGGAAGGCACACTCGGAAGGTAAGTCACACTTCGGGGTCAATGTCTACGAGGGCGGAGTTGTCGACATGAGTGAGGCCCAAGTCTTCGAGCCTAGCAGAGTCGTGGAGCAGGCCATCCAGAGTGCTTCTGAGACTGCAGTGATGATTCTGAGGATCGACGATGTGATATCTAGCCGCGCGGGCTCCCCTATGCCCGAAGGCGGCGAGTTCGACGGCATGGGCATGATGTGAGGTACAGGGTGGAATACGGCCTACGGCCGTAGACCCTGGTTGCACTAGATTCAATAATCGTGTCAGGGTGCCCAGACTGCCGATAGGCACGAGTGGACTTCATGACGATATTCAGTGTCTTCATCGATGACGGCTGTATCACCTGCGATGCCTGCGAGGAAGCGGCTCCGGACATCTTCGAGGTCACTGAAGACACCTGCTTCATCAAACCCGATGCTAGGCTCGATGGGGGCTACGACCGTAACATTGCCAAATCCGGGCTCAAGCCGGATGTGGTATCTTCTCTCTCAGATGACATCTTCGATGCTGCAGACGCCTGCCCGGTCGATGTCATCATCGTAGTTGAGGGCACTGGAGAGGAAGCACCTGAGCCAGAGGAGGAAGCAGTCCCCGAGCCAGAGGTGGAGATAGTCTCCGAGGAGTCTGAGGAGATAACGGGTGACGACCTTGAGTCCCTTCTGACCGCAGGAGATCGGAAGATGAGTATCTTATTCGGCTCGCAGTCAGGCAATTCCGAGGAACTGGCGGCCAAATTCGCAAAGCGGGCCACTGACTACGGTCTCGACGCCACAGTGCACGACATGGACGGATTTGACCTTCCCTCTCTGTCTGGGATGAAGAGAGTCCTGATTATCTGCTCGACTTGGGGTGAGGGCGAAATGCCCGACAACGCCGAGGAGCTGTGGTTGCAAGCCAGCGCAGACTCGGCACCCAATCTATCGGGAGTCAACTTCTCAATCCTCGCTCTCGGTGATACCAGCTACGAGTTCTACTGCCAGTCTGGCAAGGACTGGGACGATCGACTGCAGCAACTGGGGGCGACTCGCCTACTCGACCGCGTTGACTGCGACGTGGATTACGACTCCTCTGCAGCAGCTTGGGCCATCGATGCGCTCGCAGTGATGGCTGCGGTTGACGGTAGCGGTCAGTTCCATGAGGATCAGGTGGAGCCAATCAAGGATCTAGTCAGTGGCTCAGCAGCAGCGGGAGCAGCCGGCGAGGATGGCTTCACCGTTCCCGAGACCGCTGCAGAGGTCATCCAAGCTGAGATTAGCATATTCCGGTACGACCCTGTCAGCGCCACCGCGGGTAAGGACACCTGGGTCTGCGCCCTGCCCGGCAACATGTCTGTTCTCGAGTCCCTGAGGGCGCTGAAGGAGACTCATGATGGCACCCTGACTTTCAGAGACGGCCCCAGCGACGATCCAGCCACCGCGATATCAGTCAATGGCAGGTTGATTCTGCCCGGTGGCGTCAGACTCGATTCGGCAGCTCCAATCCGAGACGGTGGACTGAGGCTGCGCATAGAGCCCCTGCCATCGTTCGATGTCATTCGAGACCTAGTTGTGGACCACTGGCCTCTTGAGAGAGGAAGGGAGTCTTCTAAGCCGTGGATGGTCGCAGCCACTAGAGAGGGTGCCGATACCGCTCAGGGTGTATTGGGGACTATGGATCCCTCGACTGCAGACATGCTGCATTCGATTACCGACTTTTGCAGCGCACCACTGCTGCACTCTTGCTCTGATACCACTCCTCATTCAGAGGGATACCTCGGCCCCGCAGTCCTAGCACGGATATGGGCGCGCATTAACGACCCCCGCTCTTCGGAATCTAGCATAGCTGTGATGCAAGATATAATGGACTCCAATGAAGGAATAAAGGCCGAGACCGACCTAGCTTCGATCCGCCGACAGAATGGTTCGACGAGAATCATTGCTGACGCCCTCCTCGACGCGCGTACTTCGACTCTGAGCAGGGGTGCCTTCAATGGCCGCCACGGCAAGCACGTCTGGTGGTACAGCTGGTCCGTGAAGAGCAGCGGTAGAGTAAATGATACCGTGATCTACAGACAGGTTCTCGGTCCGATGGGGCTACTCGGAAACCTGTTCTCGGGGGTAACTGCCCGCATGGTATTCGGATTTACTAGGACCGGCGGTAATGTATTCAACGGTATGTTGGGAATGTTGGCCCCACCTGCTGGTATCGGAAAGATGCCGAAGCAGTTCAATTCCTCTGTCGATGACCACCACGAGGTCGTCGCGATATTCAACGAAGTGGACGGTAGGTTCTGATGCCACTGAAGTACGCTTATCATCCTGGTAACGTGGCCCACAGCAGCGCTACCGAGGTGGCTGAGACGATGGAACCAGTCGCCCAATCACTAGGCATCGAACTGGTCCCGATGAGGGGCGCGACCAGTTGCGGAGCCGGGATAATCAGACAGGCCAGCAGGCGTTTGCAGTTGACTCTCAATGCCCGCACCTTCGCGATGGCAGAGGAACTCGGCCTCAACATCATCACACCGTGTGCAGCTACAGCTGGGAACCTGCAAGAGGACCTCTCCACCCTCAAACAGAATCCCAATCTGCTCGCAGAGATTAACGAGGTCCTCGAGAGGACCTGCGGCAGGAGATTCTCAGGGGGGGTCGAAGTCCACCATCTCCTACATGTGATAGTGGATGAGGTCGGACTCGAAAAACTCGAGGCCGCGATCCTGAACCCCATCGACTTCAATGTCGCTGCATTCTACGGTCCGAACATACAGCAGGCCGGAGCCTGCGGGGGCGATGACATCCACGACCCGGACTACTTCGAGCAGGTCATCGATGCCATCGGAGGGAAGCCAGTGCAGTGGGAGGGGCGCACACAGAGCGTAGGAGTTCCAGGGCTGTTATCCGAGGAGCCGACGGTGCTGCGGCAGGCTGCTGCAGTACTCCATGAGGCCAAGTCTGAGGGAGCAGAACTCATTGTAAGCGCTTGCAACCTATCGCACAGCGTCCTCGATATCTATCAGGGCAAGGCTTCGAGGTTGACCGGACTCGCTACTAATATCCCAGTTATCCATCTAACAGAGATGCTTTCTTTCTCTATGGGACACCACAACACTAGGTTGGCACAACTGAGGACTAGGATTGCAGTCATCGGCGACTGACTAAGTATCCTGCTCGAGGCTATGTTCGGGGTCGATGTCGGACTCAACGCTGAACTGTTCCAACCCGGCCTGCCCCCTTGCCCTGAATGTGTCTGGGGGGAGTGCAGTGAGGTCCCTGTTATCCTGTACTGTGCTGATGTCTGACTCGGTAATCTCTATCTGGTGCATCTGGCGTTGACTGGAGACAAACTCCGAGGCAGATATGGTGCCGTCCTCTGAGTCGATAGCGAATCTACCTAGGTTGGAGAGATCTGTGTGAGGGCTACGGAGGAGTTTCCTGCGAACCCTGTGCACGGCCCGCTGCATGAATTCCTCCCGCCTCTCGGCGGATGCCCTAGCTCCCTCGTCGCGCGTGTCCTCGGCTATCAGGACGACAACCTCACCTTCTCGGTGCCGACCGGTCCTACCACGCCTCTGTATGGTACGTATCTCACTGGACACCGGTTCGTAGAATATCACTAGATCGGCGCTAGGGATGTCGAGCCCTTCTTCGCCTACCGAAGTCGCGATTAGCACATTAGCAGAACCCGACCTGAACTTGTCCAGCCTCTCGATCTGCTGTTTGGGAGTCAGCCCTTCTCTCCCCCCGCGGCTGGATTGACCGACGAACTGTATGGGATGGGCACCATCTAACTCGTCTAGAGATTTTTCGACGGCTGCGACGGTATCTCTGAAAGTGGCGAACACGATGATGCGCGAATCGGAGTTCCTACGAAGCCTCTCAGAGACGAGCCTTCGGACCGCGCTGACCTTGGTATGGATCTCGCCCATCTCGGTCAGGCTCTTGCGCAGGCTCGACACCCGTCCATCTCTCAGGAAGTTTCGCGTTGATTTATTCTGAGACTGCTCACTCCTCGAGAGCCGCTCGAGGAACTCGCTTGAGGCGGCAACTCCCTGGCACAGCAGGTGGTTGATTAGGTGATGCAGACGCATCGCAGTAGCAATTCTAGAAACTGACTGGTAGGCGCTAGACTCTCCTCTAGAAATTGCCTGCTGGGCCCGCTCCATTGCATTGGACAGACCAGCATGGCTGATTACTCCCGGCATGACGTACCTGCCTAGCCTCCTCTCGCGGTCGACGATACCGCTCTGCCATAGGACTAGGGGCTCTGCGAGCTCTCTGATTTGATTTGGGACTCTGACCTTTACCTCTTGGATCTCCAATCCTGCTAGGTGCTGTGCCACCATCGCGTCGGCACCTGTCTTCAGATGGATTCTACCTATGCCCAGTCGGCTGCAAACTTCCTCGACCTGATTGGTCTTGGAACCCGGGCTTGCTGTGGTAGCTAGGACGAGTGGTTCGGATGACTGTGACAGATACATGTCACCGACCTGAGCCATCGCGTGATCCCCTGTAGAGTGATGCGCCTCATCGACAACGAGGAGAGAGCAGTCAGAGAGGTCCAAGACTCCTCGGGTAACATCGTTTCTGACGACCTGCGGGGTCGCTACTACGAGTCTGGACGAGCCCCAAAGATCAGCACGCTTTGCGACCGGGTTCTGACCTGTCACGGATATTGGATTGACCGAAGCGCTGCCCGACAGCACGGACTCGATTCCACGCAGGTGCTGTTCTACTAGGGCGACGGTCGGGGCGATCATCAGGATCCAGCCGTCACTGCTCTCCAATCGGTCGGCGATTACCATCCATGCGACAACCGTCTTACCAGCAGCGGTCGGCAGAACGAGCATCATCGATCCGGAAAGCGCCTCATCTGTCGCCTCGAGCTGGTAAGCACGGGCCTCGATTAACCCCGGCGTGAGGCTCGGATGAAGAATTCCGTGCTGCATGGACCCGCATCTTGGGAGTCAGGGTTCAAAATCCTTGCACAATCCCGGGATTACCCTTACACCCCGTAGGGGTGGTGCATCGTCTTCCCCGATTCGTTCAAATAGGGTATGTTAGTCGCAAGGCCGCTCACTACGTGAGGAACCAGACACCAAAAGGCACTGCTAAAGCACCCTGCATGCCCGACTCGCACTCGCGACTCGGGTCCGGTGTCACGGTTTCTCCTTAGCGAAGTGGGCCCGGCAGACGGCCGCTGAGCGGCCTGATGGCGGTAAACGTTTGGAGGAATTGAAATGGGCGACCGCAGCAAACCCCGCCGTGGTAGCATGGGCTATAGCCCTCGTAAGAGGGCAAATCGCCAGTTCGGCAGAATCAGTTCTTGGCCCGAGTCAGATTCCTCTGAGATTAGGGTACAAGGCTTCGCCGGCTGGAAGGCCGGCATGACTCACCTCCTAGTTCGCGACAACAATCCCAACTCTCCCTCGGCCCAACAAGAGGTTCGCAAGGCCGTGACAGTCATTGAGGCACCTCCAATGAGCGTGCTGGCTGTCCGAGGCTACAGGATGACTCCCTACGGCATGCAGACTGCAGGTGAGGCTTGGTTCAACTCAGACAGCGGCCCAGAGGGCCTGTCGCCTCGTTTGGCCAACCAGAGTCGCGGTGAACGTGACGCCGAGGAGGGCCGCAAACCCTCCAAGCGCGCTGGGCGCATCCCCTCTAGGGGCGAGAGCTCACCCGATACGGCTCTTGAGGCTCTGCGTGAGGCCGACCTCTGCGAAGTCCGACTCATCGTTTCCACACAGCCTGCTCTGGTCAAGAGTGTATCCAGCAAGACCCCCGAGATCATGGAGGTCGCCCTAGCGGGTGGAGACAATGCATCCAAACTGGACTGGGCTGAGGAGAGGCTCGGTGGTACAGTATCTCTGGATGACGTTTACGAGGCAGGTCAGGAAATCGACGTGGTCGGCGTCACCAAGGGCAAGGGTTGGCAGGGTTCAATCAAGAGGTGGGGAATCAAACTCCTCTCGCACAAGAACAGCAAGCGCAGGCGGCAGGGCGGTAACATGGGGGACTTCGGTACGGGGTACGTTCGCAAGACCATACGTCAGGCGGGCCAAGTTGGCTACCACAACCGCACAGAATTGAACAAGCGCATCTTGAGGGTCTCAAACCCCGGGGAGTCTGATATCACTCCCGCTGGCGGTTTTCTCAAATACGGTGAGGTCACCAACCCGTACATGATTATCCAAGGCAGTCTGCCCGGACCATCCAAGCGAATGCTGAGGTTCCGAGACGCCATTCGCCCAAGGCCGGCCAAGCCCGAGGTCGACATCACTTATGTGAGCACTTCGAGCAAGCAGGGAGCGTGATACCATGAAGATGAAGGCCTACAATCTGGTTAATTCGGTAGAGCAGGAAGAGCTCGATGCCGGACTCCTGGCCGAGTACTATTCCGTGGAAGCCAACGACGGCAAGAGCATAACTCTGCCCTCAGCATTCTCCTCTGACGTCCGCGAGGACCTCATCCGCTCGACCGTACTGGCTTCTCGGGCCAATCGCCGGCAGCCGTACGGCCACCGTGAGCACGATGGTAAGAAGGCCCCTCAACCCGGTATGAAACACTCAGTAGAGTGGTGGGGCAAGGGGCGCGGCGTATCGAGGATCATGCGTAAGACAGGCCAGCGGACCGGAGCCCAGAACCCCCACACTCGTGGCGGCCGCAGGGCACATGGCCCATTGGTGGCAAAGGACTGGTCCCAGAAGATCAACTCGAAGCAACGCCGCATGGCCCGTGACTCCGCCATCGCCGCTACTGCTGATGCAGAATCCGTAGCCGCGCGCGGTCATCGCTTCGACGACGGTGTGCGCTTTCCGGTAATTATCGATGGCTACGTCGAGTCGCGCAACGACTCAGAGGAGAAGTACGAGATTGAGTCTATTCCTCTGCAGTACTCAACACGCAAGTTCGTGGCCATGATGGAAGGCCTCGGCCTAGGGGCCGACCTCGAGAGGGCAAAGAGCGGTAGGAACATCCGTGCTGGAAAGGGCAAGATGAGAGGTCGACGGTACAGAACTCCCAAGAGCATACTACTCGTAGTTTCCAACCGGGACGGTCTCCATAAGGCGGCTCGAAACGTCCCTGGTGTGGATGCAGTAGCCACCAAGGATCTGTCCGCTGAGGACTTAGCTCCCGGTGGCGATTCCGGACGTCTGACCGTGTGGACAAAGGCTGCGATAGAGGAACTGGAGTGATTTGATGACTGACCCGTATGACATCATCCTCATGCCTTGGATTACCGAGAAGACACTCGAGGCACGCCGTGTCGCAGATGAGGAGAGCGGCTACAGGGAAAACAACAATAGAATTGAGTTCATTGTGCACAAGGATGCAACGAAGAAGCAGATTCGAGAGGCTGTCGAGCAGATGTTCGACGTCAAGGTTCGCAAGGTGAACACCAGATTTACGATGACCGGTAAGCATGCCAGCGTGCGTCTTGCCGAAGGTTACGATGCAGAGGAGGCCGCGCTCAAACTGGGCGCGTTCTGAACGAGGTGAGAAAATGGGTAAGCGCACACGTTCACAACGCCGCGGTTCGAGCCCCAAGAACAAGGTCTCGAGTCACCGCTTCCCCGCGTCCAACAGGATTCCTCGTGTCAACGATGAGATCGGTGAGGTGATAGATCTGGTTCACAGTCCCGCTCACACTGCCCCTTTGGCCAAGATTAAGTTCGCTGACGGCAGCATTGGTCACATCGCCGCACCTGAGGGTATCTCAGTAGGACAGAACCTGTCATTCGGCGACAACGTGTCACTGAGGCCGGGCAACGTTACCAAACTCTCCCAGATTCCTGAGGGAACTCCGATATGCAACATCGAAGCCCGTCCAGGAGACGGTGGAAAGTTCGCTCGCTCGGGGGGCAATTCCGCTACCCTCGAGGCGAGGATAGATGACAAGGCCCGCGTACGTCTACCAAGCGGACGTGTCAAGGAACTGCCAGCGAACTGCCGTGCTACCATCGGCGTTTTATCTGGTCATGGAAGGTCTGAGAAACCACTGATGAAGGCCGGCGCTGCTCACTACCGCGCTAAGGCCCGTGGCAAACTCTACCCGACTGTCAGCGGAGTGGCGATGAACCCGGTCGATCACCCTCATGGCGGTGGCAACCACCAGGCCGTGCACGGCCCGAGCTCGGTGAGCCGGAATGCCCCGCCGGGTAAGAAGGTCGGAAACATCGCACCGCGTCGGACTGGACGCGGAAGGGTACGAGAACAGGAGACTGATTAGAATGGCTCGCCGCAGGTCGAAGAAGGTATTCCGCTCACCTAAGTTGGCGAGACGTCAGGCCCGCAAGCGACGTTCGATGATTTCCGAGCGCCGCAAGAAGGAGTTCCTGTGGCGTGGGTACAACATGGAACAACTCCTTGAGTTGCCTTTGTACCCTCCTGAGGATGACATGGAAGCCACTTGCATAGCCACTCTGATGCCCTCGCGCGCAAAGCGTTCACTCTCTCGCGGACTTAATCTGGAGTGCGAAAATCTACTCGAGAGTATCCGCTCCAATGACGGCAAGATAGTCAAGACTCACTGCCGCGGCATGTACATCCTTCCCGAGATGGTCGGGACGACAGTCGGAATCCATAACGGCAAGGACTTCGTCAGAGTTGAGATAGTTCCAGAGATGATTGGCCACGCGCTGGGTGAGTTCGCCCACACGCGCAAGTCGGTCACGCACACCGGCCCCGGCGTCGGAGCAACCCGTTCGTCACAGCACGTGGCGCTGAAGTGAGGTGAGAGTAATGAGCAGGAGAACAGGCGAGCCACAGTCCGGATACACCCAGCTGCTAGAGGGCTCCAACCTAGTCACTGCTCGCGCAGTCGACGTAGACTGCCACCACAAGCACTGCTACCACATCGCAAAGGCAATTCGTGGCATGAACGCCGCAGACGCGGTAGGGTACCTCGAGGACGTCATCGCCAAGAAGCGAGCGATTCCCTACACCCGTCGCTCCCGCAGAGGTCGTGGCGGCAACACGATGGCAGGGCATCGCAAAGGCAAGATGGGCCCCGGCAAGTATCCGAACAAGGCCTCAAAGGTGTTCATCAAGCTCATCAACAGCGCCATGGACAACGCGCGTCAGCGCTTCGACACCCTCGATGCTGAGGACATGACGATTACACACGTAGCCGCACATCGCGGCCAGGTTGCTACCAACTGGCGCCCTCGGGCAATGGGACGCGCCACGCCCAGCAACCACTACCAAGTCAATCTCGAGATCTTCCTCGAGCACTTCGGTGCCGGAGAGGGAGAGGACGTATTCTGAGGTGATCATGTGAGGCAGCAGAGTACTATCAGGACCCTCATCGGCCGCAATGTCGAGCGACAGCTCGTCCGCGAGTTCCTGCTGAGGGAGACCGAGCGCGCTGGTTTTGGCGGCCTGACTTTCAACCGTACTCCAGAGGGCACCAAGATTAGCCTGCGGGCAGAACAGGTCGGTCGTGTAATCGGTCGCCGAGGCAAGGTCATCCACGAACTCAGTAACCGTCTGAAGAACGACTTCTCCCTAGACCGCCCCCACCTCGACGTCGAAGAGGTCACCGAGCCTCGTCTCAACGCCCAGATAATGGCTAGTCGTATTTCTAGCTCCCTTGAGCGTGGTTGGTTCTTCCGCCGCGCTGGACATGGCACGGCTCAGCAGATTATGGACGCAGGCGCGCGTGGATGTCTAGTCATCCTCAGTGGCAAAATCACAGGTGCCCGCCACCGAGTCGAGAAGTTCCAGCAGGGGCACATCAAGTTCTGCGGTGAGACCGCTCTTGAATTCATGGACACCGGCTTTTCGACCGCTGTCAAGAAGCTAGGTACTATTGGCTGCACAGTCAAGATAATGCGGCCTGATGCTAAACTCCCGCACGAGATAGTCATCACCGAGCGCGCAGACTCAGGACTACCGCCTCTGGCCGAGGTCGCCGTCTTCGAAGTCTCCGACGAGGAGACCGACGAGGAACTGTCTACTATCGTCGAGGAGCCCAAGGTCGATGCCGAGGGTGTGGTCGATTCGGTTGTCGACATGATGGCCGGAATCGAGCAGACGAAGGAGGAGGAGTAAATGTCGCACATAAGATCAAGGGACATCGAGACGATGAGTCCGGAGCAGCGAGAGGAAACGCTGGAGGAACTCCGTGAGGAACTACTACAGCTTCGCGCTCAACTAGCCCTAGGGGGCTCAGTATCAAACTCAGGAGCATACAAGCAGACGCGCAGGAGCATAGCGCGGATGCTGACTCGTATCAAGCAGAAGCAGGAGTAGGGTAGATGGCTGGGATATGCAACTTATGTGGACTACCGGATGAACTGTGCATATGTCAAGAAATAGCGAAGGAACAGCAGAAGGCGACAATTTCAGTAGTAAGAAGGAGGTACGGAAAAATGGTCACAATCGTCGAAGGGATAGAAGACACTGCCATCGATCTGGGCCAGCTCGCCAAGATTCTCAAGGGCGCGTGCGCGAGCGGCGGAACCGTCAAGGGACGAACCATAGAACTGCAGGGAGATCACAAGAAGAGAGCCGCCAAGGTGCTCGAGCAGAACGGCTACCAGGTGGAGGTGCGCTAGATGGGAGATTTGATGCACATGCCATGGTTATCTCGCACCATCACGGTGATCGATTCGCCGGACCCCTCTCTAGTAGGCCTCAGAGGCACTGTATTAGACGAGACCCGCAGGACCATACGCGTCCTTACCGAGAACGGCCGCGTCCGACTCGCGAAGGACGTCATTACATTCACCATCGACTCCGGGGATGTCATCAACGGCTCAGCCGTAACACAACGTCCCGAGGATCGAATCAACCGCAGGTACAGGGGGTACTGAGATGAGAGACATTGGTGTAGACGTCAGCACTCCAGAGGGAGAGTGGGATGGCAGTGACAACTGCCCCTTCTTCGGCAGCCTGAGGGTGCGTGGCCAGATTATCGAGTGCACTGTATCCTCATTGGGGATGACCGATTCCATCGTAGTCGAGAGGGAGACCTCGCGTTACATGAAGAAGTACGAGCGCTACGAGAAGCGCACTCGACGCTACGCCGCCCATCTGCCTACTTGCATAGGCGGCGTTAGTAGAGGCGACAAGGTTCGCATCATGGAGTGTAGGCCGTTGTCGAAGACCGTCAAGTTCTGCGTTATCGAGAAGGAGGCGTCTGAATGAGGGGAATAGCCGGACGCGTCACAGCTGGCCTGCCTACGCAGGCACGCCTCGACTGTGTGGACAACACTGGCGCAAAGGTCGTGCAACTGATTACTGTCCTGAAGAAGGGCGGTGTGGCGCGTCGCTACCCCGCCGCCGGAGTGGGCGACATGATTCGTGTCACTGTAAGGCGCGGTACTCCTGAGACACGCCGTCAGATATTCGATGCCGTCATCGTTCGACAGGCGCGCCCGTTCAGGCGCGTCGACGGAACTTGGGTTCAGTTCGAGGACAACGCATGCGTGATTACGAACAGGCGCGGTGAGGTGCAAGGCTCCGACATCAAGGGCCCTGTGAGCCGTGAGGCGGCAGAGCGGTGGCCTCGGATAGCAGCCACTGCGAAACAGATAGTGTGAGGTGAGAAGAATGGTGAGCAAGAATCCCGGAAAGCAGCGCCGAACAAGCAGCAAGGCTGCCTTGCACGTCCAGCGCAAGCGACTACGTGCTCGCCTGCTGACCGATGATCCCGAATTGCAGGCCATCCGAACCGTCACCGTGCGAGTGGGCGACGAGGTCGAGGTAGTACGCGGCGACTTCGGCAATCCGAACAGCATCAAACCAGACTCAAGCGGCAAGCGCCTAGGTCAATCTAGGGGCCGCGCCGGAATCAAGGCCAAGGTGGCCAGTGTGGATACTGAGAGAGGAATGATATTCGTCGACGGAATCACCTCTTCCACTGCTGACGGCAAGGAGGAAGGTGTGCCAATCAGGCCCTCCAACCTCATAGTAACCTCTCTGTTTGAGGGCGATCCGTTGAGAATCAAGAGGCTGATGGAGAGGTCAAGAGGTGACACCGATGAGTAGGAGCCACATCAAACGCCTAGTCATGCCACGTAGCTGGCCTCTGCCTCGCAAGTCCTCCATTTGGGTGCAGAAGCCCAACCCTGGAGGTCACTCCATCGAGCACTGCATGCCACTAGCTCTCGTCCTGCGCGACGTCCTTGGTGTTGCACATACCCGACGTGAGGCCAAGCGTATCCTGCATTCTCGCCAAGTCATGGTAGATGGTCGCATCGAGACTGACGATGGCCGAGGAGTCGGTCTGATGGATGTTCTGTCAGTAGGTGAGAAGAACTTCCGCTGTGTACTTGACACCAACGGCAAGCTACGCTACCGCTCTATTCCGAAGAATACAGTTGGTAGCAAGATCTGTCGTGTAACTGGCAAGACTACTATTCGAGGTGCGAAGACACAGTTGCACCTACACGACGGTAGGAACCTGCTGATGGACGACGCTTCGGCCTACAAGAGTGGCGACAGCGTCATCATCTCCCTTCCGGAGCAACAGATTACCTCGCACCTGCCTTTCACTGAAGGTGCTCAGTCATACCTGACTGGTGGCAGTCACATCGGCGAGATCGCTACAGTTCGTGGACACGATGTCAAACGCTCTTCCAAGGCGAATGAGGTCCAGTTCGACGATTTCTTGACCATTGCAGACTATGTCTTCATCATCGGCTCTGAGTCAGACATTCCGGGGGCTGAATCATGAGTGAGAAGGCCAATGTCATGCTGGCTCCTTCCATCATCAAGGTAACCATCAACATCGGTGTAGGTGAGGGCGGCCAGAGGCTACAACTCGCCGAAAGGGTCCTCGAGGTCCTCACTGGCATGAAGCCCGTGCGCACCTTGGCTACTCAGACCAATCGTGACCTCGGCACACGCAGAGGCTCTCCAATAGGATGCAAGGTAACCATCCGTGGCGAGGAGGAAATCAAGAAGTTCCTCAAGGACGCCTTTTGGGTCCGCCAAAACACACTTCCTTCTTACAACTTTGACTCTTCGGGAAACTTGTCCTTTGGAATTTCCGACTACACAGACTTCCCAGGTCAGAAATATGATCCAGACATAGGAATTTTTGGAATGGACGTCAATGTAGTCCTGGAAAGGCCCGGTCACAGAGTCTCCAGAAGGAGGCAGCAGTCAGGAAGAGTTTCTGCCAGCCATCGTGTTGGTCCAGAAGAATCCAGAGCATGGTTCTCGAAAATCTACAATCTGAAGATAGTCGGAGATGGGGGGGAAGAGGAAGATGAAGATGACGAAATTGATGTCCCCGTTGATGAACTTCCAGATAACATCAAGCAAGCCGTTGAAGCTGCTGTACCTGGCGGCGATATAACAGAAGCCGAACTTGAGATGGAAGATGGCCAGCAAGTCTACGAGGTAACCATCGAAAAAGACGGCCAGGAGTTTGAGGTTGAAGTTTCCAAGGACGGAGAAGTATTGGAAGTAGAACTCGAGGAAGAGGAGGAGTGAGTTAGATGGCACACGATCATGGTAAGGAGATAGGCCGTTCAGACGGCTGCCGGCGCTGCGGACGCAAGCGCGGAATGATTCGCAGGCACGGCCTCAGATTGTGCAGGCAGTGCTTCCGAGATGTAGCTCCCGACATAGGATTCAAGAAATACTCGTGAGGTGAAAGAAATGCAGTTTGACCCCCTAAGTGACGCGTTCACGCGAATATTCAATGCCGAGCAAGCCGGTCACTACGAAGTGACCGTAAACCCGGCCAGCAAGATGCTGGGCAACCTACTGTCCATCATGCAGGCCTCCGATTACATCGGTGAGTACGAGAGGATAGATAACGGCCGCGGCGGCTCTTTCCGCGTCGAGCTTATCGGAGCCATAAACCGCTGCGGCGTAATCAAGCCGAGGCACTCCGTCAAGCGCTCCGAGTTTGATAAGTGGGAGTCGAGATATCTACCTGCTCGCGATCTCGGCCTACTTATTCTGACTACCAATCAAGGCGTCATGAACCACTATGAAGCCAAGAAGGAGAGAGTCGGTGGACGACTTCTCGCATACATTTTCTGAAGGAGAGATTAGAATGCCAAAGCTAGATCACATCTCGCATTCCATCGCACTTCCAGAGGGTGCGAGTGCGAGTATCGAAGGAGATACGGTAACCGTCTCGAAGGACGGTCAATCTCTATCACGCGAGTTCAGGCATCCAAAGGTAGAGGTCAGGGAAGTCGAGGAAGGACTCGAGATATTCGTCAATCTACCACGTCGCTCCGACAAGGCCATCGCCGGTACTTGGGCTGCACACCTGCGCAACATGGCGCATGGCATTGACGAGGGCTTCGAATACCGTCTCAAGGCAGTGTTCAGTCACTTCCCGATGAGTCTCAAGGTAGAAGGCAAACAGCTCACAATCAACAACCTGTTCGGCGAAAAGGTCCCTCGCGTGGCCAAGTTGCCGTGGAGCCCCGCTGAAGTGGAGGTCAGGGTGGAGAACAAGACCGACGTAGTTGTGAGAGGCGCTGACCGTGAGAAGGTCGGCCAGACCTCGGCTAACATCGAGCGCGCTTGCAGAATCAAGAAGCGAGACAGACGAGTATTCCAGGATGGCATCTACATCATCTCGAAGGGAGCATGATAACATGGATACGGACTACGAGGAATTCACCGTCGCCCAACTCAAGGACTTCCTGCGCGAGCGCGAGCTGCCAGTATCCGGTAAGAAGGCTGAGTTGGTTGCCCGGCTGGCCGAGGATGACGACACTCCTGAGGCCGAAGAAGCCCCCGAGGAGGAGATGGGCGAGGACGATGGTTTCGATGACGATGACGATGACGATTTCTTTGATGATGAGTGGGACGACTTCCACGTCGCCCGACAGAAGCCAGTTCTCGACGACTCGACCATCTCTGACATTGAGGTATTGAAATCTCAGAAGAAGAAGCAGCCCGCCTTCAGGAGACAGGAATGGTTCCGTTACAGAAGGCTCGGGAAGACCGGTTGGAGGAAGCCTAAGGGCATGCAGTCCAGCCAACGAATGAACCGCAAGTACCGCTCCCCCATGGCTAGGGTCGGATACCGCAAGATCGCCTCTGTCAGGGGTCTGCACCCATCAGGTTTCGAAGAGGTCATGGTCCACAAGCCAGCGGATCTCGACGGTATCAACCCTGAGCGTCAGGCAGTCCGCATTGGCTCAAGGGTTGGTAACAGGAAGCGGGCCCAGATTCACGACCGTGCCGACGACCTCGGACTCAGGGTGCTAAACCGGAGGCGCTTCGAGCGTAGGGGGGACTTGCAATGATGATTACAAACCAGAAGCGGATGGCTGCTCAGATACTCTCGAGGAAGGAAGGCAGGGAAGTAGGAATCCACCGTGTCTGGATCCACCCGGACTACCTCGACGAGGTTTCTAGCGCTGTCCAGAAGGACGACATCCGCGAACTCATTGAGGAGGGCCTGATTAAGGCCAAGCCAATCAAGGGGACCAGCCGCGTACGAGCTCGCAAGGCTGCAACTCAGAAGGCAAAGGGTCGCCGTAAGGGACAAGGCTCACGCAAGGGCAGTGCCAACTCGCGCAACCCGAGGAAGCAGCGCTGGATGAGTCTGATTCGGGCCCAGCGCAGGGAACTCAAGGATCTCCGCTCCAGTGAGGCGCTGAACCCGTCTCAGTACCGTTACTACTACCGCAAGTCAAAGGGAGGTTCGTACAGGTCAATCGCGCATATGCGATCTAACATCGAACTCGACGGCATAGCTTTGGGAGGTGATGAGTGATGGCCCATGGGAAGAGCCAGAGGCTCCGCTTCAAGCGCCGACGCAACGGGAGAACCGACTACAGGCGCCGTATGAGAATGCTCAGAGGCGGCGTGCCTAGGGCGGTTGTCAGGGTATCCAACACTCAGGTGACCTGCCAGTTGGTCGAGTTCAGAATGGATGGCGACAACATCCTCGCCTCGGTTACCGGCAATACGCTGGCCAAGTACGGCTGGCCTGCTGGCGCTTCGAGGAAATCAGTCCCGGCTTGTTACGTCGCCGGATACGCTCTGGCCAAGTCGGCCATCACCGCAGGTCACGACAGCGCCATACTCGACATCGGTCTTGCAGCATCGTCCCCAGGTAGCCGCATATTCGCTGCTCTCAGAGGAATGGTGGACGCAGGATTAGAAGTGCCACACGGCGAGAGCATTCTGCCGGATGATGACAGAATCAATGGAACTCACATCGACGATTCGATTGCTAAGGCGGTCGAAGCGGCGAAGAAAGCAATAGAGGGAGCATAGTATGAGTGAAGAGCCGGTTGAGCAACCCACAGAGGAATCTACCGAGGAACCTACCGAGGAACCTGTCAACTTAGCTCCTGGCTTGGCCATGGCCCTAGCTCCCGTGGAGGAAAAGGAGAACGATCGCCGTCGCCGCAGGGGCCCCGACCCACTGGCTGCACTCAGGGCATGGCAGCCCCGCACTCGCCTCGGCCGCATGGTTGCGAGCGGAGAGGTTTACACCTACGAGCAGGCCTTGAATACCGGTCTGCCGGTACGTGAGGTCGAGATTGTGGACGCACTCCTTCCCGACCTTACTGACGACGTGCTCGCAGTCAACATGATTCAGAGAATGACTGATTCGGGCCGCAGAGTGAGATTCAACGTCCTGTGCGCGGTCGGCAATGGAGACGGTTACGTCGGAATATCGGTCTGCAAGGGCAAAGAAGTGGCGGGCACCATCCGCAAGGCCATCGACAAGGCCAAGCTCAATCTCATCTCTGTGATGCGTGGCAATGGTTCGTGGGAGTCCTCAGAAGGCCCCGGCACGAGCATCCCATTCAAGGTGACCGGCCACTCTGGTTCTACTCGAATTACACTCATGCCCGCGCCTGCAGGTAAGGGACTGGTCATCGGAGACTACGGCCGCAGGGTCCTCAACCTCGCTGGCATCACCGACGTCTGGTCACGCTCCGCTGGCCAAACCCGCACCACCATCAACTTCGCCCGCGCCACATTCAACGCACTGGTCGAACTCAACCGAACTCGAATCACCGAGGCAGATCGTCTCCGGCTCAACATCACCGAAGGGAGGACCATCAGATGACTTTCTTAGTAATCCGCGTTCGCAGCGATCGCGGTGTCAAGCCGAAGATTCGCGACACCATGTCAATGCTCAACCTGACTAGGGTCAACCACGCCGTCCTAGTGCCTGACACTCCAGCCTATGCTGGGATGCTGCACAAGGCCAAGGACTACGTGACCTGGGGGGAGGTCGACGCAGACACAGTTTCCAGCCTGATTTCAGAGCGAGGTCGTATGATTGGCGACAAACCAGTCACCAATGCAGTCATCAAGTCCGGCAGCGAGTTTTCGACTATCGGGGCACTTTCGAAAGCCATCGCATCTGGCGATGCGCGAACCAACGATGTTGAGGGGATGAAACCCGTCTTCCGACTGCACCCTCCTAGGGGTACCAAGGGATGGGGCGGCATCAAGCGCAGCTTCGTCGCAGGCGGTGCGCTGGGCTTCAGGGGAGAGGCGATAACCGACCTAGTCGGAAGGATGATTTGAGGGATTAACATGGTTTCACGAACAAACAAGTTCCGAGGTCGAAGTCGCTACCACGGCCGTGGCAAGAAGGCCGGCAGGGGCGCCGGTAAGAGAGGCGGTCGCGGCAACGCTGGAATCAACAAGCACAGGCTAATGACCCGATTGAAGTACATGCCTGGACACTGGGGGATGTACGGCTTCAACCGCCACCCCAGCCTACGCAACGTGAACGTATCAATCAACATGCAGGAAGTTCAGGACCTCGCTGATGACGATTCCATCAATCTCAGTGAGATGGGCTATGACAAACTCCTCGGTAAGGGTCGAATCGACCGCGCCATCCACATCACCGTCGCAGAGGCCAGCGCGCGCGCCATAGAAAAGGTCGAGGCGGCTGGCGGATCTGTCACTATCGGGGACGATGGCGGCGACGGGGACGAGTGGGAAGAGGAGTGAGCCCGATGGTTGAGCGCCGACCGAACCGACTTGGCACTGCCATCATGGCCGTCATTTACTGGGGTGCTCTATTCTACTGGCTCAGGGGCGACTTGCTTGACGGTTCGGCCGTCGAGCAGACGCGTGCTCTGAAGATGTTCCTCATCTCTTTCCCTTACCTCGGCTACGCGATGTGGGCGATGATGAGAGACCTCCCTGAGAACATCAGGGAAATTCCGTTTCTGGGCAAGTCCCTCAAAGGAATAATCTGGCTCATCTTCGTACTCAGTCTCGCCTATTGGGGCTGGGTAGACAAGGCCGCAGTCGGATTCCTGTTGGTCGGTGTGGCCCTGCTTGGCCTAGGGGCCGCCGGAGCCATGACAATTCTGCTGTACTCTGGCCCTGAGTCGAGCAGATTGTATGGGCTATCGAGACTGGTAGATGTTTACCCAAGCATCACCAAGCCCGAGGGGCACGTCAGGTTCAACCAGAAGATGTGGACCACCACTCTGGTACTCATCATCTACTTCATGATGACCAACGTGATGATCTACGGGCTTTCGGACTCGACACTCGACATCTTCTCGTCGTTCCGTGCCATCATGGCCGGCGCCTCCGGTTCGATTATGCATCTCGGGATAGGCCCCATCGTTACTGGCTCGATTATCATGCAACTATTTGCTGGGGCCAAAATCATCCAGCTCGATCTACAGGACTCTAGTGACAAGCAGCTGTACCAGGGCGTCCAGAAACTCCTCGTCCTGTTCATGATTCCTGTCGAATCAATCCCTCAGGTCTATGGCTTCCTAGATCCTAGTGAGAGCGTTATCGGGATGTACGGCCTCGGATGGGCCAACGTCATCATCGTCTCACAACTGTTCCTCGGTTCATACTTGGTGTTCCTACTCGATGAGTTGGTCAGCAAGTGGGGAATCGGCAGCGGTATCTCACTGTTCATTGCCGCCGGGGTGGCACAGTCGACGTTCGTCGGAACATTGTCCCCTCTGCCTGTAGTCCAAGGCTCTCCACTGAGCATCGACAACCCGCCTTCGGGAGCTCTGCCAATGATTTTCTACACTCTGCGAACTGCAACCAACTCCGAACTAGTGTCTCAGAACGGATTCGAGTTGATGCTTCTCAATCACGCCAATCCGGTCGCTGCACTCGCATCCTCCATCCTTGTCTTCTTGGTAGTGGCGTATGCTGAATCTAGCAAGCTCGAACTGCCACTTACTCACGGCAAGGTTCGTGGTCACAGGGGCCAGTACCCGATTCGGCTTGTCTACGCGAGCAACATACCGGTCATTCTGATGGCAGCTCTTCTAGCCAACGTCAACATGTTCACTCTTCTCTTCTGGAGTCACCCAGTGCTCTCCACAGTTCCGATATTAGGCAGTAATGGATGGGGGAGCAAGGCACACTGGTTCGGATCCTATGAGCCCGGTGCTACCACTCCGACCGATGGCTTCGCATGGTACTCGTCAATGGTCAATGGAGTAGGAGACTGGCTGATACCACTGCTCAATCAGACAGGCGACGCCTACGGCCATAGCCTGGGCCAGATAATGATTCACGTCGTCGTATACGTCTTCTTCATGACCGCCGGTTCTACTGTGTTTGCGAAGTTTTGGATTGAGACGACTAACATGGGAGCCAAGGATGTCGCCAAGCAGATTGAGCGTACCGGCATGCAGATTCCAGGATTCCGCAAGAACCCCGTCGTCCTCGAACGCATTCTTCAGCGCTATATCCCACCCGTGACTCTGTTCTCCGGTGCCTTCGTTGGGCTACTCGCATCCGGTGCTGACTTGCTCGGGACTGTAGGTAATGCAACTGGTACTGGACTGCTCTTAGCCGTAGGCATAATCTTGCGAACTTACGAACAGATTCAGAAGGAGCAGGCCATGGAAATGCATCCTGTTCTCCGCGATTTCTTCGGAGCCGACTGAGTAGATAATCGTCACACTGCTCCGCGATGCCATTACAGCCCCCCTCGTCACGTTGAAATACCGTAGGACGGTCGGCGGGACGCTGCGTCAAACCGGCGTTGGAGATTGAGCACCTAGTGCGATGATATCCTCCTTCAGGTATGGCGCCGCCGAGGAAGTGCGGCCACGAACCAGTTCGTGGTTGAGGAGGTTAACCACAATTATGACTTGACCCCCGATACAGGGGGTGCAAGAAGCAGATAAATTACATTTCAATGAATGAAGTGCATCTGCGC